>Ga0326727_10008260_pt1 | contig 26612 bp, 24 predicted proteins | sample MB2enrmetagenome_FD_207643 | JGI IMG/M metagenome (GOLD analysis project Ga0326727, IMG submission 207643) | Lab enriched peat soil microbial communities from McLean, Ithaca, NY, United States - MB29MY | ecosystem: Environmental > Terrestrial > Soil > Wetlands > Peat | place: USA: New York...
CAGTGCAATCGTTAATCGCTTAGTCATTCGTTTTCCTCCAAATGTTACATCATACATTTCAAGCCGGAGAACCGTTTCGTCATTTGCCGAATATCGATTCTGCGAGTTCTCCTCCCAATGGTAAAAAAGAGTGTGAAATAGTTTCAGTCATTTCTTTTGATAATGACCTTGCCGACCCCGTATGCAATCAGACCAACAACAAGAACACCGACAATCGCTGAGACATAATATCCCGGTGTCTGGGTGGGAATGGTATCGTGGTTTCCCGGCAAATCATAACCATCTAACGGTGCGCTCCAGAGGCCCTGGAAACTCGCATACCCGGACGGTACGTAGCCTATATCAGCCTTGAGTTCATCAGGCCCCCATTCCCCAAAGGCAGTCCCGCTTGCGATGAGACCAATGGGCACTGCTACAACGAGGACAATCATTGCAATAATGAGTGTTTTAAAGGTTTTATCCTGAAGATTGAATTCCATTTGTTTTACCTCCCCTATGCCGGTGCTGCTCCCGGTCGGGCCTCCGTTTTTGAATTCTGTTCAATTTCTTTATAATTAAAGATGACATCCGGACTGTTTTTCGCAATATATGCAAATGCCAGACCGGTCACGATCAATTCTACCCAGCAGAAGAAACCGAAATGATCGATCAGCATTGCCGGTACCGTGACATTCAGCCCATACGGCATGTAGAGCGGAACGCCAGCGGCCGTATGTTCAAGAATCGGCTGCATGCCCATCTCAAACCCGGCAACACCAGCAGCGATGCCTAATCCGAAGTACCCGCCAAGCGCTGCACCGATGATTCTCCGGGTTGAGGCAATCGGGGTTTTGCCTGCGATGAGTTTATAAATGAAATATCCCACGAACGGAATGACCGTGGCCATGTTGAAACAGTTCGCAGCATAGGTCGTAATCCCACCGTCACCAAAGACGAGGCACTGGATGATAAGCGCGACTGATGTGCACACCACTGCCGCCCATGGGCCAAGAACCACCGCAATCAGCGCACTGCCAACCGCATGTCCCGAACTGCCACCGGGAACCGGCACGTTGAACATCATGATCACAAACGAGAATGCAGCTCCCAAGGCCAGATACGGTACCTGCCGGGACCGAAGATTTTTCTGTACCCAGTATCCGGCGTACAGCCAGATCGGGATCATAATCACGTAGAAGAAAATGAAGGTCGTTGGACCTAAGTATCCATCAGGCATATGCATTGTTCATAACACCCAGAAGATATACTATCACAGAGTTATAAAAAACTGTCTATTTGTATTACTCACTATTACGAAATATCTCAAAATTGAGATTTAATTATACAATAGAGAAAACCGGTATACTACTATCTTGCTGTTTATTATCTAATGTTTTACACTGTCGGGCACGTATTTACAAAAGGCCATGAACCAGAAAAAGAGCGGCTGTTCTGCAATTTATCCCTTGTGTAAATACTGGCAGCCCCTGCAATTCCCCACGCCTGATTTCATGACAAACAGGATTTTAATGTCACAGAACCAATAATTATTGTGATAATCTCAGGGAATTTTTTTATTGATTTTACAAGGGAGGTTTTCCTTGACTGAAACTTACGATGCATCCCACATCACGGTACTTGAAGGGCTCCAGCCGGTACGCGAGCGTCCTGCCATGTATATCGGGAGCACCAACACCCGGGGGCTCCACCACCTTGTGTACGAAGTCGTGGACAATTCCATCGACGAGGCGCTGGCCGGCTTCTGCAACCATATCAGCGTCGTCATCAACAAGGACGGGTCGCTCTCGGTCGAGGATAACGGCCGGGGGATCCCTGTCGACACGATGGAGAAGAATCACAAGAGTGCCCTCGAAGTCGTCCTGACCGTACTCCATGCAGGAGGAAAATTCGACAAGGAAACCTACCAGGTCTCGGGCGGCCTCCATGGCGTCGGCGTCTCCGTGGTAAACGCCCTCTCGAACTGGCTCTCCGCCCGGGTGTACCGGGACGGCAATATCTACGAGATGCAGTTCTCGAAAGGAAAAACCACGTCGCCCCTCACGACACGGGAAGAGACCCTCGCCGAACTTCTCGCACGGTACCAGCAGTGGTATGGTGAGCCGGCACCGTTTGCCAGGGCATCACCGGCACTGGCAGCCTCAGATCCCGGCGCAATCGCTGGCGGTGCTCCCGTTACATCTCCCGCACCTCTTACCGGCCAACTCGATCTCACAACCGCCACCGAGTATCCCGGCGGCACCGAACAGGAAGACCGGGCCTCGCTCCTCGCAACCCTCGGCAACAAGCTGACCGGTACCCGGATCAACTTCGTCCCTGACGCTTCGATCTTCGAGACCACCACCTTCGATTATGACGTCCTTTCCCACCGGCTCCGGGAGCTTGCGTTCCTCAACGCCGGCCTCACCATCATCATTACCGATGAGCGGACTGGGGACTCGGCTACGTACTGTTACGCGGGCGGGCTCTCTGAGTTCGTGAAGTACTTAAACGAGGGTATCGAAGTCCTTCACCCGAACCCCATCTATATCACCAAAAAAGACGCCGAAAACAAGCTCGAACTTGAAGTCGCCATGCAGTACACGACAGGGTACGACGAGAAACTTTATACCTACGTCAACTCGGTCAACACCCATGAGGGTGGCACCCATCTCGAAGGGTTCCGGAGCGCTATCACCCGGGGTATCAACGTCGTCGCAAAGAGGAACGGCATCATCAGGGAGAATGCCCAGGTAACGCTCAGGGGCGAGGATGTCCGTGAAGGATTAACCTCGGTCGTCTCGGTCAAGATGGCCAACCCCCAGTTCGAGGGCCAGACCAAGATGCGCCTCGGGAACAGCAGCGTGAAAGGCATTGTCGACTCACTCGTCTATGCTGCACTCACCGAGTACTTCGATGAGAACCCGAACGTGCTGAAGATCATCGTCGAGAAAGCGCTCTCGGCAGCAAAGGCCCGCGAAGCCGCGAGGAATGCCCGCGAACTCGCACGGCGCAAGAGCTCGCTCGAATCTGCCGGCCTGCCCGGGAAGCTCTCGGACTGTTCCGAGCGCGACCCCGCAAAGAGTGAGATCTATATCGTGGAAGGGGATTCTGCCGGCGGCAGCGCCAAGCAGGGCCGGGACCGGAAGTTCCAGGCCATCCTTCCCCTCAGGGGAAAGATCCTGAATGTTGAGAAAGCCGGCGAGCACCAGATCCTCAAGAATGCCGAGATCCAGACGCTGATTAATGCTATCGGTACAGGGATCGGGGAGAAGTTCGATCCCGAGCGGGCCCGGTACCACCGCATCGTCATCATGACCGATGCCGATGTCGACGGAGCGCACATCCGGACTCTCCTCCTCACGTTCTTCTACCGGTACATGAAGAAGCTCATCGAACTCGGGTACGTGTACATCGCCCAGCCGCCTCTCTTCCGTATTGCGAAAGGAAAAGAGGAGAAGTACGTGTACAAGGAGAGCGAGATGCAGAAGGTCTCCGCAGCCATGGGTGAAAAGGGTGTCTCCATCCAGCGGTACAAGGGTCTCGGCGAGATGAACGCCCAGCAGCTCTGGGACACGACCATGGACCCCGAGAACCGGATCTTCCTCAAGGTCTCGATCGAGGACGCGTACGAAGCGGACGAGATGTTCAAGACCCTGATGGGCAAAGACGTGGAGATACGGAAGAATTTCATCATGCGCCATGCAAAGGAGGTGACGAACCTTGACATCTGAAGTCCCGCCTGCAGGCACCCCCGAGACCCATAAGACAGAACCGATCAGCATCGAGCAGGAGATGAAGACATCGTTCATCAACTACGCGATGTCGGTCATCATCCAGCGTGCCATTCCTGATGTCCGTGACGGCCTCAAGCCGGTCCACCGCCGCTCGCTCTATGCGATGTGGGACATGGGCAACACGAGCGACAAGCCCACCAAGAAAAGCGCGAGAGTGGTCGGTGACGTGATGGGTAAGTACCACCCGCACGGCGACGCATCCATCTACGACACCATCGTCAAGATGGCCCAGCCGTTTTCGTACCGGCACCCGCTCGTGCAGGGGCAGGGCAACTTCGGTTCAGTGGATGGGGATGCAGCTGCAGCGAGCAGGTACACCGAAGTAAGGCTTTTCCCGTACGCCGAGGCGCTCCTCGCAGACCTCGATAAGGAGACGGTGGAATTCGTCCCCAACTACGATGAGTCGTTGAAAGAGCCAACTGTACTCCCCTCGAAGATCCCGAACCTCCTTGTCAACGGGACAGATGGGATCGCAGTCGGGATGGCCACGAAGATGCCGCCGCACAACCTCCGCGAGGTCTGCGCAGCGGTCAACCGGTTCCTCGATGAACCGACCGTCCCGGTCGAAGAGCTCCTGAAGATCATGCCGGGCCCGGACTTCCCGACCGGCGGCATCCTGATGGGTGTCGAGGGTGTGAAAAATATTTACGCCACCGGCCAGGGCCGGGTCGTCGTCCGCGGGGTCGCCGAGATAGAGGAGTCCGATGGCGGGAACCGGGGCGACCGGATCATCGTTACCGAGCTCCCGTACCAGGTCAACAAGGCCCAGTGGATCACGGTTATCGCCGACATGGTCAAGGATAAAAAGCTCGACGGGATCAGCGACATCCGCGACGAGTCAGACAAGGACGGAATCCGTGTCGTCTTCGAGCTCCGCAAGGGCACGATCTCGGCGGTTGTCCTCAACAACCTGTACCGGTTCACCGCGCTTGAATCCAGTTTCTCGGCATCCAACCTCGCGATTGTGGACGGCACCCCGAAAATCCTCAGCCTGCCGGCCCTCCTCGGGAACTTTGTGCACCACCGTGTCGAAGTCATCCGGCGCAGGTCAGAGTTCGATCTCAACAAGTGCCAGGAGCGGGTCCACATCTTAAATGGCCTCCTTGCCGCACTTGCAAGCATCGATAAGATCATCGCGGCGATCCGCGGTTCTGATACCGTGGACAACGCACGGATTGCGCTTATCTCCGGATTCGGACTCGACGAACTCCAGGCAAACGCAATCCTCCAGATGCAGCTCCGCAGGCTCGCGGCGCTTGAGCAGCAGAAGATCACGGACGAGAAAGCCGGGCTCGAGGCAGAGATCCTCAGGCTCGAAACGATTCTCTCCAGCGAAGCGCACATCAAGGACGAGATCCGGCGCGAGACCTCCGAGATCGCGGCCAAGTTCGGCGATGCCCGGAGAACGGAGATCGCGCTCGACACGAGCGAGCTTTCCACCGAGGATTTAATCGAGGACAAGACGGTACTTGTCTCGATCACCACCGCCAACTACATCAAGCGCATGGACCTCGACACCTACCGCAAGCAGCGCCGGGGAGGCCATGGCATCACCGGGATGACCACAAAAGAAGACGATGTCGTGAGCTCGGTCTTTGCGGCGGGGATGAAGGATTATCTCCTCTGTTTCACGAACCTTGGCCGGGTATACTGGCTCAAGGTTTACCAGATCCCCGAGAGCTCCCGCATCGCGAAGGGCAAGCCGATCGTCAACCTCCTCAACCTAAAGGACGAGGTCGTTACGACCGTCATCCCGATCCGGGAGTTCCGGAAGGATCGCTACCTGTTGTTCGCAACCCAGCTAGGGCAGGTCATCAAGATTCCGCAGGACGAATTCTCGAACCCGCGTTCGACCGGGACCAACGCGATCCGGCTGAAAGACAACGACAAGCTTGTCGATGTTATCACTACTGATAACACCAAAGAAGTCGTGCTTTCTACCCGGTTCGGGTTCGGCCTCCGGTTCCACGAGGAAACCGTGAGGATCGTCGGCCGCGGTGCTTCCGGTGTTATCGGCATGCGGCTGCGGGGCAACGATACTATTGTCGCCTTGACGCTCGTGGAGAAAGACCACCTCCTGACCATTACCGATGCCGGGTTTGGCAAGCGGACCGATTTTGACGACTTCCGCGGTCACGGCAGGGCAACAATGGGTGTCAAGAACATGCAGGTCGAGCGGGATGTCGTGATACACTCGCGTGCTGTCTCGGATACCGATGAGATCTTTGTCATGACCGCATCGGGAGTCGTTATCCGGACGCCGGTCAGCGAGATCCGGATCACCGGCCGTGGCGCCAAAGGCGTCAAGATCATGCGCCTTGACGAGAACGACAAAATAGTCAGTGTTGCCATCGTGAATCCTGAGTCTGACGTCCCGGCCGAACCGTAACCTCTCTTTTTTCCTTCCCGGATTACCCTATCAGCTTCCCATTTAAGGAGCCGTACCGGGGTGGGTGCCTGCTCACTGGATGATTGATGCGTTCCCCCCCGTTTTCCATGAATCATGCCATAACTCCTGCAAAAATGGTACGGGTGCGACAATGGAGATGCCGAAAGTAACATAAAATCCCCCATTCACTTATCGGAGATCGCTTTCTGGCATAAACCCGCTTGGAGGTGAAGACCTCAAAAGAACTATCAGCATAAACGGGGAACACAGAAAACGTGATGCCAATGTTCCGGAAGATCATCCACCTGTCCACCCGGCGCGAAGGAGAGATCATCAACCTGACGCCCCAAGTGGCAGCGGCGGTCCGCGAGAGTGCCGTACGGGAGGGAATTGTTTATCTCTTTGTCAGGCACTCAACCGCTGCGCTTACCACGATTGAGTTCGAGCCCGGGGTGCTTGCGGATCTCGCGCAGGCGCTTTCGGTGCTCGCGCCCGATAATGCCGAGTATGCCCACAACACAAAGTGGGGTGACGGCAACGGGCGTTCGCATGTCAAAGCGGCGCTTGTGGGGCCCGCCCTCACGATCCCTGTCGCGGGTGGTGAACTCTGCTGCGGGACATGGCAGCAGATCGTTTTTCTCGAACTTGATGCAAACGCAGGCCGGGAACGCACGGTGATCTGCACCATTACCGGAGAATAGCATTGAGACTCCGACACATCTAAAATCTGCAAATATTCTACGATACATCCGGGGCACATGTTTCAGTATGTCCTTTATTACCTCCGGTACGATGTAACGAGGTTAGGGACATACCCTTTATGGAGATTTGACTGGACAAGGATGATCTCCGGTGTGTGGACAAACACTCTTATCCTTATCCATGCAACCGTTGATCCATGAGCACGATCCTCCGGCGTCAGCTCCTCAGAAAATGCAGCGGCATGGATATACCTCTGGTAGGGTTTGCGCCGGCAGATCGGTGGAACGATCCCCCATTTGAACCGTGGGTGCCGGGGGCATTCCGGCCTGCATCCCTTTTTCCCGGGACAAAAACCGTGATCGTGATCGGGTTTCCGGTCAGCCTGCCAATTGTGGATACTGCCCCCTCCATCTGGTACCACGAGTTGTACAGGACGGTTAATGCCGAGCTGGACTCTAGCGGCTATCGCATTGCCACATTCCTTACCGGGAAAGGCTATCCTTCGGTCTGGATACCCAGGGACGGGTACGGGTCTATTGGTGTCCTCAAAGAGAATCCGATCGCGTTCTTCTCGCATCGTCATGCGGCATTCTGTGCCGGCCTTGGGAACTTCGGTCTCAACAATATGCTTCTCTCCCCGCAGTACGGCCCCCGGGTCAGGTTTACCTCTATCCTGACGACCGCCGAACTCCCTGCCGACCCGGTTCTCAAAGAACCGCTCTGCATACAGTGCCGGCGGTGCATCAGGGTCTGCCCGGTGGCTGCCATTCCCGAAGGCGGATATCCGCAGGAATCTACCGACAAGATTGCATGCGCTACCCGCTCGGAAGAGCTGCACCAGCGGTACCTCTCCCCGTGCGGGTGCTGTATCAAGGTCTGCCCGGTCGGGAAGGACCGGGAACAGTACGGCCGGGAGGACATGCGGATGTACGATGAAAAGAGCCCCGTCTCCGATCCGTACCGCCGCACCCGCGACCATGTCCGGTCCTACGGGTCGCGGTGAATGTTTGTCATCCCCGGCAGGGGTTGGCAATCCCTCCCGGTCTTATGCAGTACCTGAGGGTGGCCCGGCCCGGATGGACCTGAACAGGAAGAACCCGACGACCCCGAATGTGATAACGGGAGAGACAAAACCGGGGATCTCAAAGCCGAAACTGTCGATGATCATGATAATGCCGAGACAGAAGATCGAATACATCGCACCGTTTTTCAGGAACCGGTAGTTCCTGATCGAGTCCACATTCCTGACCGTGATCTCCCGGACGATTAACGCCCCGATGCCGTTTCCGATGATGATGAGCGGGACTGCCATCGTGAAGGCAAAGGCTCCCAGCACCCCGTCGATGGAGAAAGTGGCGTCGATGATCTCGAGGTAGAAGATCTTGCTGATGTCAGAAAGTTCGCCCGAGACCATCTTTCTCTCCTGCACCTCGGCATTCTGCCGGAAACCGTGGACGATGAAAAACGCGGTCGACCCTAGTACGGCCCCGAAGGCCATCATCGGATTTTTCCCGAGCGCCAGCCAGACAAGAGCGGCAAGGAGAATCGAGACAATGGCAAAGAACCAGACGCCTTTTGTCGCAATGTAGCGTTCGCCCCCGATGCCGAATTCCTTCTCTTCTAAAAAGAGCCAGTGGAAGAAGAGGAAGACGAGAAACGTGCCGCCACCGATCAGGAGGATGGGGGCGGATTTCCTGATCGCCGAGACAACGAGCGGGTCGCTTGAGAACGTCGCGGTAAGCGCCCCGACCGGCCCGAGGGCCGGTGTGGACATCCAGACAATCAGCCACGGCAGTACGCCCCGGATCACAAAGACGGCAAACAACAGTCCCCAGACCAAAAACCAGTGCCGCGCCTTTTCCGACATTGTCGAGAGAACCTCGGCATTGATAATGGCATTGTCAATGCTTGTGATGGTCTCAAACAGGCAGAGCCCGGCAATGGTCAGGATGACGGAAAGAATATCCATGAAACATAATCAGTTTGGCAACGGGCCGGTATAAATCTTGGTAAAACCCTGCGGTCTTGCCGGCCTTCTGGGAATCATACCCGTTTCCTCAAAAGAGAGGAAAGGGATCCGGGAAGTGTTTAAAAAACGGGCTGGATGGGAATTGAACATTCCTGTGCCTTTCATCAGAGGTATACCTGCCCTGTTTACACGGATCCTGTGTCGATCGTTCGTACGTGCATTATCATCATCGCGGCTCAGGGTGACCGGCACCGGTGCTCTACGGTGCTATTAAGACGGCGAACGGCACACTCCGGAGTACGGAGGGCCGGTATGCATGGTTTTTGACTGCCAGCAGTGCGGGGAGTGCTGCAGCCACCTGGGGCTGGTGCACAGCATCACCGAAGTACACGGGAACTACGAGTTCGTGGTCTTCAACCGGTACACGAATGAGTCGGACATTGTGACCGTGGATGCTGACAAGTACGCACTCTTTGACGATAAAAGCATCTTCGGGGAACTCCCTGAAGCCTGCCCGTTCTTCCGTCACCAGCCGGGTTCGGAGAAGGCGTTCTGCACGGTGCACCTGACCCGGCCCGACATCTGCCGGGACTATGGATGCTGGAGGATGCTTATTGTCAACAGGAACGGCCGGCGGGTGGGCCGGATTATGTTCTCCCGGTACCTCTGCTCGGAAGATCCAATGGTAACCCGGATTTTTGCAGAGTGCATCGACCCTGTCCAAGAACCGGATGATGCCCAGTGGGATGAAATGGTGATCCGGGAATTCACGATGCGGGGGTATGTGGTGAGGAAGTGAGGGGATACCCCTTCTCCTGTCTCATGGAGGGGTGTGTCTCTTCCGTACGAAAGAGGAGTTTTTTTGGGATTACCGCTGTTCCACGTCAGGAAGACGGGATCCCGTCGTCAAACACCGGCACGTCCCGGAATGCGACACTGTCGAAGAGACCGCGATCCGTGATCCGTAGCGCCGGGACCACGGTAAGCGCGAGGAACGAAAGGTACATGAATGGTTCTGCGATGCCCCCCATGTTCCCGGTTACCTCACGCAGGGCATCCAGCGATGCTACGACATCACGGGCGGGCAGAGTGGACATAAGCCCGGCACAGCCCAGTGGGAGGATCGTAACCTCCGGCCCGTTTACTGCTGCCATCCCTCCCTGCGCCAGGATTACCGCATCAATGGCAGACAGTATCTCCGCGTCTCCCGCTCCGGTAGCGATGATATTGTGTGTATCGTGGGAGACACTCGCTGCAATAGCCCCTTGCTTAAAACCAAAACCGTGCACGATACCGGTACCGATCCGTCGGTTGCCATACCGGTTGCAGACCACGATCTTGAGGAGATCCCGTTCCCGGTCGGGAAGTGAGGCCGCATCCAGCGCGAAGCGCAGCGATTCAGTGGTGATCTGGCCCGGTACAAGGCCGATGACCCGCGCCGGACCGTTTCCGTAAAGCCGGATCTGTTCCGGGGTTGGCGTTGTGCACCGGATCGTGGCAGGCAGAAAAACACCGGTGGCCGGCCCGGGAAATGCCGTAACCGGCTGTCCGCAGCGGAACGTTTCCTTTACGATAAAGGAAACAGGGTCATCGACAATACAGAGATCTGCCAGCCGGCCCGGTGCGAGAGCCCCGCGATCAGAAAGCCCGAAGCGTTCCGCAGCGGAAAGCGTCGCCATCCGGATCGCAAGTTCCGGTTCCAGCCCACAAGCCACGGAGATCCGGATGCACCGGTCAATGTGGCCTTCCCGGGCAAGAAGATCGGCATGGCAGTCGTCCGTAGCAAAACAGCACCGGGGCACATTCTCTGGCATGATCATGGGGATGAGGGCCCTGATGTTCTTCTCGGTTGACCCTTCCCGGATAAAAATATACATCCCGCGCCGGAGTTTCTCTTCTGCCTCCTCCCGCGTCGTGCACTCATGGTCACTCTGGAGGCCGGCAAGGATATAGGCATTCAGTTCCATCCCGGTGAGGCGCGGTGCGTGGCCGTCGCGGATATGCGAGAGCGCAAGTTTTCGCTGGATTGCCGGGTCTCCCGCGAGAACCCCCGGAACATTCATCATCTCGCCAAGTCCGAGGATACCGTCGCGCTCGCCAAACGCGGCAAGCACTTCGGCATCGAGTGTCGTACTCCCTATATCCAGTGGGGTTGCCGGCACGCAGGACGGCAGCATGTACAGGATGTCCACCGGGGCACCGGTACGGCCGGCCAGCATATATTCAATGCCCTCTGCCCCGGCGACATTTGCGATCTCGTGGGGGTCGGCGACCACGGTCGTTGTCCCGTGCGATGCGACCATCCGGGTGTATTCCTGCGGGACAAGCAGCGAGCTCTCGATGTGGACGTGGGCATCAATCAGGCCCGGGACAAGGTAAGCCCCGTGGAGATCTCTCTCGCGGATGCCCCGGTACGACGGGCCGATCCCGACAATAACGCCGGATTTTATCGCAAGATCGTTATGTTCCCAGGTACAGGAAAAAGCATCGAAAATCTCTGCATTCCGCAACACCACATCAGCCGGCTCCATGCCGCGTGCTGACGGGATCAGGTCTGCATATGACCGTGTCATTGCCTTCATACAGTTATGTCCCGGATTACAGCGGCCTCGCGCTGTCCGTTCGTCGTTAGGTACACATATATTTTGTACCTGCCCGGGTCGAGGCGCAACGGGATCTCAACGATGTTCTCTGTGCCATTAAGCGTGGAGGTTGTCCCGGTGGTGAGAAGTTCGTGCTGCTCGAACTCATCCAGCTTGTAGACCCGCACCTGGACCCCGGTATTAACCGGGGTCCCGGAACCTGCGATCGGAATGGAAAGATTTCCGGCGCTGTACGAGACGTCCCCGATCGAGAGGGTAGTACAACCGGCTGCTATAAGGAGCAGGGCCAGTAAAAAACCAATAAGCAGGTACAAGCGTCCGGTCATACTTCTGTAGTCTGACTATATCCATAAAAACCTATATCCTTAATAAAATCAACGAACCGTTTTTTTCCTGAAGGTATATCTGCACTTGAGAACCCGTTCCTTTATCTTACCCGAAAACCAGATCGCGGCCGGGAACCACAAGGCAAAGCAATACCTGCAGGATTTGATCCGGTTCCTCCCCTCACGATCTCATAAGCGTCCAGTCGGTCTGTCGTTTCATTGATATAATCAGCTGCCGGAATGTGATCATTTACATTACCGGGAAACAGAAAGACGAGCTCGCCAGACGGTATCATAGATCACTCATGCCCGGTGGATAGTATGTAATGGGCAAAACCGAATATCCCGGCCGGGAGGTAGAAGAGCAGGCTGCCCCGGTTAGTTCCATCCTGAAGATCTCTAGAGAAAAGATTAAATCATCATTTCCGGTATTAGTGCCGCCGGCGGTCGTCCGGCGCATTTTTAGAATCTTTTCCAATGTCTTTCGTCAGCTTTCTCTGAAATGCTTTCCGTGATGCCTGGTGTTTTATCTGGTTATAGATAGTGACAAAGTTGACCCCGACAATGATTATGACAAGCATCAGGCTTACCCAGAGCATTGTGCCGTTTACGGTAAGAAACGCGGCCCAGAGGAGGACAACAAAGGAGATCAGGTAAAAAATTATCCATGTCCGCAGGCCGGGAACTTCCATATCCCTCAATATGCACCAAGGTGATACTAAAGTATTCCCGCCGCCCCTGGTGCCACAATCCCTCGCAGGATTCCGCGAGGATAAACACGGCTATACCAGTGCACCCGGTTATTTACTCGATCTTTTCAACGATCACCCGGACGCGGTCACCGGCTCTGAATGAATGCCCTTTGAGAATGTCGATATTGAACCAGAGGGCCCCGGGGTTGTCCTGTGTCGGATCCTGGGACATCAGGCAATCCTTCTCATCATTAATATCCGCGACAAATTCAATAGACGATTCAAATTCAATTTTGAGCATAATAAAAGAAGGCGGGGATGATTAAAAAGTTTACAGGGCACGGGGGGTGACCATCCACGTCGTGCTGTTCGAATAGCTCCAGCGGATGATGGACAACTCCTTGCACATATCGGCAAGGATTGCCATATTTGTTCCCACTTCTTTAGGGGATAAGCCCAGATCTTTTGCAATGTATTTGGACTTGAAGTAGTGTTTGCCTTTGGTAATCCCCGAATGGAGATAGGAAACAATTTTGTGCTGGGTTTCATTGTACTTATCACGTATCTTTTTGCCTGTTGACATGTTTCGCCTCAGCATTAGGAATGCATATAGATCAGGATCTATATAAAAATATCTGATAGCGCTGGTAAGATTTATGCTTTTTTTGACAATAGTGACACAAATCTGACAAGGAACTATTTATATCGGCTGGATTTTTGGTAGATTTCTCTCCGGTTGAAATCTTCATTATTTTTTTTGATTCCGGCAACGTGATCGTGTTCGACCGGGAAAAAGGGCAATGTCCCCTCACTGCTGCACTGGTGCTTCGCCGATCTTTTTGATCAGGGCCTCAAGCACGGTGTCCCGCATCCCCTCAACAAACTTGATGCTGCCGACCACCAGATGTCCGCCACCGGAAATGCCACCGCCGGGGATCTCGTTGTGCAGGTCGCGAACCATACGGGGGATGTTCATATGCACGCCCCGGGACCGCAACACGGCAAAGTCCGGGCCAAACCCGATCGTGACGACCGGTTTTCCCACATTCTGTTTGCAGAGCCGGTCGTGTACTTCACCGGAGGTCTTGCCGGGCGGCGGGAAGGTGAATTTATGGGCATGGATCTCCACATCGATCAAAAAGAGCCGCGCATCGTTTGGCAGTACGCGATTGACGACATGCGGCATACAGGCGCTCATCTGGTCCTCGATCATCATATTTGCACCTTCGACCAGCAGATTCACAAGTTTTGTATGGCGCTCATGATTCCCGACCAGATCGAGCACGTCCTTGATGAGCTCCCGCCCATCGTTGAACCGGAGCCAGAACTGCTCGTAGTCAAGAGCAAGTGCGATGTCCTTGCAAGCCTGTTCGGAGTAGTGGTCGCTTACGAGCGCGAGATAGAGGGAGCGCTCGGTCGCTTCACTCCGGTCACCGACACCGGCAACCGCCGGAAGGTGCCGGATGAAGGGTTCGACGCGGGGGTTGATGAGCCGGGCGACTTCGGTCCCGAGCATCCCTGCCGTGACCCCGAAATCCCCCCCGACATGATACGGGTTGACGTGCCCGACCAGGTATTTGTCGATGGTCGCGTCAGGGTGGTGGTGATCGATAACGACAAACGGGATATCGTAGACGCTTGCGATCTTGTAGGACGCTTCGTCCTCCTCGGTGGAGCCGTTATCGGTGAGGATCACAAGAGGCATCTTCTGGCCGAACCGGGCATGATCCTTGAGCGCGAAATCCAGATCCCGGGTGATGTCCTCGATCTCGTAGAACGGTGCCTTTGACGGAGCGCGCTTGAAGAGATAATAATCGGCGTCAAAGTCACCGCCGGACTCCCTGATGAGCGCAACGACTGCCTGCTCGATGGCGACCGCGGAGCAGATACCGTCGGCATCCGCATGGTGCCGGAGGATGATAGGCTGTGCGGTAAAGACCGCTTTCCTGATGATCTTTGCGACCTTGCGCATCTCGGGCATCAGGCTGTCGATGACATCGCTTTTCACCAGCGGCTTTATGTTCTTGGGTTCGGCACGGGCATCGAGCGCCTTTTCGATTCGCTCCCGGACGGTCGTCTCCTCATCGCCAGTGAGCGCGGCAACCGCATCGGCTTCTATCTGGAGCTGGTTGTTGCGCATCATGACCTCGCCTATGACTTTCACGATCATGGAGAGTTCGACCTCCGGGTAGGCCCGCACACCGGCTTCTACGAATGCGGCGACGTTCTGGGTGCCGGATTCGTCGACAATGGTAAAGATCGTAGGCCCGCTCGTCTGCTTGATCTGGGCGACCTCTCCCTCGATGGCGACCGTCTTTCCCTGCTTTGTAGCCAGGTCGGCAATCCTGACGGTTGTTGACGTGCGCTCGACCTGTTGGACCTGGTAGATCTGGATCAGCTGTTCTTCAAGATCGATGTTCCCGTTGGGGCGGATCTGCCTGACCCGCACAAGAACGCTGTCCTTTTCTTTGTGATCCGCTTTCACGCTGGTCTTGTGCACAAGACCTTTGATCCGGTCGTTGAGCTGGACAAACATCCCGAACGTCGCAAAACCCTGAACTTTCCCAAGATAGATTTTTCCTTCTTCGACATCGGACAGGTCACAGCCTGCGGCAAGCCGGTAAACGATTATATCAGTATCAGTCTGCATTTTCTTTCTCCTCACGCAAGCGAACGGACGATATAGTTGGCGGCTTATTTGGTATATCTGCTATCGTTCAACGTTGTCAAGCACGCGGCAGTGCTGCGTGTACCATGAATGGTCACCTGAAGGTTATGTTAGTTGCCATCGTTGCATCCGCTTTCACCGGGCCGAAAGCCGTACGGAAAATAAGAGCAGAAAGGCTCCGGCCCAGTCAGCTCCCGTAGGTGATTTCCAGCATGAACAGATCATCAGGAACAATAATGGTACCGGAAAATGCTGCTTTTGCTTCATTTGCGTGGATGGCAGTATCCGTGTACCGTGAACTGATATGGGTGAGGGCGAGCGTCCGGGCGTTGACTGCTGCTGCTGCCTGACCTGCCTGTGAGGCGGTCGCGTGGTAGAACTCCGCAGCACGTTTTATCTCGCTCTCATCGTAGGTCGCATCGTGGATAAGGAGATCTGCGTCCCTGCCATGCTTGACCAGTATCGGGATAACCGGTTTCGTGTCCCCTGTATAGACAATCTTCCGGCCCGGGCGCGGGGCACCCATCACCTCAGAGGGTTGTACTTCCCGTTCCACCCCGTCTTTAACAACTAATATCGTCTCCCCCCGCTGGAGCCTGCCAAAGAGCGGGCCCGGAGGAATGCCGAGTTCAATTGCATGATCCCGGTCGAACCGGCCCGGACGTGGGTCTTCTTCAAGAACATACCCGAGCGCAGGCAACCCGTGGCTGACGGCAAACCCGGTCACCGTGTACCCGTTGAAGCGTACCCATGACCCGTCCCTGAGTTCGATGGAATCAAGGGGAAATTTCAGGTTGAACCGGGTGATCTTTTTCAAGCTCTCAACAAACTCGTGGACCCAGTTCGGGCCGTAGATGGTCAGCGGCTCGGTACGCCCGTTAAACGACAGGGTCTGGACAAGACCGAAGATCCCGAGAAAGTGATCCGCATGCCAGTGGGTTACAAAGATCGCATTGACGGTAAAACCGCACCGCGCCCGCATCATCTGCTGCTGGGCTCCCTCCCCACAGTCAAAGAGGAGCATGTCGGTACCGCGCCGGACCATAATACAGGACGGGTTGCGCATCGGGGTAGGGAGTGCTCCGGCTGTCCCAAGAAAATAGACCTGAAGGGTCTCGCCGCTCATAAAAAGCACTCCAAAAATACTGCGCGGCTCTTTTTTGCTTCTTCGACAGAACGGCCCTCGATTACAACCACACCACTGTACCGGGCAGCGATGGTCTTTCCCACGGTTTTCCAGTCAATGGTGCCTGCACCAAGCGGAAGGTGTTCGTCCAGGACACCGTGGTTGTCGTGGATATGAATATGGTCCGCGAAATCAACCTTGTCGAGAAATTCGGGCACTTTCCCCACCGTGTTCGCGTGCCCGAAATCGAACGTGAGGCCGATGCCCTCGATGCCCTCTGCCATACCCATGAGTTCACCACAGTCCCGGCAGAGAAACTCCTTCTGGCTTATCATATTCTCAAGGCATGCGAGCACCGAGTGCTCAGTGGCATATCTACCAATTTGGCGCAGGGCCTCTTTCTGGAGTTCCCAGACCTTCTGGGGCAGAAGTTTACCTGCGGGGGACAGGTAACCGGGATGGATGGTAACCCGGTCGGTGAGTTCCGACGCACAGGCAATACAGATCTCGATCTGCCGGATGGACTCCCGCCAGATAGGGTCGTTGAGGGTCGCAAGGTTAAGATCGCCATAGGGTGCGTGTACTGTAACCCCGAGGCGGGTGCTTGCGATTATTTCTTTGATCTTGTCAAGGATCTCCGGTTTTTCCAGCCGGTAATTGCCGTCGGCGACAATCTCCCAGCCATCATAACCGGCCTCCTCGATACCATACACCCACTGTATGTCATCCCACACTTTTGCCGAGGAGGAGAAATACAAGCGCGGGATCATGCGTCACACTCCATCCGCCCGATCAGTTCAGTGACGTTTGCGGTAAATTCTTCGAGACTGCCATCGTTTTTGATCGTGATATCCGCCAGTTTCAATGCGTTCCCCAGGCCCCACCCCAGCTCGCGCTCGTCCCGGATCCTCAGGCCCTCTGCGGATCCCACATCGTCGCTGCGCTTGCGTTCGCAGAGACGCTCCAGCCGTTTTTCAAACGACGTCTCGATGGCAATGAGACGAAAGCCCGGGAAATTCTGCCGGAAAACTTTTACTTCCGCATCGCCCCGGATACCATCGACAAGGACAAGCGGGACGGCCTGCTCTTTGATCGCATCGACACAGAGACTGGCAATCGCGTCCATGCCCCGTTCGGCGCGGAGCCGGTTCGCCATCGCCCCGAGGTTTGCATCGGTGGGAGGGAGGCCGGCCTTTTTTACCGCGTTCCGGATCACATCGCCCATGACGACGACCGGGATTCCCAGCCTCTCCGCTATCTTTGAAAATTCACCCTTGCCGCTTGCAGGAAGCCCGACGACTCCGATCACTTTCACAGGAGATACCTCCGGGAATAGGTTATCTCGCCGATATCGCGGGTCCGGATCCGGACATCCCGTTTCAGCCCGTCAGCAATTTTTTTGATCTCCGCAAGCGTCATGGGTGTGTACTGCTCAATGGTGTCCCATTTCCCGGCGATATATGCAGTAATGTTTGCAACCCCGTTCGGGACCATCGGGACTTTGTGCTCCCCCTGTTGGAGGACGAGCGGGATGTCACCTGCCGTTTTTGAAATCTCCTGTAAGTATTTTACATTCTCATAAAATACGGTTACTACGATTTCGAGTTCGGTCAGGGTCTTCTCCCGGAATGCATCTCCAGCGATTTTTATCGATCGCCGGACGTTCTTCCGGTAATCCGGACAGGACGGCTCGCCGCCTTCCCCCGCGCAGGAGAAGCCCTCCCACCGGGTCTTGTAATCGATCGCGATCCTGTCTACGAGCCGCTCTTTCAAGAGCGCTTCGATGGCAGCGGGAAAGATTCCGTTTGTCTGGACACCGGTGGCAAGGCCGAGATTTTTTGCCGCACGGGCGAGCGCGAGGAGCGCGTCTTTCTGCATCGTGGGTTCGCCTCCGGAAAAGACGACACCGCTCACCGCGAGTTTCGAGCCTTTGATAAGTGAGATAATCTCGTCTGTGTCCCGGTAGTCCTCGCCGTCGAAGATCGCAGCGTTCTGGCAGTACGAGCACCGCAGCGGGCAGCCCCGGAAAAAGACCGTGCAGACCGCCCGGCCCCGCCAGTCTACCGTTGAAAGCGGGACAAAGCCTCCAAAATTCAGCCTGATAAAATCACCGTTACGGATCATTTGAGATGACATTATTTAGCGTACTCGGGTGGCGGCACCTATACCCGGGGAGTGGACACAAAAAAGAGCGGGCTGCCCGGCCTAATAACCGTTTCCTGTCCGGTTACGATCACCCACGTTTGTAACCGGGTGCTAACACCTGTACCATCCTGAAAAATTAGGGGGGGCCGGGTAGAATAATGCTGCTCACTTTTTTAAGGAAAAACCGGGTGGCCGTAAAAAAGAAAACGGGATTAGAACTTGAAATACCGGTTGACGATCTTGATGGCGCAGAAATCCCCGCACATGGTGCAGCCATCGGTATCGGCCGGCATCCGCTCCGCCCGGATCTGCTGTGCCCGGGCCGGGTTCATGGCAACAGAGAACTGGCGCTCCCAGTCGAGATCGCGGCGGGCGTGGCCCATCTCGAGATCTGCTGCCCGTGTCTTCTTGAGTTTTACCATATCTCCAACATGGGCGGCGATCCGCGAACTCATGACCCCCTCATACACTTCAGCAGGAGTTGGGAGTGCAAGGTGTTCTGCAGGGGTTACGTAGCAGATGAAATCTGCACCAAGGGATGATGAGATCGCAGCACCGATCGCGGCGACCCGGTCATCGTAGCCCGGCGCAATATCGGTCACGATGGGCCCGAGCATGTAGAACGGCTTGTTGTTGGTGACCCGCTTCATCAGCTGGACGTTCGTGGCGATCTCATCGATCGGCACGTGGCCCGGGCCCTCGACAATGACCTGCACGTCCTGCGCGTGGGCCTTGTCCGCAAGTTCCGCGTTGATGAGGAGTTCCTGGATACCGGCCCGGTCGGTTGCATCGTGGACGGCCCCGGCCCGCATCCCGTTCCCCATCGAGAGGGTGACCTCGTGCTCCTTCATGATCTCCAGGAGGTAGTCAAACTCCGAGTAGAGCGGGTTCTCCTTTTCGTTGTGGAGCATCCACGCGGTCATGAACGCACCGCCCCGGGATACGAGCCCGGCGTGCCGGCCCTGGTTGCGGAGACGCTTGACCGTCTCCCAGTTGATGCCGGTGTGGATCGCCATGAAGTTGGTGCCCAGTTTTGCCTGCTCGGCAGTGATCCGGAAGAGGTCGTCCTCTTTCATGTCGACGACGGCGCCGTCCTTCTTGACCGCTTCGATAAATGCCTGGTACAGGGGGACGCTCCCTACCGAAAGGGTGGTACTGGCGATAATCTGTTTCCTGATCTCGGCAAAATCCCCACCCGTCGAGAGTTCCATGAGCGTGTCGGCACCGGCCAGTTCTGCCTGTTTTGCTTTCTCTATTTCCTCAGGAATATTGACGATATCAGTGGAGGTACCGATCGAGGCGTTCACCTTGGTGCGCAGGCCTTCGCCGATACCGCAGATCTTTACCTTGCGGTAGGGCGAGACCGGGATCACAATATGCCCCTCGGCAACGCTGCGCCGGACGAAGTCCTCGGTGACTCCTTCCTGGTGTGCGACTTTCTTCATCTCTTCTGTTACGATGCCGCGTTTGGCATCTGCAATGATACTCATACCTTACCAGTACCACAAAAGAACAAAATAAAGGCTCGGTTTTGCATTTCCGAGCGAAATCCGGCTTGCTATGTAAACAAGTAAAGTTGCTTTTAGAAAAATTAGTTATGGTTATGGTATCGGATCCTACCGGTAGCTGCGCATCCTGCTGTTCTGACTGGTATTTTTATAGGTCTCCGCGCCAAACCAGAGAGATGAGAATCATTGCAGGGCACCGATGGCGGATTCAGATTTTTTCGAGGTAACAGTCAAGGAAGCAGCGCATAACGACGCAAGCCGTGGCATTGCACGGCTCAGCGTCGATGTGATGAAGAAACTCGGCCTTGTATCCGGCGATGTAATAGAAATTGTGGGAAAGCGGAACGCGGCTGCGATTGTCTGGCCGGGCTTTGCCGAGGATATCGGGTTTGCCATCCTGCGTATCGACGGGAGCATCCGGGCGAACGCAAATGCCGGCATCGATGAGAAAGTGAAGATCCGGAAATCCGAGGCCGTATATGCCACCAAGGTGGTGGTCCAGCCGGCCCAGGCAACACGGCTCGTGGGCGGCGAGCAGTACCTCTCGAGGGTCCTGCGGGGCCGGTCGGTGGTCGAGGGCCAGACGCTGCGCGTCGATATTATCGGCAACTCGGTCACATTTGTCATCGTAAGGGTCTCCCCGAGGGCCATTGCTATCGTCTCCGATGATACGGAGATTGAACTCAAAGAAGAACCCTTCAACCCCGAAGAGGGTAAACGGGAGATTTCCAATATCCAGTACGAGGATATCGGGGGGCTCGAACGCGAGCTCCAGCTCGTCAGGGAAATGATCGAGCTCCCGCTGCGTCACCCGGAGATCTTCGAAAAACTGGGGATCAAACCCCCGAAGGGCGTCCTGTTCTACGGTCCCCCGGGCACCGGTAAAACCCTGATCGCAAAAGCGGTCGCAAACGAGGTCGATGCCCACTTCCTTTCTCTCTCCGGTCCCGAGATCATGAGCAAGTTCTACGGGGACAGCGAGAAGGCCCTGCGCGACAGGTTCCATGACGCGGAGGAGAATGCACCGTCCATTATCTTTATCGACGAGATCGATGCCATCGCCCCGAAGCGCGAGGATGTGCAGGGCGAGGTTGAACGCCGTGTCGTCGCGCAGCTGCTCGCCCTGATGGACGGCCTTGCCGGCCGGGGGCAGGTGATCGTGATTGCGGCCACAAACCTGCCCAATTCCATCGACCCGGCACTCCGCCGGGGCGGGCGGTTCGACCGGGAGATCGAGATCGGTATCCCGGACAAGAAGGGCCGGCTCGAGATCTTCCAGGTACATACCCGGGGAGTTCCCCTTGCACAGGATGTCGATATCGCGGCCTTTGCTGAAACCACCTTCGGGTTCGTCGGGGCGGACATTGCGCTTCTCGTGAAAGAAGCGGCGATGAACGCGATCCGGAAGATCATCCCCCTCATCGATATCAACAAGGAGATCCCCAACGAGGTGATCGACCAGCTTAAACTTACGAAGAATGATTTTGATGCTGCACGAAAGATTGTCCAGCCCAGCGCCCTGCGGGAAGTCCTCATCGAAGTTCCGGATGTCTCGTGGGAAGATATCGCAGGTCTTGACGAGACAAAGGATGCCCTCATCAAAATTATCGAGGGCCGGTTGCGCTATCCCAAAATTTTCGAAAAATTAAACTACAAACCACCCCGGGGTATCCTCCTCTTTGGCCCGCCGGGGACCGGAAAGACCCTGCTCGCAAAAGGGATCGCGAGCAAACGCCAGCTCAATTTTATCTCGGTAAAAGGGCCCGAGATGCTCTCAAAAGGAGTGGGCGATTCCGAGAAGCATGTGCGCGAAGCGTTCCGGAAGGCCCGGCAGTCTGCGCCCTGCATTATCTTCTTTGACGAGATCGACGCGCTTTTCCCCAAAAGGGGCACGGTCAACGATTCCACGCATGTCACCGAGAGCGTCCTCTCCCAGTTCCTGACCGAACTCGACGGCGTCGAGGAATTAAAGGAGGTCTTTGTCATCGGCGCGACGAACCGCCCCGACCTCCTCGACACGGCACTCCTGCGCCCGGGCCGGCTCGAAAAACACCTGTACATTCCCCCGCCCGATGAGGCGGCACGAAAGGCGATCCTTGCGACGTATCTCAAAGATCTGGAAGGTATTCTCGACCCCGATATAAACATCGATGAACTGGCCGCAAAGACCCGGTTCTTTGTCGGCGCCGATCTTGAGGCGCTGGTGCGCGAGGTAAAGGCGCTCGTCATCGACGAACTGACCCGGGACGCGGTTGCCGGTGAAGATGATAAAACCACGGAGTATGCAATTAAAATCACCCGGCAGCATTTCGATACCGCACTTGAGAATCTCAAGGGCACGCTCGATGGCACGGATTTCGAGCGGTACGAGCAGAAGTCCTGGGATCTCCTGTATGCAAAAGGAAAGCGCGATATCCTGTACCTGGCAGTCAACCTCGTCAACCAGATCGAGTACTTGAAAGGAAAACACGAACTCGGCGATGAGATTGTCCGGCAGGCCGACGAGCTCAGGGACCTGGTATACTGGCAGAGAAAATCTTTTGAAGCGATCCAGACACGCACTGCTGAACTCAGGCAGGCGCTTGAGGCAGCGGTGGGTGCGGTCAGATAAGTACAGTACCCTTTTTTTGTTCCCGTCCCGGGCCGGGTGGATTTTTTTAATGACCGCCCGGCATTTCCGGGCCTGGGGGGGTGGGGGGTACCCCCCCACCCCCCTCCCCCTTGTCCGATCAAAGGGGGATCACCCCCCTCCCCATGTGTCTGTGAAGGTGGGGGGTACCCCCCTGCCCGTTCCATAGGTATTTATCTGTGCTTCACGTGGAACTTCCGTCTGTGAAGGTTTTCTTTCGGGCCGTAGAGGGGGGAGGGGGTACCCCCCCACCCCCCTCCCCCTTGTCCGATCAAAGAGGGGGTCACCCCCCTCCCTTAGTGTCCGTGAAGGTGGGGGGTACCCCCCACCCGTGATTGCGGTTGGGCGGCCTGGGGGCCCAATGAATGTGTCACCTATTGAAAGTCAGGTAAATCTTTTTTAACCGGGTTGCAGATCAGATCGATTGGCAGCTTGTTCCCTGACTATTACTCTATGAAATGATCACTTTCCAAAACGATTCCGGGCTGCTGAAAATTCGAGTGGAGGAAGAAAATGAGTAAAATGGTAATGGTCGCATTGTGGTTTTTGATTGGGCTTCTCCTGCTCATTGGCGGAATTACGGCCATGGGGACGCTCTACGTATCAGGTATCTGCCTGATCCTTGCAGGAATTTTGATCATCATCGTGGCAATCAAGAAGGCACTGATGAAGAAACCGGAAATGACAGCGCCGGCCAAATAATCCCCTCCCGTTTTTTTAAAAAGTACCGCTGTCCCGTCACTCTGTTCGGGATCCACGTTCGACTATCCGGATGAGCGAGGGCTCCCCGCCTCAGGGCCCCTCGCGGGGCACGGCGGGGCAGATTACTGGTATCTCCTTTTCGTCACTGGCCCGCCGCGGGGGCGCCCCGTCGGGGGCGGCGGGGGGGAATCGTAAGATACGTTTCTGGGATGTAGATTTGCCACAACTTCGTCCGACCCCACGAAGCCCTTGACGGTAAAACAGCGGCGGAGGTGTGTGGGATTGTGGTCAATGGTGAGAATAAGTGGATGACGCTGATCCAGAATGCGGCACAGGCGAAATAAAACCAATTTTAAAAATAAATAATTATTTCATTCTCAAAGCAAGATAATACGACTATGGATGCCGTAACTCTCTCAATAATCACATGCATTGTGGGAGTTATCTTTGGAGCGCTTATTACCAGACATTATTACATAAAAGGCATAAAACAAAACGAAATCATAAGAGCTGAGTATTTGGCACAATATAATGAGATGATAAAGGCAATATCAAAAACCAATTCACAACTAAGTGTGATTGGTGTAGACCTTATAAAGTTCAATAGTCAACCAATGACAACAAAGTTCCCAGAAACACAACGAAAAAGTAGTTTTTGGGATTCTGTTTTTAACGCTGTAATGATTTTTTTTATTGTAGTTGGAGCCTTCTTATTAGGCCATGCTATCTATGATTATTTCAAACAGCGAAAAAGATGATACCAAATAGATCCCGACTTTTGACAGCCTCTTTCAACCATGCCCAGATCCCGCAGACTTGACAGAACCCCTCACGCAACATTTTATATACTAGTCAAGACTAACTTATGGTTAATCCTCAAAAGGAGGCATGACGATTATGACAGATTCCAACACCGTAAAACTGACCGTTCAGGAAGCGATAAACGAAGCCGACGTCGGGAGGAACATTGCGATCCTTACCTGGCGGGTGATCGACCGGCTCAGCCTATCCGGCGGGGACGCAATCGGGATCGATGCGGACGCCCTCGCACAATTCGCATAACGGGCACGGGATCGCCCCCGGTGTTTACCGGACAGCTTCCTCATTGGGAAACTATTTGACAGGAAGAGACGCTATTACGAATTACCAGTAGCGGAAAACGAACAACGAAATAAACTCCCAGTATCATGAACTTCAATAATTTCACCATCAAATCGCAGGAAGCCGTTTCGAAGGCGATTGAATTAGCAACGGCAAAAAAGAACCCGGCTGTCGAGACGTCGCACCTCCTCAAAGGAATGCTTCTGGTTGACGAGAATGTCATTCCGTATCTCCTCAAAAAACTCAATGTGGACCTCGATGGTTTCACTCCTGCACTCGACAGGATCATCGATGCGTATCCTGAGGTAACCGGCGGGGATCAGAACCTCTCAAACGATGCCACAAAAGCCCTGCAGAAAGCCACCGTTCTTTCCCAGGAGTCCGGCGATGAATTTGTCTCGCTCGAACAGATCCTCCTCGGGATCCTTTCGGTCAACAACAGCACCTCACGGCTGTTAAAGGAGAACGGGGTAACGGAAAAAGATCTGAAAACTGCCATCAGCCAGTTGCGGAAAGGTGAGACCGTGAACAGCCAGAACGCCGAAGAGACCTATAATGCCCTGGAAAAATATGCCCGGAACCTCAACGATCTTGCCCGTAAGGGGAAGCTCGATCCGGTCATCGGGCGTGACGAAGAGATCCGCAGGGTACTGCAGATCCTTTCACGGAGAACGAAGAACAACCCGATCCTCATCGGGGAGCCCGGTGTGGGAAAAACCGCCATTGCCGAAGGTCTTGCCCACCGGATCATCGACGGGGATGTACCGGATAACCTGAAAAGCAAGCAGATCTTTTCCCTCGATATGGGCGCCCTGATCGCCGGGGCCAAGTTCAAGGGAGAATTCGAGGAACGATTGAAAAGCGTGGTTAAGGAAGTGATATCCGCTGAAGGGGAGATCATCCTTTTCATCGACGAGATTCACACCCTGGTCGGGGCCGGCGGTGGCGAGGGTGCCATGGATGCGGCAAATATCCTCAAGCCGGCGCTCTCGCGGGGAGAACTCCATGTCATCGGCGCAACGACCTTAAAGGAATACCAGAAGTATTTCGAGAAGGACAAAGCGCTCGAACGGCGTTTCCAGCCGGTGATGGTCAATGAACCGGATTCACAGGATGCCATCTCCATTCTCCGGGGAATCAAGGAGAAATACGAAACCCATCACCACGTACGGATCAAGGATGAGGCGATCATTGCCGCCGTCGAACTCTCGCAGCGCTATATCTCCGACCGGTTCCTCCCCGACAAGGCTATCGACCTGATCGACGAGGCTGCATCAAAACTCCGGCTCGAGATTAACTCGAAACCGGAAGAACTCGAAAAGATTGAACGCAGGATCCGGCAGCTGGAGATCGAACGGGAAGCCATCAAACGCGAGAAGGACAAGGAAAAACTCAAGGCCCTCAATGAAGAAATCGGGAACCTGACCGAGGAACGAAACCGGCTGAATGCAAAGTGGCAGTCGGAAAAAGAGCTCGTCGAGCAGATCCAGTCGCGGAAAACCGAGATCGAGACCTTAAAGTTCGAGGCCGAAAATGCCGAACGGAACGGCGACCTCGGGAAAGTTGCAGAGATCCGCTATGGTCGAATCCCTGAGCTCGAAAAGACCATGGTGGATCTCAAGGAGAAACTGACCGTGCTGCAGAAGGATTCCGCACTGGTAAACGAAGAGGTGGATGCCGAAGAGATCGCCGAAGTGGTTTCGCGCTGGACCGGGATCCCCGTCTCCAGGATGCTGCAGAGCGAGCGGGAGAAACTGCTCAGCCTCGAAGCCGAACTCCACAAGCGTGTTGTCGGCCAGGATGAGGCGATCGCGGCAGTTTCTAATGCAATCCGCCGGAGCCGTGCCGGGCTGCAGGACACCAAACGTCCGATCGGCTCGTTTATCTTCCTCGGGACGACCGGTGTCGGGAAGACGGAACTGGCAAAAGCCCTGGCAGAATTCCTGTTCAACAACGAGAACAGCATGGTGCGGATCGATATGTCGGAGTACCAGGAACGGCATACCGTGTCACGGCTGATCGGCGCACCGCCGGGATATGTGGGGTACGAAGAGAGCGGACAGCTGACTGAAGCGGTCCGGAGAAAGCCCTATTCCGTGGTCCTGCTGGATGAGGTAGAAAAAGCCCACCCGGATGTTTTCAACATCCTCTTACAGGTTCTTGACGACGGCCGCCTGACCGACAACAAGGGCCGCACGGTGGATTTCAAGAACACCATCATCATCATGACCTCGAACATCGGGTCGCATCTCATCCAGGAAAACATGGAAAAGGCCACC
>Ga0326727_10008261_pt1 | contig 26609 bp, 23 predicted proteins | sample MB2enrmetagenome_FD_207643 | JGI IMG/M metagenome (GOLD analysis project Ga0326727, IMG submission 207643) | Lab enriched peat soil microbial communities from McLean, Ithaca, NY, United States - MB29MY | ecosystem: Environmental > Terrestrial > Soil > Wetlands > Peat | place: USA: New York...
AGGGCGATTCGAGATTACATACGCCAGCGCAACCACCGCCCTGAACCTTTCATCTGGACGGCCTCGGCGCGCTCGATTGCTCGTAAGGTCAGACATTGTAACGAAGCGTTAGAAACAGAACACTAGTTCGCTGCTCATGCGCGACTCTTGCCGGGCAATTTGACGCAGTTCTTCACGGTGAGCAGTTTGGTCAAAGTAGGGGTCAGCCCTTTCCAGTGGCTGCATGGAATGTGGTCGTGAAACGCTGCCCGTATTAGGGCACTGCCCTGAATAGGGCATTGGATGCGCCAAAAGCCACTGCAACTGGTGAGCGCCGTCAAGTACTTATCGCCGATCTTCATTGGCACCTGATTTGCGTTCTTTTTGTCTGAAGGTGTTCGACACACTGGTTTCGTTCCGTCACAGCACACGGAGGCAGCTATGCGTTCCCAGTTTGTCTTTGAGGCTCTACAGACAGTCAACCGTTTTCAGCTCTGCCGCCTTGCCGCCAAAGCCACGCGTAAGCTCCATATACCCGGGAATCGCGTTCAGGATACAACGAACGATGTTCTCCGGCGGCTGGTAGAAGCAGAACATAACACTCCAAGCAAAACAGTCGCTCGCGAGGCAGTCTCTCGCGTGGACCGGCGGGGATAAACCGAGCTGACAATGTGCGCTTATTACTGCGGTGAGGAATTTGAGCGGTTGCAAACTGGCGGGTTCCCGGCAACTGGGGATCATAAATTCCTGTGTAATGAACGAGCGGAGGGCAATTTGGACGGGGGACCAGAGATGAGCACAGCCACGCCTATGGGGAACAACGCGCAGCGCTACGAAGCCGTGCTCCGCATCAGTGAGGCCTTATCTGCATGTCACGAGCCTGAGGAGTTGGCGAGAGTTCTCGCCGATCAATTGAGCGACTTCCTTACCTTCGACCATCTCGATGTCATGATCCTCAAAGAGAATTCCCGGGAAATCGAATGGAACGTGTGGGGCAAAGGCCCCCTGGTGTTCCCGGATCTGCCGGCTGAGGATCTGCTAACCTGGCACGTCTATAACACCCAAGAAACCCTCCATATCGCCGACTGGTATAGCGATGAAAGATTTCCGCGCCTGAAGCAGTTTGCCAGAGACCAGGGCATCCGTGTCGGTTCCGTCGTCCGTGTTCCTTTGACCACGCCCCATCGCCACCTGGGCACATTGGGTATTGCCAGTTCGCCGGGAGTGACGTACGGGACCGAGGACATTGACTTCTTCCGGCTGATTGCACGCGTGGTCGCCTTCGCCATCGACGACAGCCTTAACCTCAGACGAGCGCAAGCTGCCCAAACAAGCTTGCAACAGCAAAATGAGCGGCTCCAGTTGCTCCTCGACCTGACCAACCGGATCACCTCGAACCTCGACCTTGAGGAGGTGTTGCGAGCGATCGCACCCAATATTCGTGAGGTCATGCAGTGTGACGCCGTCTGTATTTCGCTGCCTGACCCGCCTTCAGGAAAGTTTCGGATGTGCGCTCTCGATTTTCCGCAAGGCAAGGGGAAAGGCATATTTCAGGAAGAGAGCCTCCACACTCTGGCCGGCTCCGGAAAACGGGCTCTCGAGGATTTGACGCCGGTGCTGACCAGCACGGCCGATCCTGCAGCTTTCTCCCCTGAAATTTACGAACAGTTGGTGGCAGAGGAGCTGACCAATCACTGCATCATACCGCTGGTAAACCGTGGTCGAGCGCTCGGACTGCTGCTGATAGCGCGAAAGTCGGAGGACTTTACGGCAGAAGATGTCCGGTTCCTCGGCCAGGCCGCCGGCCAGATCGCCGTCGCCATTGAAAATGCCTCGGCCTTCCGCGAGATTTCCGAACTCAAAGACAAACTCGCCCAGGAGAAACTCTATCTGGAAGAAGAAATTCGCAGCGAGAGGGGCTTCGAGCAGATCATTGGCAACGGCCCGGCGCTGAAGCAAGTCCTGGAACTGGTGCAAACGGTCGCCCGCAGTGATTCCACAGTGTTACTGCTGGGCGAGACGGGCACGGGGAAGGAGTTGATTGCCCGCGCGATTCACGAGCACAGCCGCCGCAAAGACCGCACCTTTGTAAAGCTCAATTGCGCCGCGATCCCGACCGGACTGCTGGAAAGCGAATTGTTCGGGCATGAAAAAGGAGCGTTCACGGGGGCTATTACTCAGAAGATCGGCCGACTGGAACTCGCCGACCAGGGCACGCTGTTTTTGGACGAAGTGGGGGACATCCCGATCGAAATCCAGCCCAAGCTGCTGCGTGCCTTGCAGGAGCGCGAATTTGAACGGCTGGGCAGCACGCACACGCGCAAAGTGAATGTTCGCTTGATAGCGGCGACTAATCGCGATCTGGAAAAAATGATCGCGGAGCATCAATTCCGCAGCGATTTGTTCTACCGCTTGAACGTATTCCCCATCCGGATCCCGCCGCTGCGCGATCGCCGGGAAGATATTCCTGTGCTGGTGAGTCATTTCGTGCAAAAGTGCGCCAAGCAAATGCAGAAAGACATCGAAACAATTCCTGCGGCCGTGATGAGAGGGCTGACCGCTTGGGATTGGCCGGGAAACATCCGCGAACTGGAGAATTTCATTGAGCGGGCCGTGATCCTGACCCACGGCAAGACCTTGGATGCGCCGCTGCGAGAGCTCCGCCGACCGAATTATGAGGAGCCAATACGTACCGCCGCCCAACTGGCTCAGGACGACGACATTGCTGAAATCGTACGAAAGACGATCAGTGCTCTAGACCAGCGCGGAAAGGAATTGGCATCACAGCGGGACAGAAAAGATCCTGCCGACCAATATACGCAAAAGCAGCGCGAAGAGATCGTCCGCGCGCTTACCGAAAGCAGGGGTCGCGTGGCCGGCGCCAAAGGAGCGGCCGCACGCATGGGCATCAATCGCACGACCCTCATTTTCCGGATAAAAAAATTCGGCATAGATCCCAGGCAGTATGCCTGATCTGGCATCTTTCCGTGTCTGACCTGGATGCAAATTACCTGAACAGCTTTACAGATTGCCGGAGTTGACTTCGACAGTGCTGATTCTCGACATGACTGGCTTGATCGCGTCCCGAAAACCCCATGCCTTGCAAGTCCACCCTCGCGAGCACTGTGCCGCTCGATGGCGTGTGGGCTAATGAACTGCTTCATTCTTACTGCGCCCAGGCGCCTTCGACAAGCTTCTGCGCGCCAGTTCTTGGATCACGTGCTTCGTGAAAACGCCACGGCTACGGAATTCTGCTCCCTCTATCATCAGTTCCAGTAGCGCGTTCTCTCCTTCCTGGCTGATGCAGTTAACGTCCACCATATCAATCATCAGTTGACGGCCCTGCAGGTCCGCCTTGGCGGCCTTCCAGGCTGCCCTCAACTCTGCTACCCAGGGTGCAATTAGCTTTCCTTCGAGGATCAACCGCCGTTGAGTGGAGTCGTCTATGACAGAAATCTTCAGCATTGTACAGTTTCCTCAGCAATCACAGAAAAGCAACGCACTTGCCAAAGTGCGAACGGTCTAAGTTATTGAATATTAACCGCGTGAGAGAGCTGGCTTGGTACGTGTCAAAATTGTCAGTTTTCTTGTCAGCGGGCTTGACGTTGGCGAAACTTAGACAACACAACCTCACTAAGTTCCCGTTCCAGATTAGCGTCGCTGTCTCGGACTAACATCGACAGTTTCGACATCGCAGCGTTCTCCGTTCCGCCTGCTTGCAGTTCCAGTTATTTACCGCGCAAAGCATTGGCACGTCGATTGCTCTTGTCTCAAATGTCGGACAGAAAGATCAGGGGATTTTACTCGACCCGCTGGTTTCCCTCGCTACAAAAACCCGCACTGTCCTCGCGCCTCACCACCACGGAGGGAGCGGCACCGCCGTCTCCCTCCCCCTTCAACTTCGGCGCCTTCGGACAGGACGTTCAGAGCCCGAGCTTGGCAATAAATCGGGGCAGGCGGCTGGACGAATATCCGTCAGAAAATGGGAGGGAGATTAAGGCAAACTGTAAGGTCTAGAATGTGGCGTATCTCCATGGCACGTGTTGAAACGACCAAGCTGCGAGGAATGACGGGTGGAGTGTTTCGTGAAACATCGCCGATAACAGACAGCGATTGCTTCCCAAAGGGAGCCTAGTACCAGATAACAACAGAGTGTGAAACAGAGGAACAGGCCACTCATCAAGTATCCTTCGACGAATGCTCCTCTCGACAGCGCCAGCATCATGAGAAAAAGAAAGCCTCCGGCCCCCAGGATGCCGCTTAACAATCCTGCCAAATACCTTAGTAGGAGCTTTGCGTTCGGTTTCATAATTCCGTCACCTGGAAAGCAATATGCCCCTATCCCGGGGCCTTCTCACTGCTACGACCTTGGTCTGCACCAGTGCCATTGGGTGGCAGGTGCATTCGGATTAGTGATTCGATCTGGGACCAAAGGCGCGGATCACATTCGATCGCAATATGTCCCTTGAACAGAAGCCGGTTATACCAGGGGTATTGCCGGTACTCCACGGGCCTTTTCTTATACCGCAGCCAGAAATTACCGAGAATGTTGGTGTGCGTTGGGTCCGCCGCCCTGATTTTGGGACACCCGTGGAGAATCCCGCGGTTTTGGTAGAAGTTGATCGCTTCGGCGACGTTAGCGGGGATGAGCGAGTCGTCTGCCCCCGCCTTGCTGATGCTATCGACCTGCACGGTCAGCATCACCGGGATGCCCTCTCGTTGTAAGTCGCGAGCAAGCGAGAGGGCAGTGGATGCGCCCCAACTATGGCCGAACAGAATGATAGGCGTCTCGTGTCCGTCTTCGCCGGCGATTTTTTCATTCTTGTCGTTTTCCAGCCACTGCAGGATTAATTTATGAGCCTTCGCCTTTGCCCGATTTTCGAATACCTCGACATGCACGCTATTGCCATACCTTGCCCGAAGTTGTTGGGCTACACGGACTTCCTCTCGGCGCAGATCGTGACTACTCACGAATCCACCCATAAAGCCAACGACGATGGCAGTCGTGCCTCTAGCGTCGCTTGAAACGGAGGACTGTGTTTCCGCCATCACGTGACGCGGGGTGGCAACAAGCACAGCACTGCCAAGAATTCCAGCAAGTACCCAGGACAACGTCACAAACGACGGCCGGATGCGAGGCATGCGAATCCCTAGAAGCTTGTGTTTTCGCGCGTGTTTTACAGCCGGGCGTGACCCTGGCCGTACAGGCATTTCTTGCAGCGCCGGGATCTCACGACTGTCGACGTCTACGCGCATGCTCCTGTTCCTGAACTGCACCTTGAACAAGGGCACGCGAGATGCCAGAGTCGAACGCTTCTGAGTTCGAGACAATCCAATTGCAAGCAGTGGGACAGGAAATACTCGTGTCAAAGGTGTCGAATCCAAACTCAACAGTTTTCTCAACACTTCTCGCGGCTCGTTTTCTCGCCAGACTCGTACTATCAACCACTTACAGATATTGCGCTTCGGCATGCGGATTGCCCTCTACTTTTTGACACTGTGCTTGTACCCATATGCCCACGGGGCGGCGGACAAGTGAACAGAGGGGCCGTTCATGCTGCGCACCTGGCTGGACGAATTATGGTCAACGCCGCGTTTGCCCTGACATGGTTACCACGCCTTCACGTATCCCTGGGCAGCAACTGCGGCGTGATCCGGGCAGTCTGGCCAAGAAGGACCACATGATTAGACGTCTAAGTACACTGATTGCTACGTTAACGTTTTGCCTGGCTACGGCAGCCACTGCTCAGTCTCCCTCCTTATCTTCAGCGCAGGCAATCCGACAGTCCACTCAACCGGCCGAACTGGTAGGCAGAGTAGTGGACAAAGAGCTGAACGCCAAAGATGAAGGTCATTTCATATATCGCCACTGGCGCCAGACTGCGGATGGCATAAAAGTCAAGGAAGTGGTCGAGACTGCCGCCGGCATGGTAGACCGCCTGATCGAGGTGGACGGCCTGCCGTTGACCGCCAAACAGCAGGCTAAAGAGGACACCCGCCTCCAGAATCTGCTGGTATACCCGGAGCTGCAGCAACAGCAAAAGAAAGAGCAGCGGCAGGATAACGAACGCGTCAGAATTATGTTCCGCGAGTTACCTCTCGCCTTCCTGTACGAGTACGTAGCTGTGGAACGAGGCCGCTGGGGAGAAATTATCTGCTTGACATTCGTTCCTAATCCCAACTATCAGCCATCGTCGCGGGAGGCTTCCGTCTATAGGGCCATGTCGGGCAAGTTGTGGGTTGCGGTGCCGGAGTATCGCCTGGCCGGAATAGAAGCCAGCCTGTTCAAGGAGGTACGCTTTGGTTGGGGCATTCTGGGACACCTGGAAAAAGGTGGTCATTTTTATGTCGAACAATCCACAATCGCCCCACACCGTTGGGATGTAACGTATCAGAATATTCAATTTGACGGCCGGGCATTGCTGTTTAAGACCATCTTTCTACACGAGATCGAGAGAACCAGCGATTTCCGGCGCGTTCCGGACAATCTGAGCCTGGCGGAAGGAATTGAAATGCTGAAGGAAAACAACAGGCAGATGGCCGCTAACAGCAATTAGTACTGGTGTAACCTAGCCTCTCACCAAGGATCATCCGCATGGCTAATCAGCAACAGGTACCTGAGTTCATTCAGGGGCTTTACGGCAAGTTGATTGAGGGGGGGATTCGTTATTTTTTCCCTTCGGTGGACTTTCAAACACTCAAGCAGGAATCGTGTTGCACTAAAACTCTCATTGTTGAGGAAAATAGCGGTAACTCGGTGGTGCTGCGTCGAGGATCTCGGTATTTATTGACCCGGGATAAACCATTCTCCGAATCCGAAATCAAGCTATTGAAGTCTGTCGGGGCAGTATTAGATTCCCGGTACCGGATGGCTGTGGATGCCACGGATTTGGAACAGCGATCCGAGCTGTTTCGTGGCCTACCCGAAGATCGGTATGTTTCCGCTTACATCGACCGCACCCAGTATGACGAGCCGGTGTGGAAGGAGCCGGATCGGGTGGAGGATGCAATTGAGGTTCTTCGTACGAGTTCACTTAGCACCTACGAAAACCGACGCATCTCAACGGGCGCGCTTCTCTTCGGAAAAAATCTCGATCCGTTTCATGAGCTCCCTGACAAGCCTTCTGGGGCATTGCGCTATTCCCCAAGTGTGACTTCCATTCGCAGCTTCTATCGCATGTCGGATGGGCTCCAAACCCTGGCTCTGGTTGACCAAAATGGATTCCTTCTGGAAATCATCGATGTTAAGCGGTGGGCTGAGCCTTACTCAGATATTCCTCTTCCGGTGCCCAGTCCGAGACGATATCAAGACCACACCCGCGCCACCCTGCGCGGCGGACATGTTTGTATGATCCTCACGCCCAATGGCGAAATGAAGATCATCGCTGATGGTGTGCAGATTTTCTGTTTTTTGGGCGGCCGATGGAAGCTTACCGATGCCAAGCGAAAATATGATCTTTGGACCGCGGCCATTGAAAATGTGGAACTTGCGGAACGCCTGTTCGGCGCCGCTCTAAATTTGGCGGAAAACCGTCGGGGTGGATTGCTTGTCGTACTCGATGATCCGCGTACCGTTCCTCAATTAGTCTCCCAGACTGACCTGCTTTCCTATTTGCCCGATCAGGGCCAAGATTGTTTCATCGGCTCGAAGGATCAGTTGCATTATTTATTGCATCAGAAACGGATACTTGAGATCCCAATGATGATCCTCGAGACGATAGCGCGAATCGATGGCGCGATTGTATTGGACCGAACTTCCAATCTCTTGGCGTTCGGAGCCATTCTACGGCACCCCAATGTGGCTGAGTTTCACCCGGAAAATATTGAGGGTGGCCGGACAACGGCCGCCATTGCCGCTTCGCAGTTTGGGAACGTGCTTAAGATTAGCGAAGATGGAGTAATTTCATTTTTTCAAAATGGCAGGTGCGTTTGGGATATCTAGATCTGGAAGGCCGTCTGGAATGAAGCTGTCCCGCAAGTGCGCGATAGGCCAGCGCGGTTCACCAGTCCCGGTTGGGTCCTTACCCTGTCCTCTGGCTATCGGGGGCACACTGGGCAACTTGCCGCTAGGCAATAAGAGACTCGTCGCTCAACATCTTCAGCGATTCTATGGCCGCACAATATGCCCCCTCAAATGCGGACCTGCTTACGCCTAGTATCAGGGCCGCCTGTGGCGGCGAATATTTTCGACACCATACATAACCAGAGCGAACCGGCAGAGAAGGTCGAGCCGGCTCGCGACGATATCACGTTCTGTTGTAAGCAGCTCGATCTCCTCCAATGTAAGCAGTGGGTGTTGCGAATGCGGACAGGAATACTGTTCGTAACTGGCGCCAAGCTGCGTGATTTGCGCTTGTGACAGTCTGGCCGCAGAAATGATGGTTGCACGCCGCGCCCAATGGTCCAGCCAATCCAGAAACACCTGATTGTAGGTCACGGCGAGCGCGCAAGCGTTGATCATGCAGGTCTTAGCAAGCTCTTTGTTCCCAGTCAAGAAAGCGGCAAGTTGGCGCAATTCTTCTTTCCGATCGCCAGCAAATGCCCGCCGCATATCGCCTCGTGTTGCCCGCTGACTGTATATCTTCATTGTGCGTACATCCCTTAGTGTTCACTGCGAAGCCGTAAGGGTTGCCAGATAACCACTGACCTCGTTTCTGTCGACTGCAAACACCACCACTTCATAGAGCAGGCGGTTGCGGCCAGTATAGAACTGTAGCAGTTCTGGGATCACGGGCTGGGTGCGACCGGAGGTATTCGTTGCGGTCGCACCTTAGCTTCGGGAGAGCCCAGCCCGTGCCCGAGGCGCGCATCGTCGGCTTTCTTCCCGCCACGATCGTGCCCGACACATGCCTCCGCTCCATTTTCCTCATAAGACATGACAGCATGGGCGGCCCAGCCGAGGTACAAACTGGCTCCAGTCATTTTCCATCCGGAGTCTCCCCGGCTGGTGTTCCAGGCAGGCCCAGCCTGCACCGCCCACCCAAAGTGCCGCAATCGCGATGCCAAAGCGCAGCGGTCGTAAATCACTCACATTGCAGAGACCGAAAGCTATAGTGTCCAAACTGTCAATGTTCATTTTTGACAATAACAGATCGATTGGCACCTTATCGTGCAGGGTCTACCGCAAGACCTATCTGCACTTGTTATCGCCCTGAAACAGAGTTCGAAACGACACGATGTTGAGCCTGCACCGCACACTCAGCGGCATCGGGACACGCCGATTCGCTGCCCATGCCGGAGTGCGAGGGGCGAGCACCTCGCCTTCGGCACTCCGTAGCGTTGCGGAGTGTCCGCAACGCCGCTTCGTTCTCCCCTTTCTGGCGTTGGTCGAAGAATTCTGAAGCGCCGGTTAGCATCTTGTTTCCTCCCTTGTGTCGGTCCGGAGCGATCCCGGAGCCGCTCTTCCCCGAATCTTCACAGAGCACCCCACATGCCAAACGTGACGCTGCCGTACGCCGGTGGGGATCCAGAAAGTAGTGAAAACTAAAGGCAGCAGACAGTGTCAGAGGTAGCCATGTCCGTGTATTTTTACTGATTGTGGTTGTTCTCGTACGAGTGCACCGTAGTCCCTTCGTTAATGTGGATTCAAAAGGTCGGGCCTGTCATCAGCTGTCGACACCTACAACGACAGTGTCGACACGCCATGCCCTGATTGATCTGTTTCAGCGGTATATCAGTGAGTTATAGCGCCGGCACTTTGGCATACATGTTGCTCTTCCTGAGAAGGAAGTAGTACCTGGAAGATTTATGCCACGGGTGCTGGTCTACTCAAAGGATGTGGCCACACGCCAGGTAATAGCCGCCTTGTCTCAGTGGAGAAAACAGAAAGTCTACTTTGTAGCGGGGTATGGAGCATTCGTGAAGATCCAATACGTTTGGCTGTTAATTCTGCTGGCCGTTGTGCCGGGACTGACTACGCCTGCGCTAGGTCAGAGCACTGGAGCACGCGAGGCTCTGGGGAACATTGTGGGCACGGTTATGGATATGAACAATGGCGCCATTCCCGGCGCCGCCGTTGTTATCCAAGGCCCTGTCCCCGATGACCGTCGCACAGTGTTGGCAAACCACAATGGTTACTTTGAACTAGATGGCGTTAAGCCGAACATTCCCTATCACCTGGTCATCACCGCCGACGGGTTTGCAGAGTGGACATCTCCGGTCGTTACGCTTCAGCCCGGCCAGTACAAAATTCTAACCGACTGCATCCTTCGCATCGAGGCGGTGCATACCACGGTCGATGTCGCTTATATATCCGAAGAGATTGCCGAGCAGCAACTCAAGGCCGAGGTCCAACAGCGGGTCTTCGGAATTATACCCAATTTCTATGTTGTCTACGAACCGAACCCCGAGCCGCTCACACCGAAGATGAAATTCAAACTGGCGTTCAGAGTCGCTGTCGATCCGGTTACCGCAGTCGGGGTAGGCGCGTATTCCGGCATTCAACAATGGGCGGATACTCCCGATTATCCTCAGGGCGCCAAGGGTTTCGGCGAGAGATTGGGGGCTAATGCTGCGGGTGGATTTGCGAACATCATGATTGGTGGTGCCATCTTGCCGTCGCTTCTCCACCAGGATCCACGCTACTTTTACCAGGGTAAGGGGACGAACAAGTCGCGGATTCTGCATGCGCTCTCCCACCCATTCGTCTGTAACGGAGACAACGGGAGATTGCAGCCGAATTATTCCAGCATAGGCGGCGATCTGGCCTCGTCCGCCCTAGCGACGGCTTACTACCCGGATTCTAACCGTGGCGCGGGGATGGTACTTGGTAACTTTGCCATCAACACGGCTGCGCGTCTAGTCAGCAGCTTAGCCCAGGAATTTATTTTGGGAAAATTTACACACAAGGCAGCGCATTAGAGACGGTCATGCAGGCAGCCCAACCACGCAATCAGGCCGGATGTGGGTGAAGCAATTCGCAAGCAAGAGAAATTATGGCCGCGATTTCTCATCGCCGTGGGCTGGGTGCTTCCGAGATTGCACGTCTTGCGCTGGATACTTTTTCTACCAGCAAGATCCGTTTCATCCTGACGGCTTTCGGGATCATGATCGGCACTGCCGCGATGATCCTGGTGGTCACGATTGGCCTCACTGGCAAACAGTATGTGCTTGGCCAAATCCACGCCGTTGGCGCCAATTTGATCTACTCTTATTACGAAGGTGGCGGGCGCAGCGTGGCCGCTACCAGGGCCGACTTTCTAACCGTTGACGATCTGCGAACTGTCCAGCGTGAGGTTTTGGGTATTGCGGCAGCCTCGCCCATGGTGGAACTGCATGACCGAATTGGCACCGGTTCCGGACGGCAGCGCGAGATCGTGATTCTCGGTGTTTCAGCACAGTATCGTGACATTCGCAATCTTGATATCCCGGCTGGCCGCTTCTTCGACGAAGAAGACACGCGGGCACGCAACAAGGTTGCCGTCATGCAGCAGCGCATGGCCAAAGAAGTTTACGGTAGTCAGGACGCCGCTGTCGGCCAGACCATCCACGTAAACGGCTCGCCTTTTGTAATCATTGGTACTTTCAGAGAACAGGTCGAAACCTTTGGACTTTCGGAGATCAGTTCTAATACCCTGTTGATCCCCTATACCGTTACGCGTTATTTCACCGACAGCGAGGTGGTTAAGCAATTGTTCTTTTCCACCAACACCGCGCAAGAGGGGCCGGCCGTCACGGCGGAGATCCAGCACGTCATTCGGTCGCGCCACCGCCCCGAATCGGTCTACCGGACGGAAAATCTCGCCCAGCTGTTGAGCGTGGCTGCCAAGACCGCCAACGCCCTGACCGCGGTCTTAATGCTGGTTGCCGTCGTAACTCTGCTGGTCAGCGGGGTAGGCATCATGAACATCATGCTGGCAACCGTCCGGGCGCGAGTACGCGAGATCGGAATTCGCAAGGCAGTCGGGGCCACCCGTCGTGAGATCAAATACCAGTTTTTGGCGGAAGCCGTCTTCATCTCCCTGGCGGGTGGCTTCGTCGGCATCGTGGTGGGACTGGGCCTACCGGTAATGGTGCGTTGGTTCACCGGTTACCGAATTCCCATCTCAGGGCTGTCCGTCATTGTGGCCATCTTGGTGTCTTCGCTGGTCGGGATCACATTCGGCACGGCGCCGGCCAGGCGCGCCGCTCGCCTCGACCCCGTCGAAAGTCTGCGGTTTGACTAAAGAAGAGAGGACACGGGTCTTATAGGCCTGAGCAGTGTTGTGCTCTTTTCGTCCCGTCCTGGCCACAGGTCGCTAAGAATCATACTTCCTGGTAAGGAAATCGGAGTAACCCTCCGCCACTTCCCTGCTCGCCCAGCATACCAACTCCGCAAACGCGTTAGGGCACTCTTCCTTAATGATATTGAGCACGTCATCCAACTCGCTCCAGTTCATCTCTGTGTACTGAGAAAGCTTAGCACTAATTCCATCAATGCAGATCGCATCGCGGTCCGGGATTTGCGCGGCCCAGATCATAAAAGAATCCTCCTTTCTCTAATGGCCTTTCTCCACGCTGGTTACCGGCGCGGCCCGGGCATGTGCGCCTACTGTTCGGGATGGCACCGCGACTCTCCAGAATGGGCAATGAACGGTTTTATAGGAAATCGATCCATGAGCTTCTGAAGAATACAAACCAGAGCACGTATTCCCTCGCTTTTCACAACGAGGGCATCGATATTGCCGAGGTCTGAGAGTGGGATATTACAGGCAGCCGAGAACATTAGAATTGGGATGTCTGGACACATTTGCCTTACCTGCCGTGCGACCTCTCCACCTGTCATGTCGGGCAGTTCGTAATCTAGGATAGCCGCGTGGAGTTGGCCCGTTGCCGCGAGTCTAAGCCCCTCACGCCCGTTTGCCGCGAGGAGTGCTGTGTATTTGTTCCGCCTCAATGCCTGTTGTAGCAGGCGAAGCAGATCTTCGTCGTCTTCCAAGCACAACACCATCGGTTCCTGCATCGCACCCCTCCCAAATTCCCCTTTCCGTTAAATTCTGGAAACTGGCAACTGCTAACAGTCACCCTACCCCGCGATGGAAAGACATGTCTATTCCTTCGACAGCGACAGCTGCACACCGTATGCCAAAGCTGCAGTGCCCTAAGCCTCCGACATTCAAGGCGCCTCATGCGGGCAGCCGTGGTGTCGGAAATGTCAGTGTCATTTGTGACTGTGGGACGGTTGCATGGGTCGTTTCAGATGTGTAACCAGAAGGCAGATTGGCTAAGCGCATCCGATTGCGACCACACATGCAGACATCCTTCTTCAATTGCCGCCAAGACACTACACGCTGGCGTCGATCTCGAATCCCCAGGCCTCCAATAACGGCTCGGGGATGTATTTGGAGTCCTTTCTCTTACCTGCCCAGTTACGCAAGGATCTCGGGCGGAGATACTGATCCGGCTGGAGCTTAAGTCTCTTTACAACTTGCTCGAATTCAGTGATCGTTTCGGCCACGGGGCCAATCGGTTTCCCTTTTCCCCAGTTAGGATTGCCAACACGTCGTTTAGCCATATTTCGCTCTGCACCTCGACACTTTGTTCTTAGAGGGTTACATGCTACCTATCGTATTTAGCCTGATTGTCTGGATAGAGCTGGGAGCCACACAGTAGTGCCACCAGCAAAATCAGGATCACGTATTGCATATTGCCTCCAGGAAGTGACGATGCCCTCACCGGTACTGAAGAGCAATGCGACTGCCATACGCCCACGCCTGCAGCACATTATGGTGTTTGGAACGTCGTGTGCTTCATTGTCAGGGTGAAGGAAAGGCAATATCACGTAAGGAAACAAAGGAATGTTTGGCTACAGCTTGATCATTTTGCCGGTAATCGGGTTCGTCTTTGCCGCCGGTGCGGGAGTATTCATTCGTGCTCGCCAAGCCCGCGAAGACGAGGGCTTTCGGGATAGGTCTAGGATCACCGCCGGAACAGAAATGCGGTAAATGGGTTTTGGCATTTCCGGAGAATCGACTCGTCTTCTTGTCGTGGGAGAGTTGCCCTTATGACGATGAAAGGCGTCGCGAAATGTCCCGTATGGCTTATCGCCCTTTGCTGGCAGTTCTTGCGAAATCTTGACAAGCAGCAGGTTATCCGAAAGTCGGTTTGTTATGGATAGCGGAGGGACAGGGTAGGTGCAGGTCCTGTACCGCTGCTGGAGGTAAACCAGATGAACACCAAGTTCGCATGCGGGGTATTGTTGTTCGCGCTGATTACTGCAGCGCCGATCTTCTCCGATGCAGACAAAGTGCCGACGGTCACGGCCGCAATTCCCTTCGATTTCTTTATAAATGGGGATTTACTGCCGAAGGGAGAATATGTCATTACGACTACTGCGACTGGCGTGTTGTGTTTCTACAGCAAGAAAACGGGCGCGGCGGGGCAGGCATTCGTGATGCGGGTGGCAGAGCCAGTGTCACGCAAAGAGGCAAAGCTCGTGTTTGTTCTCATTTTCAATCAATACCGGTTTGTCAGTTTTCATTCCACGGATGGCGTTTGGCGTAATAGCACGGTTTATCAAAAGGAGCTTCCGCCAGGCGCCACCCGTCATGACGTGCCGGTAACGTATTTTGCCGGTGATTGACGCTCTTGGGAACTATCACTTTATAGGTTTAAGCGCGGAACCAGAATCTGACACCGGGTTGCCGGCAAGGGACGTCAGCTGACTGCTCTCGCGCGGGGGCACACAGGGGCATAGCAAAATCTACCACAACCATTCAAGGAAGCGCTTGCGAGAACGAGGCGCCGATTATGTCTGCAAGAAAGTTCTGGGACGAGTACGGTAACGATCTGGTGCTGATAGGCGTCGTGATGGTTTTGATTGTTCTTATCGTGGTGCTTGAAATACACGTTCGAAATTTGCGCCAGAATTTGGTGCTCGATCGGGTAAATTGCGTACGAGGAGACGTGGACCTCGAAGTCTCCACAGCTTGCTTGTCTGCCCGTTTTCGGGCACTGCCCAAATATGGGCAAGCCTACGCACGCAAAAGGCCGGGAATATCTAGGACGAATAGGCTGGCGCTCCGGTCGAGCGCCCGCCTGCTGTAGGGCTAAATATTCGAATGGCTCAAGTCGTCGGCCCAGGCCTGTACATTGTTGAACTCGGCCCTACAGCAACTCGAGCCCGCGGTAGTCAGAGTCCGTCGATGCTGACGCTGAGGCTAATGCGACGCTGTCGGCAGCTCTTCCCTGGTATGCCGTGATCGTTTGTCCTGCCATGGTATTTCCCACTGGAAACCCATTCTGGACAATCACCAGCAGCGTTCCGCCCTACTCTCTCATTGGCGCCATCGCCTCGATCGCCGATCTCCTGAAGGAGGGGAGAAGTCTGATCTGCCAGCGTTGCCTCCATTCCGCTCCGAAGCGTCGCAACGAGGCAGCGTCAGAATGATGCTGCCCCGCTCAAAGCTGAGAAAGCCGTTTATGATTCGCGCCAGGTCCTGCACGTCCACGAACGCACGGCCTTGGAGTTTAACGACAGTTGCCTGTCCGGGGTAGCCTGCCGAATTGGCAGCGCAATCGATTATAGATGCAACCAGTCTTGCCGAGACCAACAGCTACGCATTTCGTGCTTGGCTGGTTCGTTGGGCGCATTTGGCGACTGCCCGCGTTGCGGTGAACGCCGTTCGTTCATCCATTCACGAAACTGCGGCACAATACTCTGACTGGACCTGCTCGCACCGGAAGCATGCGCCTCTTTCGCCAGCCGAAACTCGAGCCCTCCGAGAACTGGATACATATGAAGTCATACCGCGGCGCGACATCCTAGCTCGAGTTGTTTTGGTGCTTTACGGATGCCAGCGCGCTTCATTTTCGGATTGCGCCCTCTTACTGAATGTCCCACCTCAATGTGTTGTTGGCGCTCACTGCAGAGCTCGGCAGTGGTACAGCGAGTTCGCAGAACCGCCAGAGGCGATAATTTCGGCCAGTGAGTGTACCGGCGCATTGGGTCCCAGGCTACTCAAGTAACCGTTTACAGTCTGAATGTCTCTATGCCGTTTAATCCGAATCTGCAAGGAGTGCTCACGCAGCTTCAGCCTTTACGCTGGGCATCGCAGGTAAAGCTATTTACCATGAAAGATGGCTTGGTTAATGTCCGGCCAGAACTCCCGGAACACGACGGTCATTCCATCGAGAGAGACATTTAGTAACCATCGCTGATAAGTCTTAGTCCAGGTTCGCTCGGGACTGGGATAGTAAGGATTGGATAGGGCGGCGGCTACTCCGGCTCCGCCGACCTCGCTGACGTTAAAAGTATTTCCGCCTGAATCCGTGCGCGTGATAATCAGGCGGCTGACCGCGTATCCCGCCCGCTTGAGTGGTCCGTTGTGTCTACTCGCAGTTCGCCGCCCCAGGGTGTAGTAGCGAGGATCCTGGCGGGTCGCTACGGGAAGCAGGAATTCTACCCACAGGTTCTCGTCCGTCTGGTCAGCGAAGGAATGCCAGTAGTAGCGGCCAAAACCGGCTGCACCTTGGTGGAACTCCGGTGTCGAATTCTGAAGCTGCGACACGCCGGCAAGCGCGCCGATCCAAATGAACGACGAATAATCGAAGCTATCCTGAGCGAAGCCAACGAATTTCTCTTTGAGCGTTTGCGGTGGAAGGTGAGTGTCGACGCTTACGGCACGAAAGTTTGGGATGATGCCAAGGATGCGCTTAGTCTGCTCGCCCTCCCCTGGGTCCGAGGAGGGGGGCCGCTGCGCGGAACTGGAGGACACTGGCTGCTGATGTGCGCTGGGCGCATCGGGTAATGTCGTCGCGGAGAGCGCATTCTTGTCGCCGAGGCTGGGATAGCTCGCCCTATCAACGCGTTCCTGGGCGCTTGCCTGTACCATACCCAGACAGAGCAGAAAGGCAAAAAATGCTTTCTCCAATCCAAGCAAAGGACGTTCAGACATAGCCTCTTTGATGTCGCCGCGCGGAATTCGCTCAGTTTCCACTTTCATATTCGATTTGGTTCTTCGTCACTTCGTCGAAAGCTTGCTTTGGGCGGCCACTTGGGAAACCTCGGCTAGCGTCCCCTTCAGCAGGCTAGCGTTGCAAGCACGATACCAATTGCAAGATGCGTAAGCGAATTGCCCAATGGGCGGGTTTTCAGCGCATGTACTCCGTCTATCAGTTGGGCTGTGAAAAGCCTGGTGCTCTCGTGCTATGGTTAGCATCTCCTACATAGTTTATTTTGAGATGGTGGGCGATTGGCTTGGCCAACCACTACGCGACTGACCCTTGAATCTGAGACTCCCTCTGCCCACGTCCCATTCCGCCATCGTGAGTGTTGGTACTTGGCATCCAACGAAAACGTCGGTGATTCAGATGTGGCGTCGGTAAGCATTATGCAACCCTGCTGCCCACATGCGGGCAGCCCATTGACGGGCACGGCAGATAACTCAGGTGCAGTTCACAACCCTGGAAGCCTCGGTTGAAAGGAGTGGATCTGGTTTCAGGAAGGCGGGCTGGAAGATCTCTGCCATGAAGCAGGAAATCTGGGCCGGATCGGTGGTAAAGCAAGTCCGTTTAAGGAGTGTTAGACCGGCTAGGCGGGTCTCCTACTTGCACTTGGAGTGCGCCGCTGTTGGATCCAGCTTCATCTCTATTTTGCTTTGCTCGCTCGGCCTCCTCATCATGATCATGCACATGGCCCCAACTACTGCCCAGAAAATGCTGCGCGCGCGCCGGCACAATGCAAGGCTCAATCCAGTTGTGCCTGGCACGCCCAGGAACTTTGCAATAAGCATGTTCCCGCCCTCATAGGTCCCCAGGTTACCTGGATTAAAAACGCCCACCAGGTTGATCACCTTGGTCAGTCCCTCCACGACAAAGGCGCTGAACCCAGAGATGTGCGCTCCCATGAACCGCAGGATGAGATAGACCTCCAAGACTGCCAGGATGTGCCATAGGAAATTGAGCATGAGGCTTGCCCTAAATCCGGCAGGCTCTTCGCGGTAAAACGCTAGCAGGTTATGTTCGGCGGAATCGATGATCGGCTGCTTGGCGCTGACCCAGTTGTGAAGAATAGGCAATCGCCCAATCATTCTGGCTGCATTGCCCATCAAGGGCCAACGGCTTGCGACGCCCACAGCCGCCAGGGTGACCACGGCCATGAGCAGAGCAGCGAGCAGCATTGCATCGACTCGCCACCGGCCAGGAAGATGTGCCAGCAACAAAGTGGCAATAATTGCCAATACGGTAACGACTGCGGCCGTCAGAGTATGCAGTCCTCCGTCAATCGCGGCAGCCGATATTCCACTGGGTAGCGGCACAGCGGAACCTAAGAGAGATACACGAAGTCCTTCGCCAAGCAACTTGCCGGGGAGACCCAGTTGCCCGGCCGCATCCGAGACCAACTGCACACCAAAACTGCGCGACCAGGAGAGCCCACTGATGTTGCGCGCAAATGTCTGTCGCCACGCGCATGTCTGAATGAACTGAGCGAAGCCTCCCAGAACAATGATCAGGACCAAGCCCCACCCGACTGTCTGCACCTGCTTCCAAACTACCCCAGGACCGGTGCGAAACACCAAGTAGCCCAGGAGGCCAAGGCCAACGAGAGCTGCAAAGAACCGAAGAAAGATTCGAACCAGAGGCTGGAGTTGTGGCACGCGTAACCTCATCTTGTTGGTCTGACGCCGTTGGCGGAACCAGTGACGCTGTCAGGAACAGTTCACCGCTCACTCCGCCGTCTCAGGCAAAATCCGCAGCCCATCCTGTAGTCGGAGGTTTGTGCAATAGCGCCCCGATATTGTACATCGATATACAATAATCCGCCTCGGCCCGAAAACTGGGGCACAAACGATGAAATCCAAGAAACTGATGAGGGATAGTGGTTGTTACATCATGGGTGTCGGCCTGCTCTGCGGAGGCCACGGGGAGAATGAACTCGTTCAGGAGCGCACTCATCAAAATCCCGGGCAGATCAGCTCCTGAATTACGAGTGTCTGCCCTACAGCCCGTACCTATTTACGCCGAAACCAATTATTATCGGTCGCGGCTCAATTCCAACAGGGGATCTGGAGCAGGAGCTCTGACATGGCAACCAGAGGCTCGCAACGCAAACCGAGCACTGTCGCTGACGTACCGCAGCCCGCAAAAAGCAGAGAAGTCATTCAAGTGGAGCAGCGCGTTCCCTTCCTCAAAGGCATTCCTTTGAGTTTGCAGCATCTGTTTGCCATGTTCGGCGCCTCGATTCTCATCCCGTTTCTGTTTAATCAGGCCGCCGGAACGACGGTCGTGGATCCGGCCTTGGTGCTAATGATGAATGGCATCGGCACGTTAATTTATACCTTCGTCTGCCGGGGCAAGGCCCCTGCCTTTCTCGGTCCCAGTTTTGCTTTCATCGCCCCTACCATCACCTGCATTTCGCTGGCGAAGACTCCCGCACTCGGGTTTCAGCACGCCTTAGGCGGTTTTGTGGTCGCTGGCCTCATTTTCAGCATGGTCTCGATCGTTATCCGCTTTGCCGGGCGGGAATGGCTCAATGTGGCCTTGCCCCCGGCGGCCATGGGACCCATCGTAGCGCTGATCGGCCTGGAACTCGCTCCCGTTGCCACGGACATGGCATTCCACAAGGGGTCGGCCATCAGTGGCACCGCCACGCTGATCTCGCTTTTCACCGTGCTGGTGGTGGTTGTCGGGTCGCTGGTCTTCCGGGGTTTCCTCGCCGCCATCCCCGTCCTGATCGGCATGGTCGCTGGTTACATCATGGCCCTGATCGTCAACTACTGGGCGCCAGGCACGGTAAGTTTAGCCCCGCTGCAGGGAGCCGCGTTTTTCGCTTTTCCCCGTCTGGTCTTTCCCGTTTTCGACTGGGCGTCGATCCTGATTATCATGCCGGCGACCCTGGTGGTCATTTCTGAGCATATCGGACACCTTTTCGTCACTGGCAATATTGTGGGCCGCGACCTTCTCAAGGTGCCCGGCCTGCACAATTCTCTGCTGGGCGACGGACTCTCGACCATGCTCTCCGGCCTGGCCGGATCGAGTCCGACCACAACCTACGGAGAAAACATGGGGGTCATGGCGATCACACGGGTCTATTCCGTCTGGGTAGTGGGCGGAGCCGGCGTAATGTCGATTCTCATCGCCTTTTTCGGCCAGGTAAGCGGAGTAATTCGCACCATTCCCGTTCCTGTCATCGGCGGCATCAGCATGATACTGTTCGGCGTTATTGCCGCTTCCGGTCTGCGCATGCTCATCGAAGCCAAGGTCGATTACTCGAAGAGCCGAAATCTTCTTCTCTCGGCGATCGTCTTCGTCGCCGGCATCTCCGGCATTTCCATCAAGTTGGGGCAGACGCGACTCAAAGGCATGGTACTGGCTACCATTGTCGGCGTGGTCCTGAGTCTCTTCTTTTACGTGCTGGATAAAACCGGCCTGACGGCGGAGGACGAGGCGGAGGGCGTCGTCGGAGAGGGGGCGTAGGCAACTGCCATCAGCGGCTGACACCACGAGCAGAACTCCGAAACCCGCATACACAATGTCCGCAATCAGCGACAAGCCCTGCGCGAGGCGCCGGCCGAGCGTTCACTCTTGGGTAGCCCGTCATTCGCTCGTCATGTACCAAGGAGGCGGTTTTCTCCTAAAATGAGTGTTGCTCCCCCGGGGTGGGCCGCCTTTCCCAGGAGCATCGCCGCCGGGCGGTGCGCTCCTGCATGAAGGGCTAAAGGGGCCGGAGACACAGCCAAATTCGAAAGCAAGCCGGGCCGGTCTGAGAATTTGCCAACATGGAACCTGGAATCGGTGGTGGGACAAATGAACTCCTCGGGTATTGACGCGAATGAGTCCGCAGCCCATCGATCGTCGGGGCTGCCCCTGAAGAATCTCCAGCGCTACGCGATTGCGATTCTTTCCGTCGGTGTCGCATTGGGCATGTCGCTGCTTCTTGAACATTTCCAGTTCCGCGTCCCGTCTGCGCTTTTGCTGCTGTTTGCGGTGGCCATAAGTTCCTGGTTTGGCGGCCCGGGACCTGCGGTGTTGGGGGGCATCCTGTCAACAGCCAGCTTCTACTGGTACTTCGTGGAGCCGGTCCGCACCATCTACATCTATCCGTCCGAGATCCCGTATTTCATTGTTTTTGCAGCTTTCGCTTTGCTGATCTCATGGTTCGCGGCGGTTCGGCGCAAAAACGAGGCCGACTTGCGGGAACAGGCAGATCTCCTCAATCTTACGCACGACACCGTCTTTGCCATGGATATGGAGGGGGTGATCAGGTACTGGAACCGTGGCGCCGAGGAGCGGTACGGCTGGACTGCGGAGCAAGCGGTCGGCAGAGTTGTCCACGACCTGCTGAAGACGGTCTTTCCGGCGCCGCTCGAAGAGATCAAAGCGGAGGTGATCCGCACAGGCCGCTGGGAAGGCGAGTTAGTGCATACCAAACAGGACAGCAGCCAGGTGGTGGTGGCGAGCCGCTGGGCTCTGCAGCGCGACTTAAAGGGTGCACCGATTGCGATCCTGGAGACGAACAACGACATCACTGAGCGCAAGCAGGCGGAGGAGGCGCTGTGTCGTTCGAATCGCGAACTGCGAGCGCTCAGCGACTGCAACCAGGCCCTGCTGCGCGCCACCGATGAGCAGAGCTTGCTGAAAGAAATCTGCCGGATCGTCTGCGAGGAGGCGGGCTACCGCATGGCATGGGTGGGCTTTGCCGAACACGACGAGGCCAGAAGCGTGCGCCCGGTTGCGTGGAGCGGGGCCGAGGAGGGATATCTCGCAACCGCCAGCATTACTTGGGCCGACACCGAGCGTGGGCGCGGTCCCGCCGGAACAGCCATCCGCGGCGGGAAGAGTTGCTACATTCAGGATTACGCCACGGATCCTCGATTCGCCCCCTGGCGGGAGAGCGCTTCGTCGCGCGGTTTTCGTTCCGGCATCGTCCTGCCGCTCAAGGACGAGCGCGCCACGGCCTTCGGCTGTCTTTGCATTTATTCCGCGCAGTCCAACGCATTTACGCCGGAAGAGATTCGACTGCTTGAGGAACTGGCTGCCGATTTAGCGTTTGGCATCGTCACCCTGCGTTCCCGGGCCGCACGCAAGCAGGCAGAGCAGGAGGTCGCCCTGCTGGGTTTCGCCGTGAACAACGTACGCGAAGCCGCCTTTTTGATAGACGACGAGGGGTGTTTTCATTACGTCAACGAGGAGGCCTGCCGGGGTCTGGGTTATACCCGTGCGGAACTGCTCGGCATGGCTGTACCGGATATTGACCCCGGAGTCCCGGCGGGAAGTTGGCCGGAGCATTGGCGCGAGCGTCAGAGTCACGGATCGCTGAGTTTCGAAAGCCGCCACCGAACCCGAGATGGCCGCATTTTCCCGGTCGAGATCAGCGCCAGTTATTTCGAATATGGAGGCCGCGCTTACACCTTAGCCCTCGCGCGGGACATCAGCGAGCGCAAGCGCGCCGAGCAGAAGCTCAAAGAATCCGAAGAGCGCCTGCGGTTGACTCTGGAGGCTGCCCGAATCGGAGTCTTCGATTGGGATTTGAAGACCGACCAATGGTATGCGTCCTCGACGTATTACGCGGCCTTGGGACACGAAGCTCGCCCAGGGCCAGGAGATTGGAACACGTGGGCTGAGGATTTCCATCCCGAGGATCGCGCTCGCGTTGTCCAGCTAATAGAGGATACGAGAGCCGGACGGAGAGGCGAATACGAATACGAGGCCCGGATACGCCACGTTGACGGATCCTACCGCTGGATACACGTGGTCACATTCGGCATTGAGCGTGACTCCGATGGGAACGTCACTCGCATCTTGGGTCTCCGAATGAATATCACCGCGCGCAAGCGGGCCGAGGAAATACTGCGCGAAAGTGAACAACGTTACCGGGCGCTGTTCGAGAAGGCGAACGATGCCATATTCCTGGAAAACGAGCGCGACGAGATTATCGAAGTTAACCAGAGGGCCTGTGCGCTGCTCGGCTATTCGCGTGAAGAACTGCTCACGATGAAGGTGTCTGACCTGCAGGCTCCGGAAGTTCGCGGCCAGGTCGGAGGGGTGATCCGCAGCGAGATTGAGAAGCATGGGGGCGCCACTTTTGAGGGGGTCGATCTACATCGCAGCGGGCGGCGAATTCCTGTCGAGGTGACCAACACACCAATTTCTGATCAGGGACAAGAGCTGATCCTCTCGATCGTCCGCGACATCAGCGAACGCAAGCGCGCCGAGGAGGCTCTCCGCCGGACAGAAAATGAGCTTCGCAATGTCATCGACACGATTCCGGCGTACGTTTTTTCCGCGGCACCCGATAGTACCGTTGCATTTCGCAACAGTCCTTGGCGGGAATATTCAGGTCTGACGTTTGAGCCCTCTGCCTCATCTTGGCAGAGCGTGGTTTATCCTGAAGACCTTCCGCGACATCGCGATAAGTGGGAGGAATCCTTTGCGACAGGCAGACCGCTGAACTCTGAGGCACGTTGGCGTCGCGCTGCCGATGGAGAATATCGCTGGTTGTGGGCTCGTGCCGTCCCATTACGCGACGAGCAAGGCAATATTCTTAAGTGGTATGGAGTTCTTACGGACATTGAGGATCGCAAACGGGCAGAGGAAGCTCTGAAGCGAAGTGAGGCTTACCTGACGGAAGCGCAAAGGCTGAGCCACACAGGTAGCTGGGCTTGGGACGTGGCCACCGGTAAGTATGTCTACTGGTCCGAGGAATTGTTTAGGATTTTTGGATTCGATCCCCAGGAGCGCATCGGGACCCTGGAAGAAGTTTCCCGACGATTTCACCCGGAGGATCGGAACCGGTGGAAAGAAAACTTTGAAAAGTCGCTCCGTGAAAAAGTAGACACCTTCAACGAGTGCAGATTCGTAATGCCCGACGGAACCGTCAAACATCTTCACCTGGTCCGGCACCCGGTCCTGAATGCAGCGGGAGAGGTCGTTCAATTGGTCGGCACCGCGCTCGATATCACGGAACACAAGCGCGCCGCGGAAGCGCAGCGGCGCAGCGAAGCGTATCTGGCGGAAGCGGAAAGGCTGAGCCACACAGGTAGCTGGGCTTTCGATTTGGCCAGCAACAAGTATATCTACGTTTCGGAGGAATGCCTCCGAATTTTTGGATTGAATGCGGAAGAGGATCTACCGACCAGGGAAGCGGTTTCCCGACTAATCCACCGGGAGGATTGGGACACGGTCAAGGAGGCCTTTGAGAAGTCGGTCCGCGAAAAAGTAGATACCACGAGCGAGTTTAGAATTGCTCTAGCCAGCGGAACGACCAAACATATTCAGGCGACCCGGCACCCGGTCCTGAATGGAGCGGGAGAGGTCGTTCAACTGGTCGGCACCGCGATCGATATTACGGAACGCAAGCGCGCCGAGGAAGCCCTGCGGCGCAGCGAAGCTTACCTGGCCGAAGGGCAGAGGCTGACCCACACGGGCAGTTGGGCTCTGGACACGGCCACGGACAAATATATCTACTGGTCGGAGGAAATGTTCCGAATTTATGGATTCGATCCAAAGGAGGGTTTACCGACTCGGCAAGCCGTTTTCCAACGGGCCTTGCCGGTAGATCTGAACGGATTGGAAAGGAGCTTTCAGCAGTCGCTCCGCGAAAAAGTTGATAACTCCCAGGAGTACAGGTTCGCGCTGCCCGACGGAACGGTCAAACATGTGTACATAACCCGGCACCTTGTCCTGAATGAAGCGGGAGAGTTCGCTACCATGGTGGGCACCTCGGTCGATATCACGGAACGCAAGCGCGCCGAACAAGAACTGCGCGAGGGCGAGAGGCGCTTTCGCACGTTTGTGGACCACGCGGGGGACGCCTTCTTCGTCTACGATCTCGAACAACGGGTCGTTGTTGACGTGAACCGGGAGGCCTGCGAGAGCCTCGGCTATGCACGTGAGGAACTGGTGGGCAAGTCGCCGCGCGCATTTCACCTGGATTCGTATGAAGCGGAGCTGGAATCAATTACAGAGCGGGCGGCGGCGGGTCAGACCGTGATCGACAGGCACCGGCATCTGAGAAAGGATGGGACGATGTTCCCTGTCGAAGTACACACCGGACTTGTCTCGTATGCCGGTCGTCGCTTCCTGCTGATGGTAGCCCGGGACATCAGCGAACGCTTGCAAGTGGAGGAACAGCGCGAGAGGCTGCGGCAACTTGAGGCGGATCTGGCGCACATCGACCGGGTAAACATACTGGGGGAACTGGCCGCCTCGATCGCGCATGAAGTCAACCAGCCGCTTTCGGGCATTGTGAGTAGCGGCGGCGCCTGCCTGCGCTGGCTGGCCGCAGATCCGCCTAACTTGGCGGAGGTCCGGGAAGCCGTCCGGCGGATCATCGGCGCCGGGAAGCACGCCGGTGAAGTGATTGCCCGGATTCGGGCTCTGACCAAACGGACTGCGGCGCCTAAAGAAAAGCTGGACTTGAATGAAACCATCCGGGAAGTCCTCGTCCTCGTCGGCGACGAAGCGAAAAGAAATAAGGTGATAATCCGAACGCCGTTCGCGGATGACCTTTCACCGGTTTTGGGTGATCGAGTCCAGTTCCAACAGGTGGTGCTCAACCTGGTCATAAATGGTATCGAAGCCATGAGCAGTGTAAGTGAGCGGGCGCGAGAGCTGGTGATCACCACCCGGAACATCGACCCGGAGCAGGTGCAGGTAACGGTGGAAGACTCGGGGACAGGGATCGACCCGAACACCATCTCCAAAGTCTTTGACCCTTTCTACACCACGAAGCCCGGCGGCATGGGCATGGGACTTTCCATTAGCCGTTCCATTCTGCAGCACCATGGGGGCCGGCTATGGGCTACGGCCAAGGACGGCCCAGGCACAAGTTTTCACTTTACTCTTCCGAAGTACCACGAAGAGGCATCCAATGCGGGAGTCTGAGGCAGTTATCGCGATTGTGGACGACGACCCCTGGGTTCGGGAGGGGCTGAGCAGTCTGATCCGCTCTGCGGGGTGGGAGGCCAAGACCTTCGCTTCCGCCCAGGAATTCCTGGCCCGTCCCGGCGCCGAGGAGTCAAGCTGTCTGGTGTTGGACCTGCAACTGCCGGGGCTGAGCGGACTCGACCTGCAGAGGCGGATGGCCGAGGTTGGGCTGGAGATCCCCATCGTTTTCCTGACAGGTCACGGCGATATCCCAGCCTCCGTGCAGGCCATGAAAGCGGGAGCGGTTGAGTTTCTGACTAAGCCGGTCGACGACCAGAAACTCTTACAGGCGATCCAGGAAGCCATAGAACGCGATCGGCGTAGCCGACAGCACCGCGCCGACATCCGGGCGTTGCAAAATCGCTACGAGTCGCTGACCGAGCGCGAGCAGCAAGTCATGCAGCAGGTGGTGTCCGGCCTGCTGAATAAGCAGATTGCGGCCGAACTGAACATAACCGAGTTCACCGTCAAGTTTCATCGCGGGCACATCATGCGCAAAATGCGTGCCGATTCTCTAGCGGATCTGGTGAGGATGGCGGAGAGTCTGGGGATCCGGTCGCATAACCAGTCCGCCCGAACGTAAAATAACAAAGACTTCGACCCGGTCCCGAAGAGAGCTTTGGGCCAGCAGGGCTCAAACCTGTAAATCCACTACTAACCGGAGTTCGTCACGAAAAGGTCGAAGAGTGAGCTAAGTGTTTTGGAATCAGTTCAGGCACTTGCGAAGTCTACACTACATTTTGCGTTGGATTGGAAACGGTCGGGAAGCGTCAACGCCAGCTGCT
>Ga0326727_10008262_pt1 | contig 26607 bp, 23 predicted proteins | sample MB2enrmetagenome_FD_207643 | JGI IMG/M metagenome (GOLD analysis project Ga0326727, IMG submission 207643) | Lab enriched peat soil microbial communities from McLean, Ithaca, NY, United States - MB29MY | ecosystem: Environmental > Terrestrial > Soil > Wetlands > Peat | place: USA: New York...
TGGATGTTGTTTTCCGGGTTGAGAGCGGCGACGATCTTCTCCAGGTCCAGGATGAAGACGATCTTGCCTTCGAGCTTGACGATGCCGGTGACCGAGTTCGAGGCCAGGGCCGATATTTGCAGGCTCGGCGCTTTGACCTCGGCCCAGCCGATCCGGTAGATCCTGGTCACCCCGGAGACGAGAAAGGCGGTGATGACTTCGTTGAATTCAGTGACGATGACCTTGGCTCCGTCCAGGTTGACCAGCTTTTTGCCGACCCAGGGCCCGAGATTGATGAGCGGAATGATTTCGGTGCGCAGGTCGAAGGCCCCCAGCACGGAAGGATGCGAGGCGTCCGGCAGATCGGTCAGGCCCGGCAGACGGATGATTTCCAGAACCTTGGCCACGTTCATGCCATGGTATGTCCGCGATATTTGACCGGGTTCGGTTGTCGCAGGCTCATCGATGAAAAACTCAACGACCTCGAGTTCGTTTGTGCCAGATTCCAGCAGGATATTGGATTGAGCCACGCTTTTCTCCTCCTCTCAAGAGTTTTATTGCGCTGCTCCTACGCGAGGGCTTTCATTCCCGACGAAAGCGCTCTGCGCCCCTGCTGGTTGCTCCCCCCGCCCTCTTCCTGCATTTCTTCGATAAGGTTCTTGAGTATCTGAGCCTGATTGGCCAGATCGCTCACTGCCTTGGCCGATTGCCCCATGGCTTCCGAGGTTTCCCTGGAAATCCGGCTGACATCCTCAATGCTGTGATTGATTTCTTCGCTGGCTGCCGATTGCTGCTCCGAGGCCGTAGCGATGGAACGGACCTGATCGGAAGCTGATTCGACCAAAGAGACGATTTCCTTCAAGGATTCACCGGATTTACTGGCGAGTATGGTGGCTTCCTCGATCGTCCTGCCGGAGCGCTCCACGTTGTCGATATTCTTCTTGGTGCCGTCCTGTATGCCCCGGATGGTGTCTCCGACTTCCTTGGTGGCGGTCATGGTTTTCTCGGCGAGCTTGCGCACTTCGTCGGCAACGACGGCAAATCCCCGACCGGCATCGCCTGCTCGGGCAGCCTCGATGGCCGCATTCAGGGCCAGCAGATTGGTCTGATCCGCGATGTCGGAGATGACATTCATGATATTCCCGATACCCTCGGCTTGCTTGCCCAAGGTGCCCATGTCGGCCTTCATTTCTTGGGCCTGATGCCGCACTTCTTCGATGCCCTTGACGACTTGGCTGACAACACCCGAGCCTTCTTCAGCCTTTGTTTTTGCCTTGTCAGAGGTCTGGGCGGCCAGGGCGGCGTTCTTGGCCACTTCGAGCACGGTGGCGTTCATTTCTTCCATGGCGGTGGCGGTTTCATCCACGCGCCGGGCTTGTTCCTCGGAGCCCCTGCTGGATTGTTCGATTTGGGCGGAAAGCTCTTCTGAAGCAGAGGTGACGATGGCCACCACGCCTTCAAGTTTGTTGGCCGCGTCGAGCATGCCTTCGGCTTTGGCGCGTTCGGCTTGCTCCCGGGCTTTTTCCGCTTCATTCATGGCGAGTTGCGCCTTTTCGGTCTGCTCGGCGGCATGGATGCTTTTCTCTTCGGCCTCGCCGATCTTCTGCTTCAAGGTTGCCACCATGACGCGCAGTTTGTCCGCCAATTGGCCGATTTCATCACCCTGGCGAACATCGAGTTCTTCATCCAAATCACCTGCGGCAACCGCCGTGGCGAAGCGCACCCCTTTGCGCAGCGGACCCAAGAGCGAGAAGGTCAGATACACGCCCGCCAAAAGGGCAAGGATCGGCGTGACGATCATGAAGATGACCATGGTCCGCGTATCCCGAATGGCCTGTGCTTCAGCTTCATTTCGGGCCTGGTCGGAATGTTTTTGGGAGAGGGCAATAACTTTCGCAATATCGTCAAACATGATCTTGTTGGCGTCGCGGGCTTTCCCAAAAGCCACTTGGGCCGCCCGGTCGAATTTTTCCGTTTGACTCGGAGTTTGTTCCCATTCCTTGATATCGGCGAACACCTGGTCGTTGAACTTCTTGGCCTCGGCAATAGACGACTTCAACTCGTTGAAAGCTTGGAGCGTCTCTTTCCCGTGCGGGATTCCTTCATAGTCCTTCAAGGCTTGGCCATATTCAGAGCGATACGCTGCTATTGAATCATATTGCATATCTCTCTCTTTCTGCGGCAAAGAAGGGATGAGCAACGCTCTTTGCGCCCCTAAAACGCCTGCAAGATTGTAACGCACCCGAGCCAGCGCCTCGACCCCCGGCAGATATACGTTGGATGTTTTATCCAATGCTTCCCTGGTTTCAGAGAGCGAGGAATATCCGATCCAGCCGAGATTGACTGTCAACAAGGCAATGGCTACAAAACCGACGATAAGACGAATGCCAATCTTAATGTTCTTCACTTATATATCCTCATTTACAGCGTTTGAATTTCAATAAATTGCACAACATAGCGGTCACTGTGAAAAATATTGCAAGATGTATGACTTTTATAAAATACAATCCTTGCGGATTGGTTGGTTTTAGCTTGTGCTATTTTTTTGATAAAAAGGTTCTTCCTGTTTTTATATGGACCTTGTAATTCTCCGGGATTGATTTTCCCTGTACCGGAAACTGCGTTGATGTCAGCCGTCGCTCCCAACAGAGGGTTCATGCTCCTGTCTCCAATCTTCCAAACCGCGCCGAGGCGAAACGTCACAGGTTTAGAAGAGGCGTCCGCATTTCGGACTGAAACCTCTGCATCCTCATTGCCCACTATTATGTCAATTTTTGTTGAATTGAGAAATGAATCGCAGTACGCAATGAATAGCGAGATAACACCAGGTAAAACCTCGTATCAAATGCCATATGCATAATTTTAACAGCTAGTTAGCAAGCATGTTGAGATGGACCCCCAGATTTGTTGTTTTCCCCGACAGCCTGAGTTTCTTGCGGATGCTCCCGCGGTAATACTCCACCGTCCTGGGCGAGATGCTCATTATGGCGGCGATCTCTTTGCTCGTTAATCCGGCTCGGATCAGGTCGGCCACTCGGATTTCATTGGCGGTAAGACTCCGGTACTCGGTATTGAGGGTGCGGGAAAAAGAGGAGGTGATCTCCGCAATATTTCGTTTGATGATCGCCAGGTAGCTCTCAACCGAGGATTGCGTGACTTCTCGCTGTATCTTCTCCAGGTAGGGTGCAACCAATAATCGCATATTCGTGAGCACCTGGTCTTGGATAACCTGCTTGTCTCTTTCCCTCTGATCCAGCATAACCCGGAGCGCGATATTCATCTCCCCGAGTTCACAGACCTTCTTCTCAACGATTTTGTTCTTCCGTCGCAGCTCCTCGCTCAGTAGTTTCTGGCCGTTGATGTCGACAATCATGGCGAGATAGAATTCCGGGCGGTCCTCATTGTCCCTGATCAAACGCAGCGAGAGATGGACCCAGATGGTTATACCGTGCTTGCGAACGTATCTTTTATCGGTGACGTATTGGTCTATAACACCATTGTCCAACAAACGAATGCTTTCAAGAGTTTCCTCGTGATCATCCGGATGCGTAATATCCTTAACGCATTTAGAAATTAATTCATGCTTGGCATACCCGGTAATGCGGCACAGCTCGTCGTTGACCATGCGATACTTAAAATCCAGATTAATTATGGCCGCCCCGATCGGGGCTTGATCGAAAATATGCCGAAAAATGGTTTCACTCTGATGTAATGCATCTTCAGCTTGTTTTCGTTCGGTTATGTCTTCCACAAAACCCTCAATGACATCTCCGTCACCATTCTTGGTTGGCCAAGAGTGGAGGATTCCGATAAAATGCTTTCCATCTTTGCGCTTGTATTCATTCTCAATGACAAATGGCATCTTGTCGTAAAGAATACTATGCACATTAACATAGTGGTTTTGTTTGGATACATACAGTTGATTCGGCACACTCGTCACCATGGCTTGGAGTTGCTCAGGCGAATCATAGCCGAACATACGCGCGTATGCCGCGTTCACTTCGATGATCCGCCCATGTGGAGTTGACCGGAAAAATCCGATAGTCGCGTTTTTAAAGAATCGGTGATAGCGTTGCTCACTATCCCGTAGTGCCTTCTCGGTCTGCGTGTGTTCAACGCCACCGACCTCTAGATCAGCAATTCTCCGACGCGCCGCTTCCAACTCAGCAATCAGCTGATCCGTGGTTTTCTCACAATCCTGCATAAATTACCCTGGATCGGAATCGCATCCTGACCACTCAAATTCACCATCAGTGGAACAATCCGAGTGTGTGAGGAAACCATCCTCTATCGGTAACCCGCATCTCTGTGGACCGCCTCAAGCGGTTCATTCGCTCTCCTTGGCGGCAAGTACTCCCCGCCAGGCGCGGATTCCTGAAAACCGACCCGCGCTTTCTCTCACTCGAATCAACTTGTCAATCTTGTGCGGTGTATTGAGCCGAAAATTCCGATCCGACCCTGAATCTGGTCCACTCGGCTGAGGTATATGAGGTCCGGAGGGGGTCAGGACATGGGCAAAAAACAACACCCGCGGAGCTAGATCATTTTCCTGCTCCGCGGGGCAGAGGTTGCGCTTGATCGCTCCCAGCTGGTCCTAGGGTTGTTGAAGACTAGGTATTACTGAGCAGACGTATTGCCGTTGGCGCAAGGAATATGGCGGAGCAAGGCGGATCACCACGGCCGGTAAAAGGAACGCTCATCTCGTCCTGCCTCGGCCGAAGTCCAGGATGTCCTTGGTCTGGCGCGCGATCTCGAATTCCTCGTCGGTCGGCGCGACGATCACCGCGACGCGGCTTTCCGGAGTCGAAATAAAGCGCACTCCGGCCGTGGGCGCGGCGTTGGCGGTTTCGCCCAGGACCACGCCGAAGGCCGCGAGGCCCTTGCAGGCCTCCCGCCGCACATCCGGGTCATGTTCACCGATGCCGGCGGTGAAGACCAGGGCATCCACGTGGCCGAGTTCGGCCATGTACCCGCCGATGAATTTGCGCACCACGTGGACGTAGACGTCGAAGGCCAGCTGCGCCCGCGCATCGCCTGCTTTGCGCCGGGCGTGGATGTCGCGCATGTCGATGGAGCCGCAGATGCCGTACAGGCCGCTTTTCTTATTGAGCATGTCGTCGACCTGCTCCACCGAATAGCCGGCCCGCTCTTCCAGGAAGACCTCGATTTCCGGATCGATGTCGCCGCAGCGCGTGCCCATGATCGTGCCGGACAACGGCGTCATGCCCATGGTGGTGTCCACGCTTTTGCCTTTTTCAATGGCGCAGACGCTGCCGCCGCCGCCCAGGTGCGCGGTGATGAGGTTGAGGCCGTCTATCTCCCGGCCCAGAAATGCGGCCGCCTGGCGGGACACGTAGCCGTGCGAGATACCGTGAAAGCCGTAGCGCCGCACCCCGTGCTTTTCGTAAAGTTCATAGGGCAAGGCGTAGACGTACGAACGCGGCGGCATGGTCTGGTGGAAGGCGGTGTCGAAGACCGCCACCTGGGGCGCGTTCGGGAAAAGCGCCGCAGCCGCCTCGATGCCCATCAGGTTGGCCGGGTTGTGCAGGGGCGCAAGCGGTATGGCGGCGCGGATGTCACCCAGAACCTCGTCCGTGGCCAGGGCCGGCTCCTTGAAGCGTTCGCCGCCGTGCACCACCCGGTGTCCCACGGCCGACACCTCGGCGTGGGTCCCGATCACCCCGGCCTCGCCGCAGAGCAACTCCATGATCAGCGCAATCCCGGCCTTGTGGTCGGCCACGGCGACGTCTTGTGCAACGGTCTTGTCCCCGCCCTCCCCGACCGGCAGATGGGCGGTATGTTCGACGCGGCCCATGCCCTGGCCGATGCGTTCGATCTGCCCGGTGGCCGCGGCCAGGCCCGTTTCCATGAAATACAGCTTGTACTTGATCGAGGAGGAACCGGAATTGATCACCAGAATTTTCAAAATATTAGCCCTCCATCGACTGAATAGCGGTTATGGCGGCGGTGTAGACGATGTCCGTGACCGTGCAGCCCCGGGAGAGGTCGTTGACCGGCTTGTTCATTCCCTGGAGCACCGGCCCCATGGCGATCGCCCCGGAAGAACGCTGCACCGCCTTGTAGGTGTTGTTGCCGGTATCCAGGTCCGGAAAGATGAATACCGTGGCCTTGCCCGCGACCGGGCTGCCGGGCAGTTTCTCGGCCGCCACCACCGGATCGGCGGCCGCGTCGTACTGCAAGGGGCCGTCCAGGGCCAAGTCCGGGGCCATTTGCCTGGCCAAGCGCACGGCTTCGCGCACCTTGTCCACGTCCGCGCCCTTGCCAGAGGTCCCGGTGGAATACGAGAGCAGGGCCACCCGAGGCTCGATGCCGAACTTGCGCGCCGTGTCCGCCGAGCACACCGCGATCTGGGCCAACTGCTCGGCCGTGGGGTCCGGGTTCACGGCGCAGTCGCCGTAAACCACCACCCGGTCGCTCAGGCACATAAAGAATATCCCGGAAACAATCGAGATACCGGGCTTGGTCTTGACGAACTCCAGGGCCGGGCGGATGGTTTCGGGCGTGGTCGTGGTCGAGCCCGAAACCATGCCGTCGGCCTCGCCCTTGTAGACCATCATGGTGCCGAAGTAAGTGCGGTCGCGCATGAGCTCGCGGGCATGCTCGATGGTCATGCCCTTGTGCTTGCGCAACTCGAAAAGCGTCTGGGCGTAGTCCTCGTTTTTCGGCGAATTCGCCGGGTCGCGCACCTCGGCCGCGCCCAAATCCAGGCCCATCGCCTCGGCATGCGCGCGCAGGGACTCTGGCTCCCCCAGAATCGTGAGCTTGGCCACGCCCTGGCGCAGTATCTCGGCGGCGGCGCGCAGGATGCGCTCCTCGATCCCCTCGGGCAGGACGATGCGCCGACCGGCCGCGCGCGCCTTCTCAAACAGGGAGTACTCGAAAATCTCGGGCGTCAGCCGTTGCTCCGGCGCGTTTTCGATGGCCCGCCACAAGGCGGCCTCGTCCACGCCGGCGCGAAAAAGCCGCAAGGCCGCGGCGGTCAATTCCTCTTCATCCGGCCCGAGGCGGTTGTGGAATTCCTGGAGTTTTTTGGCAATCGGAAAGGTGGTCTCGCAGACCGAAAGCACCGGCAGCGGAAAGTCCTTCCAGCCTTCAAAAAGTTTGCGCACGCCGGCCTCGGGCACCATCGACCCGGTCAGCACGAGCCCGGCCGGCGTGGGATAGGCCGGGGCCGCGGCCGCGGCCACGGCGGCCAGCATGATGTCCATGCGGTCCCCGGGCGTGATCACGCACATGCCCGGCCCCAGACGTTCGAGAAACGCCTCGACCTCCATGGCCCCGATCGTGAAATCGCGCACCCGCTCTCCGAGCCGGTCCTCGCCGTACAGCACCTGCGCCCCGAGATGCCCGCGCAGGCCGTGCATGGTCGGCAGCGCCAGACTCTCGTCCTCGGGCAAAATGTACGCCAGGGGGCAGGCCGCATCGGCCGCCCAGGCATCAAGCCGCGCCCGCAAATCAGGGACGGTCTCGACGGCGACGCGGTTGAACGCCACCGCCAGCGGGGCGATCCCGTGCTGAGAGAACGCCGCGCAGGCCAGCTGAGCGGATTCGGCCAGGGACTCGACGCCGCGCCCGCCTTGGCAGATCACGAAAATAACCTGGGACCCCAAGGCCGCGGCCACGCGGCGATTGATCGCGCTCTCGAATACTTCCTCCCCCGCGCCGAGGTCCGTGCCGCCGCACAACACGAAATCGTACTCCCCGAGCAGCTGCTGATGGCGCTCGATGATGGCGTCAAAAAAAAGCGCCTGATCGGACAACAGGAGTTCCTTGGCCTTGGACAAGGTCCAAACATGGGCCCGCTCATGGGCGATGTCGAGCTTGAAGAGTTTGATGAACAAGTCCAGATCGGGGTCAGGCGTGCCCCCGGCCGGATCGACGATCACGGGCCGAAGCACCGCCACCCGCTTGCCCGCTTCCACCGCCAGCCGCAGCAGCCCGAGCGAAATAACGGACTTGCCGCACCTCGCCCCGGAACCCATCACGAATACGCTCCGCGCCATAGCCCCTCCGTGACCGTCTCCTACACTTCCTTCCCCCCTGCGTCGAACAATTTCGAGCTGGCTGGCCAGCGCCGTGTAGTTAGCCCTTGCGGCATCAATGCCCGCGTCTGGTCGTCAAGTTGAAAGATTGGAAATGGCCCGAGGTTCTGATTGACGACCAAGACGCCCAAAAAATGGATTTGCGGGGCAGCGCACGTGAACCTCTCCGCCGCGGCCGGACGCCCCGCGGTTCCGGCGGCCCAAGCGTCACGACGCCGGGGGAAATTCCAGGACAAACCGTCTTATTTCATCGCGCACGCGGCGGTAGTGGGCCAGGGCTTGCTCTTCGGTCCCTGCGTCTTGGGTCAAGGCCGGGGGATCGTCGAACCCGGCGTGCAGGCGTTTGGTCTTGCCGGGAAAATACGGGCAGTTCTCATTGGCATGGCCGCAGAGCGTGACCACGTAATCGAACTCCCGGACCGGCAGCTCGTCCACGGTCTTGGAGCGCTGGCCCGAGATATCCACCCCGGCTTCGGCCATGGCCTTCACGGCCAGGGGATTGACTCCGTGCTTCTCCACCCCGGCGGAATACGCCTCCAAATCCGGCCGTAGCGCCCTAGCGAAGCCCTCGGCCATCTGGCTACGGCAGGAGTTGCCGGTGCACAAAAAAAGGACTTTCAACTTGGGGTTCATGCGGACCGTCCTGTTACGGTTGGCAGGAGACATGGCAGATGCCGAGCGGCGCCGTCACGGCGTAAGGGAAATACCGGCGCCTGATCCACAGGGCCACGTTCACCAGGGCAATGAGCACCGGGACCTCGACCAACGGACCGATGACGGCGGCAAAGGCCTCTCCGGAGTCGATGCCGAACACGGCCACGGCCACGGCGATGGCCAGCTCGAAATTGTTGGAGGCGGCGGTGAACGACAGCGTGGCCGATTGTTCGTAGGTCGCCCCGGCCTTCCAGGAAAGCCAGAAGGAGGCCAGGAACATCACCAGGAAATAAACGCAGAGGGGAATGGCGATACGGACCACATCCAAAGGCAGGCGCACGATATATTCGCCCTTGAGCGAAAACATGACCAGAATTGTGAAGAGCAAGGAAATTAGCGTGATCGGGCTGATCCTGGGGAGGAACTTTTCTTCGTACCAGGCAAGGCCCTTGGTCCTCAGCCCGATATACCGGGACGCCATGCCCGCCAGGAAGGGGATGCCCAGATAGATGAACACGCTCTTGGCGATCTGGCCGATGGAGATGTCCACGACCACGCCCGTGAGCCCCAGGACGTTCGGCAAAAAGGTGATGAACAAGTAGGCGTAGACCGAAAAGAATAGCACCTGGAAGATGGAGTTGAAGGCCACCAGCCCGGCGCAGTATTCGCGGTCGCCGCCGGCCAAGTCGTTCCAGACGATGACCATGGCGATGCATCGGGCCAGGCCGATCAGGATCAGGCCGACCATGTAGTCGTGCTCTCCGGAGAGAAAGGTCACGGCAAGCGCAAACATCAGCACCGGGCCGATGATCCAGTTCTGGACCAGAGACAAGGCCAGCACGCGCGCGTTGCGGAACACCTGCCCCAGTTTTTCGTATTTCACCTTGGCCAGGGGCGGATACATCATCAGGATCAGGCCCACGGCGATGGGGATGTTGGTCGTGCCCACCTGGAAATAATTCACGACCTCCCGCACCCCGGGCCAGATCCAGCCGCCCAGCACCCCGGCGAACATGCCCGTAAATATCCACAAGGTCAGATACCGATCGAGAAACGAAAGCCGTTTTACCAGGAAAGTCTCCATGGCGAACCTTCTTAAAATGAAAACATAAGGTTGAGCGGATACCCTACCACGATATTCTCAGTCCCGGCAGAGAGACAGAAACGGAGCGTTCCAGAGGGCGCACGGTCCGGGAGGCAGTCTGGATCGAGGCCTCCATAGCCCTAGCTGAGTTTCCTGGGGGTGGTGTCGGCATCCCACCCGGTCATGAGTTCCACGACCTTGGCCTTGATGGCGTCCCGGATTTTTCGGACCTCGACCATCTTTTCCTCATGGCTGCCGGTCAAGGCGGCGGGATCGACGAACGGAATGTGCAGGCGCGTGGTCACGCCGGGGAATACCGGGCATTGGCCTTCGCGGCCGTCCTCGCAGACCGTGACCACGTAGTCGAAGATGCGCCCGGCCTTGAACAAATCAAAGACGCTCTTGGATTTATTCCCGGAGATGTCCAGGCCTGACTCGGCCATGGCCTGGGTCACCAGGGGATTCAGCGGCCGGGGCTCGAAGCCACCGCTGGCGGCCGCATACCTGCCCTCCCCCAACCGGTTTAGAAAGGCCTCGGCCATCTGGCTGCGGGCGGAGTTGTGAGTGCAAATGAACAGGACCTTCTTTCCCGTGATCATGGGGCACCTCCTATGTTGGCGATTGGCCGGGCTTCGCGGCGCACAAATTTTCCCGACGAATGCGGTCCAGACCGCCGAGCAGCGCGGCGACGTCCGGATCATCCTCCAGCCAGGCCTTCAGGTGCTCAAGGATCACGCCGGCGCACAGATCCTCATCTTTGGCCAGCGAGTAGTTGACCCATTGGCCCGCCTTGGCGCTCACGACCAGTCCGGCGTCCTCCAATACCTTCAGGTGGCTGGACACCGTCGGCTGGGCAATGCCCAAAGCGGCCTGAAGCTCGCAAACGCACATATCGCGTCTTTGCAGCATTTTGATGACCTTGACCCGATTGGGGTCGGACAAGGCTTTCATAAGCCTGATGAACTTCTTCATGACTGAATCTCCATATTTGCATATGCCTATATATCAATCTAGTCACTCTGTCAAGATATTTCGGGAAAACTTCGGGACTTCTCGGGAGCGCCGTTTTTGCCGGCGTGGCGCAACGGCAGGCGGTCCTGCCTGCCCGGCTGGCCAGGTTCGGAAGCACGGCCGTTAAAGAAAGGCCATCCTCAAAATGCTATATGGGGATTGCGTCAGGCCGGCTCGTTGCCCTGGCGTTCCTTGAAGGCGACGCCGGTGGACAGGCAGTAGAGATGTTTGGCGATGTTTTTGGCGTGCGCGCCGGAGCGCTCGATGTTTCTGGCGATGAACAGGAGTTCGGTGCAAGTCTCGATCAGGTCCCGATCCCTGGCCATCTGCGCCCGCAGGTCCTCGAACACCTGCTCGTAGAGTGCGCTCAGCTCGTTGTCCCGGGCGATGACCCCCTCGGACAGACTCAGGCTCTTCCCCTTGTAGTCCTGATAGAGGTCGTCGAGCATCTGCAGGACCATACCGGCCATTTTCGGCACGGAGTCGACGTCCGCCGCGTCCGCACCGGGGCGGGTCAGGGCCGAGCGCTTGATGATGTTCGCGCCGTAGTCGCCGATGCGCTCCAGTTCGATGGAGATGTGCAAGGCGGCGATGATGAACCGCAGGTCGCCGGCCAAGGGCTGGCGCAAGGCCAGAAAGCGCACCGTGCCGCGCTCGATTTCCCGGCTCAGGTCGTCGATGGAGTCCTCCCGGCTGGCCGTGTCCGCGGCCAGCACCGGCTCCCGCGTCTGGAGAGCCAGCATAACCGACTGCCATTGGTTCTTCACCAGGCCCCAGACAAGATCCACGAGGCTTTCGATGTGCGCCAGATCGGCGTCGATATCCTGAAAGATATGCTTTTGGACTGGCATCGCGCTCCCTCCCGGGGATCGTCCGGCCCTTATCCGAACCGGCCCATGACGTAGTTTTGGGTCCGTTCGTTGGCCGGGCGGATGAAGATGTTCTCGGTCGTGTCGTACTCGATGAGTTCGCCCAGGTACATGAAAGCGGTGCGGTCTGACACCCTGGAGGCCTGCTGCAGATTGTGGGTGACGATAAGCACGCAGAAATCCTTGCTCAGTTCCCGGACGAGTTCGTCGATCAAGTCCGTGGAGATGGGGTCCAGGGCCGAGGCCGGCTCGTCTAAGAGCAGCACCTCGGGACGGGTGGCTATCGCCCTGGCGATGCACACGCGCTGCTGCTGGCCGCCGGACAAGGAGAGCCCGCTCTGGCGCAAGCTGTCCTTGACCTCGTCCCAGATGGCGGCCCGGCGCAGGGAGGTTTCGACCACCTCGTCCATCTCGCGGCGGCCGAGCCTCTGGTAGAGCCGCACCGGAAAGGCGATATTCTCGTAGATGGACATAGGGAACGGCGTGGGTTTCTGGAAGACCATGCCCACCTTGGCCCGCAGGGTGTTGATGTCCCCGCGCATGGTCAGGATGTCTTTGCCGTCCAAGATGACCTCGCCCGTGGCGCGCTGGCCGTGGTAGAGGCCGTACATCCGGTTGAGAACCCGAAGCAGGGTGGACTTGCCGCAGCCCGAGGGGCCGATGAGCGCGGTCACTCTGTTGTCCGCGACATCCATGTTGATGCCCTTGAGGGCGCGGATGTTGCCATAGAAAAATTCAAGGTTGCGGATACTGAGTTTGATGCCGTTTTGATCAGCGTTCATTGCACGCCCCTGGAGGTTATGACGCGAGCCGTGATGTTGAGGACGAGCACGCAGGCGGTGATCAGGAGCGCCCCGGCCCAGGCCAGGGATTGCCAATCCTGGTACGGGCTCATGGCGAACTGGAAGATGACCACCGGCAGGCTGGCGATGGGCGCGTTCATGTTCGTGGACATAAATTGGTTGTTGAGCGAGGTGAAAAGCAGCGGCGCGGTTTCACCGCTCACCCTGGCCACGGCGAGCAGGATGCCGGTCAGGATGCCCGGCCGAGCCGAACGCCAGCCGATGCTCACGATCACCCGCCAATACGGACAGCCCAGCGCCACGGCCGCCTCGCGCAGGGAATCGGGAATCAGGCCGACCATGTCCTCGGTGGTGCGCACGATGACTGGCAAAGCGATCAAGGCCAGGGCGAAGGCACCGGCCCAACCCGAGAAATGGCCCTGCGGGAGCACCATCACGCCGTAAATGAACAGGCCGATGATGATCGAGGGCGCGGAGAGCAGCGTGTCGTTCAAGAAGCGCACGCCGTTGCCGAGCGTTGTTCCGCGACCGTACTCGGCGAGGTAGGTGCCGGCCAAGACCCCGACCGGCGCGGCAAAGGCGATGGCCACCAACGTCATCAGCAGGCTGCCCAGGATGGGGTTGAGCAGGCCCCCCGAGGAGCCCGGCGGCGGCGTCATGAGCGTGAATATCGCGGGCGAGAGAGCGACCGTGCCCGCGACCACGAGCTTGGCCAGGATCAGGGCCAGGGCCCCCACCGCGATGACCGCCGCGGCCACGCACAGGGACATCATAAGTCCGTTGACCGCTTTGCGGCGCGCCAGCAAACGATCGTCGGGCTTCATACGGCGACCCTCGCGCCGATGCGGCTGAGCATGAAACGGGCGGCGAACAAAACTGCGAACGTGATGCAAAACAGGATCAGCCCGAGGGCCAGCAGAGACGACAGGTAGACGTCGCCGACCGCCTCGGTGAATTCGTTGGCCAAGGTGGCCGAAATGGTCGTGCCGGGCATGAACAGGGAGACGGAAATCCGGTGCGCGTTGCCGATGATGAAGGTCACGGCCATGGTTTCGCCCAGGGCCCGGCCGAGCCCGAGCATGACCGCCCCGGTCACTCCCGAACGCGCATACGGGATCAGCACGCGCCGGCAGTACTCCCAGGGGGTGGCGCCCACGCCGTAGGCGGCTTCGCGCAAAACCGGCGGCATGGTGGCGAACACCTGCCGGCTGACCGCGGCCACGAAAGGCAGGACCATCAGCCCCAAAATGAGCCCGGCGGTGAGCATCCCGATGCCGTAGGGCGCGCCGGTAAACAGGGCGCCCACGACCGGAATCGGACCGACATACTCGGTGATCGCCGGTTGGACATAAGTGGACATGAAGGGGGCAAACACGAACAGGCCCCACATGCCGTAAATGATGCTGGGCACGGCGGCCAGCAGATCGATGGCCGTGGCCAAGGTCGCCCGCAGTCTGTGCGGGCAGAGTTCGGTCAAAAACAGGGCCGCTCCCAGGGCGAGCGGCACGCCGATGAGCATGGCGATGGCCGAGGTGACGAGCGTGCCGTAGACCGGGGCCAGAGCGCCGAAATTCTCGGTCACCGGATTCCAGGCCGAGGAGGTCAGGAAATACGGCCCGAACTTTTTCAGGGCCGGCAGGCTGGCAATCAGGAGCACGGCGCAAATCCCGGCCAGAACGAGCAAGACCAGGATCGCGGCCGAACGGGTCAGCCAGACGAAGGCCGGTTCGAACGCGGCTCCTTTGGGGACCAGTTCGCCGGACCAACCAGACGGGCCAGACGGACCGGACGGGGCCGGCACGGTCATCACGACCGTGTCCGGCCCATTCGCCTCCGGCGGAATCGTTTTCGGATTCACGGCTTCCATTCGTTTCTCAGTACGTCACGAATCTACTTCGCCGGCCAGATCGCCTCGGCCTGCGGGGTCGCGGCCTTGATCTGCTTGGCCCACATGTCCTCGACCAGCTTGACCACTTTTTCCGGCATGGGCACGTAGACCAGCTCCTCGGCCATCTTGCCGCCGTTCGCGAAAGACCAGTCGAAGAATTTCAGGACTTCCTTGGCCCGCTCCGGCGCCTGCTGGGAGACGTGCATGAGGATGAAGCTCGCGCCGGTGATCGGCCAGCTGTCCTTGCCCGGCTGGTCGGTCAGGACCACGTGCATGCCTGGGGTGTTCACCCAGTCGGCGTTGGCCGCGGCGGCCTGGAAGGCTTTGCTGTCGGGCGCGACAAAGGCGCCTTCCTTGTTCTGCATCAGGGCGTACGCCAGCTTGTTCTGCAGGGCGTAGGCGTACTCGACGTAGCCGATGGAGCCTCCCGTCTGAGCCGAGAAGTTGGCCACGCCCTCGTTGCCCTTGCCGCCGATGCCGACCGGCCATTCGACGGCGGTGCTGGCGCCGACCTTGGTCTTCCACTCGGGGCTGACCTGCGACAGGTAGTTGGAGAACAGGAAGGTCGTGCCGGAGCCGTCCGAGCGGTGGACCACGGCGATGGGTTGTTTGGGCAGTTTCAGGCCGGGATTGAGCCCCGCGATGGCCGGATCGTCCCAGGAGGTGATCTTGCCGAGATAGATGTCGGCCAGCAGCGTGCCGTTCAGTTTCATCTCGCCGGCCTTGACGCCCTTGATATTGACCACGGGCACGACGCCACCCATGATCTGGGGCCACTGGATAAGTCCGTTTTTCTCAAGATCTTCGGGCGTGAGCGGCATGTCCGAAGCGCCGAAATCCACGGTCTTGGCCTCGATCTGCTTGATGCCGCCGCCAGAGCCGATGGACTGGTAGTTGAGATTCATGCCGGTCTTCTGCTGATAAGCCTGAGCCCACTTGGCATAGACGGGATAGGGAAAGGTCGCTCCCGCCCCGGTGATGTCACCGGCCAGGGCCGTGCCGCCAAGCAGAGCGACGATCGCGAGGCAGCCGAGGGCCGCGAGCCATGTCTTATTGATGCGCATGTTTTAGCCTCCTCAAAGGTTTCATGTGGCGATTTAGGATATCGCCCAACGACAGCGAAGTCGCCACGACCGGGGAATTTAGCAGTCCGGGAGAAAAATGTGTGACGAAATCGTTACAGGATTGATTTAATCCTGTGACGTTGATGTCATTTTTCTCGGGAAATAAACAGGAGGGAGCCAACAAAACGCAAAAAACATCGCCAATCTTGAGCTTGTCTGGGTGGTTATGCTCGCGGCAGCCGCGCCGGCCGCCGACTAGGCCCCCAAATAAATCTTGAGGCCCACGGCCAATAGCGCGCCCCCGCCCAGAATCTCGGCGTAGCGGCTCACGGCCGCGAGCCGCCCGGCAAAGCAGCCGATCCGCATGCCCAGGGCGGTGACCAGGAAGCACACCGCGCCGATCACCCCGGCCGGCAGCCAGATGGACTCGCCCAGCACCGAAAAGGACAGCCCCACGGCCAGAGCGTCGATGCTGGTGGACACGGCCAGCCCGAGTAGTTGCAACCCCCGGGTGGGATCGCTTGCTTCGCGACGCCCGCCCGCCTCCTGGCCCCGGAAGCCTTCCCGGACCATCTTGAGCCCCACCAGGGCCAGCAGTCCGGAGGCAACATAACCGGCATAGGCATCCACAAAGCCGCGCACGGCAAGCCCAAGCATCCAGCCCGCCACGGGCATCACGGCCTGAAAGAGCCCGAAGGCGCCGGCCAGACGCAAAGTCTGGCCGGTTCCGGGCCGGCGCAGGCAGATGCCCGTGGCCAGAGCCACGGCGAAGTTATCCGTGGACAAGGCCAGGGCGATGGCGAAAAGGGTGGTGAAAGTCATGAGAGAGCCCTGGATTATCGCGCGCGGCGCGCGTTCGACGTGGAAAAGAATCCTCACCTGCCGCGAGGCGCGTTCAACGACCGGCGTCTCGTCCGGGCTGAGTTCACGACGGCACGGCAAAGCCGAACCGGCGGTTCTCCCGCGCCCTGAACCGGCCCTTTAATCTCCGTGCTGCTTAATCATGCCGAGCACGGCGGCCTTGGCCGGCGCTCCCGCCTCCCCGGCCTTGGCTCCGGGGGGGCAATCGGAAGCAGGCGGACTCGGCGCGACACCGAACCAGCGCCGCGCCAGGGCGTCGGCCAAAAAATCGCCGATGACCATATTGCCCCTGACCGTCCAGTGCGTATCGGTCCCATAGTACAAACCCTCGCCCTTGGCCGCGTGGAAGGCCAGGCAGGGGCTCGGGTCGAGGATTTCACCGGTCACGCCGTGGCGCCGGGCAAACTCGTTGAGGAGAAAAAGCGGCAAGGCCGGGTCGATCGTGTCCGGTTTGACGCCCGCGGCCGCCGCGGTTTCCCGCAAAAGGCGCTCATTGAAAAAAAGATGCGGCGGGCTGGCCATGACCGCGACCTTGACCCCGGAATCCTCCAGTTGCTTGATGAATGCCATGAAATGGCTGGCCCAATCAAGACCGTTGCCGAATCCAGGCAGTTCGCGCGGGGTGAAGATGCGCGAGACTTTGACCGTGGCCAGAACATATCGGTCCCAAGGCACCTGGTAGGACGGATTGTAGTAATCGTCGGCGGGCTTCAAGTTGTGTTCCGCCCGGATGATTCCGTAAGCGTAATCCAGGAAGCGGAAGGGGAACACGTGCGGCAAGGTGGAGCCGATGCCGGTTATGAACTTTTCTCTCCGGAACAACTTGGGACTGAAGGGCTTGAACTCGACATCGGTGAAGTCGTTGGCGAGACAGATATTGAAGACGACCGCGTCGAAGCGCAGGATTTTGCTCCAAAAAAGATAGTCCGCCATGTAATCGGGAAACGAGGTGCCGCCGACGCCCAGGTTGATCACCCGGACGCGCCTGCCCGTTCCCAGGCGGTTGAGTTCCCGTTCCAGCACGGCGCTGAAGGTATATTGGGGCTTGGTGATGGCCGCGGTATAGGAATCGCCGATGCTTAAAATGCGAAACTCGCCGGACTCTTCCTCGCGCGCCAGGGGAGGGCCGTAATCGTTGAACCCGAGCGCGCCCAGGTCAAAGACCGGCGCGTTTTGGTCCACTTCCTTGATGAAGGTCTTTTTTTCGTAGATCCGGAAAAAGATGTCCGTCACGGTCATGATTACGGCGATCACGGCCAAAACGACGGCCGATGCGACGAGCAGCTTGCGATATCTATTCATGGCGGGGAAAGTCCTGTCAGCGGGTTGTCATTTCGTTTGCAATCGTCCGGCGACGATGTCGGCCGCATACGCGGCCACGGCTTTGTGCGCCGTGGCGTTCCAATGGCCCTCGGTGAAATAGAGCTGGGAGACGTCCAGGTTCAGCCCGGCCAAAACCGGGGTCAGGCTGAAAAAAGGGATATTCAAATCGGCGGTTATCCGTCCCAGAGCCGCTTCGTCGCGCGCCGGGGCCCCCTTTTCCCGGAAGAACGCGACATTCTCCCGGGGCGGCACGTAAAACACGATGAAATCGGCCTTGTCCGCAACCACGGCGTCACGGAGCGCGCCAAGCAAGATCCCGGTGATCCTGATGTTGGCCTCGTTGGAAGAGCCGTTGTTCCGGATATGGGAAACCACGGCCGTGGTCGCGGAATCTCCGGGGAGCCGGCCCTGGAGCAAAAGGTAGATGGCGAACTGCTTAAGAAGGTTGGCCGTGTGCGACCAGGAGATAAGCCAATTGTAAAACTTGTTGCCGGAGAGGAGCTGCTTGCGCGAACCAACGGAGTTTTGCAGGGACGTTTCCTGTATCCCGCCTTGTTCGTTCACGGCGTAGTACTTGGCCCATTCGTTTCTCTCGAAGCAGCTGGCGAAAAAAAACAAGGCCACAAGCCTGGGCCGCAATGCGGTCCCCAGCGTGCGGTAGAATTTGAGCGCGTAATCCGTGCCGGAGCCCGGATTCCCGGCATTGACCAATTCCAGGCCGTCTTTTTGGGCTTTAAGAACCTGCCCGACTTGGGCGGCAAAGGTCTCCTCGTCGCTCACCCCGACACCGTAGGTGAAGGAGTCGCCGAGGAACAGGACGCGCTCCCTGGCCTTGTCGGTCCGGTCGATTTCCTGGCCCCGAAGTCCCAGGGAGTTGTTGGCGTAAGTATAGTCGTAGACGCCCGGCAGGGTTCTGCGGCCGTGCTGCCCCGGGACCGGAATATCGCCGCGGTCCGGATCGAAGGCGAACTGCGACGGACCGGTCGGCTGGGGCGCAAAGGTCCGGATGGCCACCTCGACCAAGGCCAGGCATGCCAGCAGGGACACGATCACGACAAGCGTGTTGACAGCAAACGAACGTAAACGATGTGACGGCATGACGGCCTCTTTACGCCCCGCGGTTGGCGCGGCGCCGCTTTGGGCGGCGTTATTCTTCCGGTACGAGCCCGCCCGGGGCCGCGACTTCCCAGCGCACGGCGCTCACTTCGTTCTCCAGGCTCAAACGTGATACGGCCTGCTCCAGAATCTGATCGCAGCCCCCCTGGCAGAAAAGTTCCGCCCTCACCTCGATCTTGCGGGGGTCGGACTGGTCCTCGCTGTGCAACGAGCGCAGCTTCAGCGGCGAACTGCTCACGATCTGCAGAAGCAGCGACCGGATATGCTGTTCCTTCTCCGAGGCGCACACCGCCCATATTGTGTAATGCGCGACCTGTTCGATATATTCTTGGGGCTGCCTGTTTATGATCAAGGCGATGGGCCGCAGCAGGATGTTGGCCGCGAGGATCGCCGCGGCGCCGCAAGCGGCGAACAGGTAAAATCCCGAGCCTGCCAGGACGCCGACGGCGGCGGCGCTCCAAAGGGTCGCGGCGGTGTTGAGCCCCCGGATGCTCAGTCCCTCCCGCATGATCACGCCGGCGCCAAGAAAACCGATTCCCGAGACAACCTGGGCGGCAATGCGGGTTTGGCTCCCCTCGCGGTCGGTCAGGTAGGCCAAGGCCACAAACATGGCCGCCCCGGTGGAAACCAGGGCGTTCGTGCGCAATCCGGCCATGCGTTGCCGCCACTGGCGTTCAAAGCCTATGGCCGCGCCGAGCAGCAGGGCCGTCGCGATACGCGTGATAAAATCCATGACGGTCATGAGCAACCTCGAATGCGACGCACGATATTGCCTCGGGCCGGGAGGGCCTTTTCCGAAGCGGGGCGAAAATGCGTCTTTCGCTCGGATACGTCAAGCGGGCGCTCGGGGAAAAACGCCCCGGTCCGGCGGAGGGGAATGGTCCCTGGCACCCTTGGCGGTAAAAACGCCCGGCGCGCCGGGACAAGGAGGACTGACCGGCCTCACGAGGAGAGACCGGAAACGTCCAAACTTTTCCTCATCCCCCCCTTGGCCCATTCGCCTGGAGGTGTTACGGGGTAACTTGGCGCGCGCGGATTCGCCCGCCCGGCCCCCGAGGCTTGGCCGGGATAAGCGCCGGAATGTGGCGATCAGCCCGCATTCGCCACGATGCCGTTTAGCTGCCGGGTCCGGCAGCCAGGCACTGGGCAACCGGGAGAAAATCGATGAATAGTTCAGGACATGAAGATGAGCGCGCCCGGAACGCGGGCGAGCCAAAACCAGAAGCCGGCGCCGAGGCGCGGGCAAACCGCATGTCGTTGTCGGAAGTGCACGAATCCGTCAGCGTGCCTGATTCGCGCACCGGATTCTGGAAGCAATGGCGGGCTTTTGTGGGCCCGGCGATCTTGGTGAGCGTCGGCTACATGGACCCCGGCAATTGGGGCACGGACCTGCAAGGCGGCGCCCAGTTCAAGTACGGACTGCTCTGGGTGGTGGGCCTAGCCAGCCTGATGGCCATTTTCCTTCAGGTCATGTCCGCGCGGCTGGGAGTCGTCGCCGGGCGCGACCTGGCCCAATGCTGCCGCCAGTGGTACCCGCGCTGGACCCGCCTGCCCAACTGGCTCTTTTGCGAAGTCGCCATCATCGCCACGGACCTTGCCGAAGCGCTCGGCAGCGCCGTGGCCATCAACCTCCTCTTTCACATCCCGATCCTGTGGGCCCTGTGCATCACCGCCTTCGACGTGATGTTCCTTTTGGCCCTCCAGCGATTCGGAATGCGCCTGGTGGAGGCCATCGTGACCATGTTGGTCGCGACCATCGCCGTGTGCTATTGCATCGAGATCTTTATCCTCCCGCAGACGCAGCCGAATTTTCTGGAGATGGGCCGGGCCTTCATTTCCCCGACCCTGTCCGAGAACGGCATGCTCTACATGGCCATCGGCATCATCGGAGCCACGGTCATGCCGCACAACCTGTACCTGCACTCCGCCCTGGTCCAGAGCCGCAAATTCCAGAAGGACCCGGCCTCGATCAGAGCGGCGGTCAAGTTTAATACCATCGACTCCAGCGTGGCTTTGGTGCTGGCCTTTTTCGTGAACGCCGCCATCCTGGTCCTGGCGGCCATGGTGTTCTACGGCAAGCAGGGCGTGACTCTGCCCGGCGGGGAAACGGTGGCCTTCAGCCCGGACAGCGACTGGATCCGGGTTGCCTACCTGACGCTTGCCCCCCTGCTCGGGACGGCCCTGGCCAGCACGCTCTTCGGCGTGGCCCTGCTGGCCAGCGGCCAGAGCAGCACCATCACCGGAACCCTGGCTGGCCAGGTGGTCATGGAAGGTTTCATGCAATGGCGGATACGCCCCGAGGTCCGGCGCGTCATCACCCGGCTTTTGGCCATCACCCCCGCCATCGTCATCATCGCCCTGCACGGGGACGGCAGCGTCACCGACATCATCGTCCTGAGCCAGGTCGTCTTGGGCATGCAGTTGCCCTTCGCCATGTTCCCGCTTCTCTTGTTCACCGGCTCGCGCAAGCGGATGGGAATATGGAGAAACGGCTGGTTTTTGGCGACTGCCGGCTGGGGTAGCGCGCTTTTGATCACGGCCCTGGACATCTACGGCCTGCCGGACTCGCTTACGGCGGCCTGGCAGGTGATCGCCGGCGGCTGAACCGGTTCATCAACAACGCGGGGGAGATCATGTACGGCACCATCCTAATCACGCTCGACGCCACGCCGACGGACCGGGCGATCATCGAACACATCAAGCCGCTGGCCAAGCTCATGGGCAGCCGGGTCGTGCTTTTGCACGTGGCCGACGGCTGGGCGGCGCGCCGGTTCGGGTCGGACGCCGTAAGCGAGGAGGTCGACCAGGACACCGCCTACCTGGCCAAGATCCGGGAGGAATTCGCCGCGGCGGGCATTCCCGCCGAGACGACGCTGGCCTTCGGCGATCCGGCGGACGAGATCGTGAAATGGGTCGAGGGCAACGCCTGCGACCTGGTGGCCATGAGCACGCACGGCCACAAAGGGCTGTCCGATCTGGTGCTCGGTTTCACGGCCAGCCGCGTGCAACACAACATCGGCGTGCCCGTGCTCATGCTCAGAGCCGCCTGAACAAAGGCGGGGCCTTCCTCATGTCGGCAAGCGAACAAGCATACATTTTGGGCAAGGCGAACGAGGTGCAAGACCAACCAAGGAGGAAACACATGATACGCAAGACAGTGCGCAGTCTCGTTTGGGCGTCGCTGCTCGTGGCGGCAATGGTTTTCACGACCTTCGGCCAGGACGGCGCGGGCAAGATCGCCCCGGCTCCGAACGGCATCGAATTCGAACCGAATTATTTGAATTGGCGGATTTTGGCGGTGTCGCACCGCGAAGACAACAACACGCTGCGGGCCATTTTGGGCAACGACGTGGCCATCGAAGCCGCCCGTGCGGGCAAAACCAGACCCTGGCCGGATGGAACCGTGTTCGCCAAGGTCTCCTGGAAGCGCGTTCCGAACGGCACCTTTGACGGGGCCTTCGTGCCCGGCGACTTCATCCAGGTGGAATTCATGCACAAGGATAAGGTGAAATTCGCCGGCACGGCGGGTTGGGGCTTCGCCCGCTGGAAGGGGCTCACGCTTGAGCCCTACGGCAAGGACGCTTCCTTTGCCCAGGAATGCGTCGGTTGCCATACGCCGGTGGCGGATCGGGACTTCGTCTTCACCACCCCGGCGCGCTTCCCGTCCGTGGGCGGGAAATAAAGACACCGCGCCAACCGTCCTGGCCGCCGGCCCGACCGGCGGCCAGGGAAATCCGTTTCAAAAAGCGACTCCCGCCTGCCAATACGGCGTTCTCTCAACCCTGCTCCGCCGCGCCGCCTACCCGCTTGTACCACCAGACGGTGGCGATGGGCACCAAAATGGCGGTGACGATGACGCAGGTGGCCACCAGCATGGTAGCCGCCGGAGCGGCCGCCGCATAAGACTTGTCGATGGCGGCGATGGCCGCGGGCACGGCCGCCGCATTGCCGGCCGTGGAGGCGGCGGCGATGCCCGCCACGCCGTTGCCCCCGGTGAGCTTGTCGGCGAGGATCAGCACCGTGCCGGTCACGACCACCACGCCGCAGCCCATGAGCACGCCGAGCAATCCGGCTTTCCAGACGTTGGTCAAATCCAGGCCGCAGCCCAGGGCGAAGGCGAAGAACGGGATGAGCACCGGCACGGCCTTGCTCAAAAAGTCACGCAGGTCGCGGTCCTGGTTGCCCAGGTACATGCCCACGATCAGCGGCAGGATGGCGCCCACGAAGGTTTGCCAGGGGAAGGCCGCCAGCCCGGCCACCCCGAGCGTGACCATGGTGAAGAACGGGCCGGATTCCAGGCTCATGACGGAGTAGGCGGCCACGTCCTCTTTCCTGCCCATTTGGCCGATCAGGGCCATGTACAGGCCACCGTTGGTGTCGTTCATGGAGGCCACGATGGCCAACACCGACAGTCCGGCGAACATCCCGGCCTCGACCCGTCCCAGGGGAATCAGCCAGGCGGCCAGAAGGCCGAAGGCCGCGCCGGTCAGCAGCTTGGCAACGAACAGGGTGCCGCCCTTCTTGAGAATGTAAGGCGTGGCCTTGAGATCGATGGTGGAGCCCATGCAGACGTAGAATACGGCCAGGATGGGCAGGGCCCCGGTCATCAACGCCCCGGTGAAGGATCCGAAAGTCTTAGCCGCCGTAGGAAACAGGGTGTTGATGACGGCTCCCAGCAGCAACGGGACGATCATCATGCCCCCGGGCACCTTCTCGACGGTTCGCTTGATCTGCATGAGCAGCCTCCTTCAAGTGGGTTGGGGTTGGGTTCTTTTTCGTTGCTCCCGTTCCTATTGGGCCGGCCGGGTGGCCATTTGGGCGGCCAGGCGGACGGCCTCGACCATGCTCGCGCTGTCGGCCGTGCCCTTGCCGGCCTTGTCGAAGGCTGTGCCGTGGTCCACGGAGGTGCGGATGAAGGGCAGACCCACGGTGACGTTCACGCCGCTTTCAAACCCGAGCACCTTGATGGGGATATGCCCCTGGTCGTGGTACATGACCACCACCATGTCGAACTCGCCGCCCCGGATGGTCCGGTAGAACACCGTGTCCGGCGGCACCGGGCCGCTGGCGTCAATGCCCAGGGCCCTGGCCGCCTCGACCGCCGGGGCGATGTGGTTGATCTCCTCGTCGCCGAACATGCCCGACTCGCCGGCATGGGGGTTTAAGCCGGCCACGGCGATGCGCGGGCGGGAAATCCCCATCTGGACGAGCGCGTCCCGGGCCAGCAGGATGGTCGTGAGCACCCGCTCCTTGGTGATCAGGTCGCAGGCCTTTCGCAGGGCGACGTGGGTGGTGACGTGGATGACCTTGAGCGCCTTGGTCGAGAGCATCATTGCGAACTGCTTGCTCCCGGAGAGTTCGCCGAGAATCTCCGTATGGCCGGGATGCTTGCAGCCCGCCAGTTTCAGGGCCTCCTTGTTGATCGGGGCGGTGGCGATGGCGTGAACCGCTCCGGTCATGGCCAGTTCCACCGCGGTCTTCACGTAGTCGTAGGCCGCCTGGCCGGCCCGTGCGTCCAGCCTGCCCACGGGAAGATCCTCGGGCACGTTGGCCAGGTCCAGGACATCGATGGTTCCGGGAGCGAACCCGGCCTGGCCGACATCCGCAATGCCCCGTATCCGGGCGGTGGAGTTTACCCACGCCGCCGCCCGTTCGATGGCCCGCCTGTCTCCGATCACCAGCGGACGGCACAGCTCGAAGAGTTCCGGCCCGGACAGGGCTTTGGCCGTGATCTCCGGGCCGATGCCCGCCGGATCGCCCATGGTGACGGCGACGATCGGTTTCATGCGCGCCTCCTTTTCATGATGATGTTCGGGAAATACGTTGAAAAAAAATCGCTCACGCATCAACCGGTTTACGGAACGCGGCGCCGGCGGCTTGTTTTTTCAAGGCGTCGACCGCCAACGCCAGGGCGTCTTCGGCTCCGAAAGCCCCGGCCTTGGTCACCACCGGGAGCCCGGACGCCTCCCCGCCGCGCAGCTCTCCAATCGGGATGCCAGGGGCGACTTCGGAGAAGACCGTCAGAGCCGTGGCTCCAAGCGCCGCGCAGCAGCTGACCGCCGTATCCCCGCCGGTGAGCGCGAGCCCGCAAAAAACGCGTGGCAAAGCCAGTTCGCGGCAGATCCGGCCAAGGCCCAGGGCCACTTCCTCGGCGGCCCGGCCCGAGGCGAGTCCCATCGAGCCGGCCAGCGCGGCGGTCTTGGCCACCAGCTCGTCGCTGCCGCCGGACACGACCGCCACGTCCTGACCGCGAGCCGCCGCCTGGGCGGCCAGCCCGACGCAGCGTTCAATTTCCGGCTCCAAGGTTCCGGGCGCAAGCAAGGCCGGCGAGTCCACCTCGACGACCGTCACGGCCGGACGCGTTTTCAGATGAGCCACCTGGGCCCTGGTCACGGCGCTGACGCTGCCGGCCACCACTAAAACCGGCGGGGCCGGCGCTCCGGACGGCAATATGCCGAGCGCCCGGGGCAGATGTTCGGCCAATCCGGCCGATCCCACCCACAAAACCGGGATACCGAGGCGCAGCCCGGCCGCGAGAATGAGCGGGAAATGCTCTTCTTTCCACACGTCGCAGACCACCAGCCCGCGTCCCGCCTCCAGGTGCTCGCGCAGACGGGCGGCGAGGCTCTCTTCGCCTGCCAGGATATCCGTGATTCCGGCGTGCCCCACCCCCCTCCCGGTCTGGCCCGTCTGCCCGGACAGCAAGGTGGGCAAATGGGACTCCGTGACCGGGCATTTCGGGTCGCGGGCAATTTCCGTGGCCGCCAGCGGCACGCCCTGCACGAGCACGACGCCGCCCACGCAGGTGCGGCCCAGCTTGGGAAACGACGGGGCGACCACGGCCAGGTGAAACCCGCAGGCGTCCATGATGGCCTCGATCTCGACGCCCAGGTTGCCGCGCAGGGTGGAATCCACCTTCTTGTAGAATATGCGGGGCGGACCGGACAGCAGCAGCGCGGCCGCCTGGGCGGCGCGCGCGGCCGCCTGGGCAGGGGGCAGGGCCCGGCTTTGGGTGTCGGCCACCACGGCCTGGGCTTTCAGGGCGTCCGCGGAAGCGGCGACCCCGAGCAGGACAACCGTGTCCATCCCCTGTTTGGCGAACTGGACGCCGGTGTCGTTGGCTCCGGTCAGGTCGTCGGCGATGACGGCGATTTTCTGGTTCATGCGCGGGTCTCCGGGAAAAGGGATCGGTATGGGCGGCGAGGGCGATGCGCTCCGACATGGGACTTGGGGGATTTTGGGGACATGGCGGCCTCGTATCGTAACCGGGACGGGTTGTACGGGCGCGGGGGAAAGAGCTTCCCTCGGTGTTGCTTCTCAATGACATACAACACAAACCCCTTCAAGCCGTCCGTGCCGCGATCGCTCCGGAAGGTCGGGGCGCCGGTCCGCCACGCCGATGCCCAACGCGATCCCCCCTGGGTGTTCACGAGGACCGCCGACCGGCTTTTCTCCCGGATTATTACCGTATTGGTCCCAGAAACCTGTTTTCTCCGCAGGTCGCCTCTGATAGAAGTTTTCCCCACGACGCGCCGGATGTGGCAATGGCGGCGTGAGCCGAAACGCAAAGGATACCCGACAATGAGCCACAAAATCGAGGGCAAGACCACAGTCTTGGTCTTAAGCGCCCTGGGCGTCGTCTTCGGCGACCTGGGCACCAGTCCCCTGTACACCCTGCGGGTCTGCTTCACCGGATCGTTCGGCGTCGCGCCGACTCCAGGCAACGTCCTGGGACTGACCTCGCTCATCTTTTGGTCACTCATCCTGGTGGTCAGCCTGAAGTACGCACTGTTCATCCTGCACGCCGACGACGACGGCGAGGGCGGCATCTTCGCCATGCTGGCCCTGTTGCACAAAAAATACGGAGTGAAGCTCGGACGCAACCTGATCCT
>Ga0326727_10008263_pt1 | contig 26593 bp, 20 predicted proteins | sample MB2enrmetagenome_FD_207643 | JGI IMG/M metagenome (GOLD analysis project Ga0326727, IMG submission 207643) | Lab enriched peat soil microbial communities from McLean, Ithaca, NY, United States - MB29MY | ecosystem: Environmental > Terrestrial > Soil > Wetlands > Peat | place: USA: New York...
ATCTGTGGCGATGAACAGCCACCGGAAGGTGGCTCAAAACCCGCGGAGCCGCCTCGGCGACTCCGCCTAGCCGCTTTGAGCGGCTCACAAACTAAAGCCCCCGGCTTTGCCGGGGGATACTTACTCTATATGGATTCCACCGCCGTCTCCGCATTTTCGCAGGTCCCGCCGAGGCAAGGGCAAGGCGTACCCCTACGCCGCTTCCCGGCACCGGTCCGAAACGAAAAGTGTGAAGGACGTGAAGCGGAGAAAATTCCCGGCGCCGTAGGCGCTTTGGAGTGCGGCAGCTTGCTGCCGCTCTCCCTGGGCGCGAGCTTGTTCGCGCACCTTGGGGAAGGTCCCCAAACCCCGGCCAGCAAGCCGGCCTGAAGAAAAGCGGCAGCAAGCTGCCGCACTCCAAAGCCCGGCACGCGTACAGCCAACGAACTGGGCGGGGCACAGTCGGAATTCACTGGGCAGGCTTATTCAGTATCTCGTTCAGAATACCCGGAATCTCAAAAACCGCCCGGTTGTTGATGGCAGCAGCGTTGTTACGGAAGCGGGCGAAATTGGAGGGATCAAGAAGCTCTTCGACAGTGGGCGTGATTCGGCCGAAGTCGCGCAGCACCAGCCCTACCTGCTTTTCGAGCACCCAGTCCGCGTTGTAGCGTTCCTGCGGAAGGGTTCTGGCGTTGCGCTCGACGATGACCGGCAGTTTCATGGCCAGCGCCTCGCTGATGCTGCCAGGGCCGGGCTTACCAATGAAGAAGTCGGAGAGGTACATGTAGTTGGGAACTTCCGTGGTGAAACCCTCGACATACTTGCGAACCTTGCCCCTGAGGCCGCGTAGCATTGTGGCCAAGCGTTCATTGTGGCCGCAGATGAGAATCAGTTGCAGGCTCTGTTTTGCCGCTTCGAGTTTCCTGGCAATTTTCACCATGACACTCGAGCCGTGCCCGCCGAACATCACCAATCCGGTGGGTAACTCGGGGTCAAGGCCCAGGCGTAGGCGTTCCGCAGCGCGATCCACGGCAACCTCCTGATAGAACTTGGGGTGAAGGATCATTCCCGAGGTCGCGTAGATCTGGTGGTCGCGAAATCCCGTCGAGCGGGCTTGTGCCACGGCGCGCTCGGACCCGCAAACTACAAACTGCTCCTGGCGTTCCAGCCAAAAATGGGGAGGGTAATCGGCGAAGTCCGTAAGCACCGTGACGAATGGGGTGGCGGGCGTGGCGCGGCGCAGGCTCTCAAAGAGGGCCCGATTGAAGTGCGGAACGAGCGATACAACCAGGGTGGGCTGGCTGTTGCGCCAATACTGTTCCAGCAGCCGTAGCTGGTGTGGATGGTAGAGCCTTATGGCCGCCTGGAGGACGCGCAATCCCGCTCCCGCGCCCCACGTCCAACCCATTTTCAATAACCAGTTGTAGAGATCCTGTAAGCGCAGGCCGGATAGCCTCAGTACGGGATCGATGGAATCGAGCAACTCCTGAAGGTTCATTAAATGGACGTCCCATCGAAGTTGCTGCTCGGTAACGAGGCGAAGGGCCGTGGCGGCGGCGCGGTGTCCGCCCCCGGCGTCAAAATAAACGAACTCGATTCTGCCCATGGGCTGGCATTCTCGCATAGCTCGGGATGTCCAGACAACCTTCCGATTGCCTATTGCAAGCGGCGTGGTTTCCTGCCGCCTGTCATCCTGAGCGAAGCGAAGGATCTCTGCAGTTGTTCGGAAATCGCTAAACCAACGTAAACTGCGGGGATCCTTCGCTTCGCTCAGAGTCTGTGATTTTTTTGGATTTTTGGCCATTTTCGAGCACTTAACTCATTTGTTATCAATGGCACTTTTCGGCAACATTCAAAAAAATCACGCTCTCTCAGGATGACAGGTGGATGGTTTTTAACCGCGTCTGAGCGCTGAAAAGTACGCCTGTAGCCGAGATAGCAAGCCGTAGTTAACGGTGTACCTTTAACCAACTCTTCATCTGCAAGCGACACATATGTAACCTAGGAAATGTACCCTGGAATGTGAAATGTGACCTACACGTTCACACCGTTCACTCCGGCATGGCCACCCTGCCGGTCCTCAACCGTTTTTGCCGCGAGTGCTACAACCCGCCCGAAGCCCTCTACGAGAAGCTCAAGCGCCAAGGGTTGGATCTGGTCACCGTTACCGATCACGATTCCATTGATGCGGCAGAGTGCCTGCGGCGGCATGGGGATTTTTTCCTGAGTGAAGAGGTCACCTGCCGGGCTCCGAGCGGCAACGAATTCCACGTTGGCGTCTACAACATCAACGAGTGCCAGCACACTGAGGTTCAACGCCGGCGAAACGATCTTCCCCGGCTGCTGGCATATCTCGAGGAGCAGCGGTTGTTCTTCAGCTTAAACCACGTCTTTTCAGCCCTTACCGGGCCCCGCGCAGCGGACGATTTCGACTGGTTTGAAGCCTGTTTTCCTGCCGTCGAAGTCTTGAACGGACACTTGCTGGCGCGAAACAACCATCTTGCCGACCGGTTGGCATCCTATAACAGGAGGATTGCGGTGGGAGGAAGCGACGCCCATGCGCTGGCCTCGGCGGGCAGCGTCTGGACAGAGGTTCTGGGTGCACGGACCAAAGCCGAGTTTCTCGAGGGGTTATGCGAGGGCCGCGCGCGGGTGCGGGGGGAGTCAGGAAGCTATTGGAAACTGACCAGCGACGTCCTGGCGGTCAGCCGCGAGATGTTTCGTGAGAAGCCCTTCATGCTGCTCCTGGCGCCTCTCATTCTCGGCATCCCTTCCGTTACCCTGATCAATTATCTTTCGGAGAGGTGGTTCGCTCGCAAGTGGGGGCAGGCGTGGGCCCGCATGCGTGGCCTTGATGGAGGCCAGTCCGTCAGCCGCATGCCTACCGCAACCGGGGAGGCGACGGCGTGACTTTTCCCGGCGCCATGTTGGGCTTCGTTGCCAGCCGCGACCAGCGCCTGATGCGGCGCGTGAACCGCTGGAAGCCGCCGCGCTGGATCAGGCTCTGGATGATTCTGGCAACCCGGGCCGGCGACGGCTGGTTATGGTACGCCCTCGGGGTCCTGGTGCTGGCTTTCGGCGGTCCTTGCCGCCACGCGGCAGTGGCGGCGGCCGGAATTTCCTGCGGAGTTGGTGCGGCCCTCTTCCTGGCTCTTAAAAGGCTGACCGGACGGAAGCGGCCCTGCGCAATTGCTTCGCATTGCTGGGCTACTCTATTGCCGCCCGATCAGTTTTCATTCCCTTCCGGGCACTCGATCAGCGCCTTCGCCTTCGCAGTCTCCATCGGCTTGTTTGAGCCCTCCTTGATGTATGGCCTCCTTTTCTGCGCCCTCAGCGTAGCGGTTTCCCGAATCATGCTGGGTTTACACTTCCTGAGCGATGTGGTGGTCGGGTCTCTCCTTGGCGCGGGGCTCGGGTACGCGTGCTACGCATTGTTGAGCGGCGTCCTGTAGCAGCCGTTTGCCGGCTTTTGCGTCGCGGCCTGCGGAGCAAACCCAAAATTCAAGATTCCAAATTCAAGAGGGGGAGGCGGGATGGCATAGGCCCTCCCGCGCTAATCGCCATGACGGTGATTTCTGCCCCTCGGCCTCCTAGACGACTCTGGGCCGCTTAGTCGATTTTGAACGGATAGGGAAGGAACTTGAAGGTCAAAAGACGAAGAGGCCCTTGACCGCCAGGCTGAACTGCGGCACACCGGTGATCTCGAGGTCTTCGCTTTCCTGAACGTACTCGAGGGCACGGTCGGGATAAATCAGCTCGACGAAACGTTTTTCCGGGTCAATCCAGACCTGAATGACGCCGCTCTCCCGGTAGTCCTTGCGCTTTTGCTGGATGTAGCTGGGGGAATTGCCGGGGGACAGTATTTCGAATGCAACGTCCGGGGCGAACTCGGCACGAGTCTGGGGGATCACGCCGTTGGGAAGGCGGTCCCTCTTGAATAACGACACATCAGGTAAACGCCAGTTTCCCGAATCCATAGTGAAGACGGCGTTTGAGGGAACCCACAGCCAGCCGGGATGAGACCCGCAGTAAGCATTGAGATACGCCATCAAGCGTGCCAACACAATTTCATGCCAAAAGCTCGCAGCGGTCATATGAGTTATCTCACCATCGACCCATTCCCATCTCTGATTTTCGCTGCCGCTGGCGAGAAAGTCTTCCCAACTGATTGTCGTTTTTGTTGCCATTTGCCACTCGCTACCGACATTGTCTCACGCTGACGAGCGCCCATGCAAGGAGAGGTGTGGGAAGGTTCGGTAGGAGAGAGGCGCCCAGGGCGGCGCCGGGGCCGCCCTGCGGGCCACTACGAGGAAACCGCTAGGATTCCGATCTAAGTTCCAACTTCCCGGCATCCCAGAAGAGGCGCTGCTTTTTCAGATACGAGAGATTCGCCATGTGACAAGCCACGGCCGTCCCGCAGCCGAAGTCTACGTTTTCGATGGGCTGTTGGCGGCTCTTGACGCAGGCAAAGAAGTTGCGGAAGTGGTCCTCAGTGCCCTCGGCCCTTTGCATGAAGTTTTGCGGCTTGCGATGCGGCTGTTTCCGGTAGGTGCCGATATCCGCCGTCGGGTCGTTCTTGTGCGCGGCCATGAACGGGTCTTTGGTGTCCTTCGGCCAGCTCTCGAGCGGGTATTCGTAACCCCACTCCTGGTCGTAGGGCAGCAGGCTGGCTGACTCCTCGGTGAGCACTACGGTACCCTTGTCGCCCATGAAGCGCACGATCTCGCCGCCATCGAAGTTCGACACCAGGTTGGCCATGACGACCACCTGGAATTTGCCGTAGTCGTACAGGGTGTTGTGGATGTCGGGGACATCCCGGTCGCCTGTCCATTTGTAAATCCCGCCATTCGCCACGGCGCTCAAAGGAAACTGAGTGTTCATCAAATAGTGAACGCGCGAAAGCAAGTGGACGTATTCGTCACCGGCGATACCCGTGCCGTAGTCCCACCAATTCCGGAACTGGAAGAAGCGCGCGGCATCGAACGGACGCTTGGGCGCGTTACCCAGATAGCGGTCCCAGTCGATCGTCTGGGGCGAGGCATCGGGCGGGACGGGGTACTTCCAGGCGCCCACCGGGTCGGGCCGGTAGATCTCGCACTGCACCATGTAAATGTTGCCAATTTCTCCCGCATCCACCCAGGCTTTTCCTTTGTGGGTCGATTCCATGCTCAGGCTCTGGCTGCCGACCTGGACCAAGCGGCCGGTTTCTTTCGAGACTCTGACCATCTCCAGGGCTTGGGGGATGGTGTGAGTCATGGGCTTCTCGATATAAATGTCCTTGCCGGCCTGCATGGCGGCGATGGCGATGGGCGCATGCCAATGGTCGGAAGTGGCGATGCAGACGGCATCGATGTCTTTGCGGTCCAGCACCTCACGATAGTCGCGCGTGGTGGCGGTGTTCGCCTGAATCTCTTTGGCGCGGCGGAGGTGGCCATCGTACAGGTCGCAGACGATGGCAACATCGGCTTTCACTTCGAGCACGGCCTGCATCTGCTCCAGGCCGCGAATACCCACCCCGACCATGCCTACGGTGACGCGCTCGTTCGGCGATGCGACTCGCCCGATGGCCGGCGCTCCCAAGGCCAATCCGGCCGTCGCGGCGCCAGCCACGGAGCGTCCAATAAACTCACGACGGGTAATCCCTTGATCAGACATATAAGTCCCCCTTTGATAGTTGATACTTCGCGTTGAATTATACCGAATGAGCTGCCGTCGCAGGGGCGACCCTGACGCTCGCCATGGGGAACCCCTACGCCGACAGCTTGAGCCTCACGAGGCGCCCAAATTGCTGAGGCTCTCCTCGATCAGCTTCTGAACTCCTGCCATCGGCTCGCCTTTTCCTTCCCATTCCATGGAGAAGTAACCGCGATAGCCGTTCGCTTTGGCGATCTCAAAACACTTCGACACATCAACCGTGTAAAGTTCCCCTTTGTCTCCGACTTCGGAATCTTTCATGTGCGAGATGTTGTAAGCATGCTTGAACATCGCGTCCATCGCCCGATTGTTGAACTCCTGATCGTGGGTCAGCATGGAGTTGCAGAAATCCGGGAGCGCATGCAGATACGGATGGTTCACCTTCTCGATCACCTGGACGATAAAGAAGGGGTCCTCGGTGACGTTATCGTCGTTCTCGAGGTTCACCAGCACGTTCTTCTGCGCGCCGTATTCGGCCAGGCGTTTCAGGCTATCGGCCGCGCCGCCGACATCGGGTTTCACGTGCCGCGCTTCCGCGATGTGCAGGCGCACGCTGGGAGAGCCGATGGCTAACGCGACATCAATCCACTTCTTTCCGTTGTCCACGGCTTTCTGGCGCTGCGCATCGACGCTGTCGTAGAAGCTGTAGCGCGGGTCGGCGGCGACGTTAATGACGCGTGCTCCCGCCTTCTCAACGCTTGCCCTGAACTCTTTGAGATAGCCGGCTTCCGTGGAACTGAAGTGTTCGCTCAGCGGTTCGATGTTGCGCACCTTGAATCGCTTCACAACCATGGCGGCGAAGTCTTTCAAGTCCATGCCCGGGAGCTTGGGGTCTTGAGCCCATTTATTGAGGGGTGCCACGATGTAACCGCGAAATGGCCATGAAGGGACCGCCAGGCGCTCATGCGGCGCGTTCGGAAAGCGGAGGTTGGGTTCCGTCGAAGCGGGCAAAACCCTGGGGATAAACGTTGAGGCGGAGGCGGCAAGCGCGCCTGCGCAGGACTGAAGAAAGCGGCGTCGGGGTATCGCGGGCATGGTCGGTTCCTTACTTACATGAACGAAAAGCGCAAGTAAACGCAAAAATTCGAAACGAAGTCTGCAAGGCTGTAAATGTACTCGCAATCATTAACTGAGTCAATAAACGATCCGTGGTATACGGGCAGCCCTTTGGCCGCCCTAGCCGTCAAGGGCGGGCACCGCACGCCACGAGGGTCGTCCCGGCAAAACGGCCAACTCTCACTCATAGCGCAAAGCCACAATGGGGTCGAGGCGGGCGGCTTTCATGGCCGGCCAGAGGCCGAAGAAGAGGCCGATGGCGACCGAAACAACGAACCCTGTCACCACTGACCACATTGGAACGGTGGAAGGCAGGGTGGGGACGAGGGTTCGAATCAGGAAACTGAGGGTATAGCCAGACAGGATTCCCATCACTCCACCGGCCCCCGTAAGGCTCATGGCCTCCAGCAGGAACTGCCAGGTGATATCGCTGCTGCGAGCACCGATGGCTTTGCGGACACCGATCTCGCGCGTCCGCTCGGTCACGGAAACGAGCATGATATTCATCACTCCTATACCACCGACCATCAAGCCGATGGAGGAGATGACGATCGCGACCAGGACTACAGTGCCCATCATGTCGCGAAACTGCTTGATGAACGTATCCGCCGTGGCAATGCCAAAGCTGTCGGGAGCGGAGAGTTTGTCGTTTCTTAACCGCCTAAGCAGACCGGTGATTTCGTCCGTCGCCTGATTGATGAGTCCCGGAACAGCCAGAGCGGTGATGAGATTCTCCTTGGTGCTCGGATAAAGCTTCATGTATGTAAAATAGGGCACGAAAACGACCCTGTCGTCGCCATTGTCTCCCAGGAATGCTTTGCGCTTTTCCAGTGTGCCGATCACTTGGAAGGTATTACCGTCAACATTGACCTCTTTCCCGACGGGGTCATCATTCAGAAAAAGCCTCTCGACCACATCGGCGCCGATCACGACCACGTTCCGGCGGTGTATGTCGTCGATATCGGTGAACAAGCGGCCATCTTTCAGAATCGAGTTGGTGATACGAAAATCTTCAGCCGTATTGCCCTGGAGCTCTGCGTCCACCATTTGCAGGCCCTTGTATTTCGCCGTCACCGCGGGACCCCAACTGGCGGTCTCGACCGCCACGGATTCCACCGCGGGCAGTTGCTTGATGGCCATGCCCTGGTCGTAGGTGAGGGGCTTGCGCAGCCGTTCTTCGCGGGTCAGGTTGAAATGGATTCCCTGCTGGAATTTGTAGATGTATAAGGTGCGGGTGCCGAAGCCCTGCGCCATCTCGACCATTTGCTGGTCGAGGCCTTTGAAGATCGAAGCCACGCCAATCACCGTCGCGGTTCCGATCAGCACGCCAAGAATGGTGAGGAAAGCGCGAAACTTATGGGAGCGGAGCGTGTCCAGCGCCAAAAGAAGGTTTTCACGAATAAATTGTGGCCGCTGAGTCATGGTTACGCCTCCGTTCGCAGGGCCTCAATCGGGTCGAGGCGGGCGGCCTTGCTGGCGGGGTAGATTCCAAAGAACAATCCGATCGCCGTGGAGAGGAACAATCCAACCAGAACCGCGTTCAGGGGCACCGAGGAAGTGAAGAAGATGTCCACGATCTTGCTGATCAGCAAGGCCAGAACGATGCCGATGATCCCTCCCAGGCCCGCTATCAGCGCCGATTCGATCAGGAACTGCATCAGGATGTCGCGCCGCCGCGCCCCCAGTGACTTCCGGATGCCAATCTCGTGCGTGCGCTCGGTGACGCTGGCCAGCATGATGTTCATAATCACGATGCCGCCCACGACCATAAACACCGCAACAATTCCGATGGTGACCGCGAAGATGGACGCTGTTAATTGATGCCAGGACTCCATGATCGTTTCAGAGGCATTGATGCCAAACGTGTCGTCTTCGCGATAAGGGGTGTGCCGCCGGGCGCGCATCAGGGCCCTGGTCTCATCCTCGAGTACGGCCATCTGCTGGGAATTCGAGGCCTGAACGTGCACCGCGAGCGACGGGCGATTGCGGAAAACCTTTTGGAAGGCGGTGAGCGGCACCTGGACGAAATTATCCTGGCTCTGCCCGAACATCGAGCCGAGTTTCTCGGCAACTCCTGTGATCCGGAAGGGAATGCCGTTAATCTGAATCTCTTTGTCTAGGGGATCGACATTGGGGAAGAACGCATTCACCACATCCTGGCCCACGAAGCAGACCATCGACTCGTGAGTGTAGTCGCCGTCGTTGATATATCGGCCGGCGGCGACTTTGGTCTGCCCGATATCGATCATGTTGGGCGTTTCACCGGAGATTTCGACTTCGTAAACAGTGTGTTCTTTGTAGCGCGCGTAGTTATCGGAGCTATTCATCCAGGCCTCGGCGCCAATGTTCTTGTAGGCCTTCAGGTTGTCGCGCAGAAATTCGAAGTCTTCGATGCGAATGGGCTGGTTGCGGCGGCGGGCTTTCAGCCACGCCTCGTACCCCTGAGCCCACTTGAACTGGTGGACGATAAAGACGTTGGCCCCCAGGTTGGCGATGTGATCGGCAATGTAAAGATTCATGCCATTGATGATGGACATGACGACGATGAGAGTTGTGGTAGCGATCACCACGCCCAAGAGCGTGAGGAAGGATCGTAACTTGTGCGTGCGCAACGCCTCGAAGGCGATCCAAAAGCCTTCGCGCGAGGTGACCCAAAGTCCCACCCTTCGCTCCGCTTTGGGCCGCAGCCTGTGAAGCAGCGCTCGCGTCTGGATGAGTTCGGCCAAAAAACGCTCTCCTCTCTTGCAGGCGCAACTCTCGCGGTTGCCCACCCTGCAGCCCAAAGCTTTCGGGCCGCGGGCGGACGCCCCTACTCCCTTATACGTAAATCAAGGCGCCCTGGTTTAGACGAAAATCCAAGTCATTCGTACCGCAAGGCCACGATCGGGTCGAGGCGGGAAGCTTTTACGGCGGGCCAAAGTCCGAAGAAAAGGCCGATGCTGACCGCGACAATAAAGCCTGCGCATGCCGACCAAAGAGGAACGGCGGAAGGCAGGGCGGGAACGAGGGTTCGGATGAGGAAACTCAAGGTATAGCCGGCCAGGATTCCCATCACGCCGCCTACGCCCGTAAGGCTCATGGCCTCGAGCAAGAATTGCCATGCGATGTCGCTGCGCCGAGCGCCGATGGCCTTGCGGACGCCGATCTCCCGCGTCCGCTCCGTTACGGAAACGAGCATAATATTCATTACCCCGATGCCGCCCACCATCAAGCCGATCGAAGAGATCAGGACGGTTACCAGGACGACAGTTCCCATAATCTCGCGGAACTGCTTGATGATGGCGTCCGCCGTTGAGATGCCGAAGTTGTTAGGATCAGACCACTTCACGTTTCGCCGGCGGCGGAGCAGACTCGTTACCTCATCCTTGGCTTGATCAACCTTGCCGGGAAAAGCCACCGCAGTGATGAAGTTTTCCTTGGCGTCGGGATAGTATTTCCTGAAGGCGAAATAGGGGATGTATATGTTTCGATCGTTGCCATTATCACCCAGAAACTGCTTGAGTTTGTCCAGCGTGCCGATTACCTGGTAAGCATGGCCATCGACGATGATCGTCTTGCCGATGGGATCTTCGTTCTGGAAAAATCGCTTGACCACGTCGGCCCCCAAGACGGCAATATCCCGGCGGTGGGCATTGTCAACATCCGTGTAGAGCCGGCCATCTTTCAGGTTGGCACTCATAGTCTGGAACATCTCGGGCGTAGACCCGCGGAAATTCGCGTCGGCCATCTCCACTTTCTTATACCTGGCAGTAACGGGCGGACCCCAGATGAACGTCTGGACCGCGACGGTCTCTATCGAAGGGCATAGGTCGCGGATGGCCATAGCGTCTTCGTACGTCAGGGGCTTGCGCGTGGCTTCTTCATGAGTCAGGTTGCCGGTATGGATCCCGGGATCGAACTTGAAGATGAGCAAGCTGCGCGTGCCGAAGCCTTCCAGCATGTCGACAACCCGTTGATCAAGGCCCTCGAAGATAGAAGCCACCCCGATGACCGTCGCGGTGCCGATCAGTACGCCCAAGATGGTTAGGAACGCCCGGAATTTGTGGCTGCGGAGGGTGTCCAGCGCGAGCATGAGGTTTTCGCGAACCGGTTGGCGTCGCTGCGTCATGCTCAGGCCTCCGTCCGCAGGGCTTCGATGGGTTCGAGGTTGGCGGCCTTGCTGGCAGGATAGATGCCGAAGAAAAGCCCCACCGCCGTGGAAAGGAACAGTCCCACCAGCACGGCGCTTATGGGGACGCTGGAGGTGAAAAAAATACTCACGATCCTGCTGACGATGAGGGAAATCAACACACCGGCGGCGCCGCCCACCAGCGCCATAAGGCTGGCCTCAATGACGAATTGCATCAGGATATCCCGCCGCCGCGCGCCCAGGGATTTGCGGATGCCGATCTCGTGGGTGCGCTCCGTCACGCTGGCCAGCATGATGTTCATGATCACGATGCCGCCCACCACCATGAAAACCGCCACGATCCCCACTGTAACCGCGAAAATCGACGCCGTCAATTGATGCCACAGAGCCATGATGGTGTCCGAGGCATTGATGCCGAAATTGTCGGTGTCATGGTACGAAATATGGCGCCGGGCACGCATCAGGGCCCGGACTTCATCCTCGAGCACCATCATTTGTTCCGCATTCCAGGCCTGCACGTCCACAGACAGATTGGGGCGGGCCCTGAAGACCTTGCGAAACGTCGTGAGGGGAATATGGACGAACTTGTCCTGGCTTTGCCCGAACGTTGTACCGATGCGAGCCGCCACGCCGATCACCCGGAAAGGAATGCCGCTGACGTTAATCTCCTTGCCGATGGGATCGAGGCTGGGGAAAAACTCTGTAACAAGATCCTGGCCGATAAAACACACCATAGACTCGTGGGCGTAATCCGTGTCATTGAGATAGCGCCCGAATTCCACTTTCGCCTGCCCGATGTCAATCATGTTCGGGGTTTCCCCGCCTACATCCACCTCGTGCAAGATATGCCCTTTGTACTTAACGTCAGCTTCGCCTATATCGGCATCCGCGCCAATACTTTTATAGCTCTTAATACTATCGCGCAGAAACTCGAAGTCTTCGATGCGGACGGCCTTGTTGCGACGTTGCATTTTCATCCAATCCTCGCCGGTCGTCGCCCAATCATACTGGGAAACGATGAAGACGTTCGCCCCCAGGTTCGCAATATGGTCAGCGATGTAGAGATTCATGCCGTTGATGATGGACATGACGACGATCAGCGTGGTGGTGGCGATCACCACGCCCAACAGGGTGAGGAAGGAACGCAGTTTGTGGGTGCGCAAGGTTTCGAGGGCGATCCAGAAGGCCTCGCGGGAGGTGACCCAGAAACCGCTGCTTCTCCGGATCGCCCGAGGGTTCACTTTGGCGAGCGGCGCGCGCGGTTGGGTGAGTGCAGTCACAAGGATTGGTTCCGGCAGGCTCCTGTCATTCTGAGCGAACGTCGAAATCTCGTCATTCCCGCGAAAGCGGGAATCCATTGGAAGTGGGTCCCCGCTTTCGCGGGGACGACGACTGGCAACTCTCGTCTCCGGACGCAAACCGGAGTCCGGGTTCCGTTCAGAATGTCAAAGGGCGCTATTCACTTGACGCTTTCGTCGCGTTCGATCTTGCCGTCGCGCACGTGGATAATGCGATGCGCGTGGGCGGCGATATCGTGTTCGTGGGTAACCAGGACGATGGTGTTTCCGCCCTCGTAGAGCTTCTCGAACACGCCCATGATTTCCTCGCCGGTGGCCGAATCCAGGTTGCCGGTGGGTTCGTCGGCCAGAATAATCGAGGGGTTGTTCACGAGGGCGCGGGCAATCGCCACCCGCTGGCGCTGTCCGCCGGAAAGCTCGTTCGGCTTGTGGTTCATGCGTTCAACCAAGTCTACCTTGCGTAGAGCCTCCTGGGCTTTTTCGAGACGCTCTTTGGCGGGCACTCCGCTATAGACGAGAGGCAGTTCCACGTTGTGCAGGGCACTGGCGCGCGAGAGGAGGTTGAAGGTCTGGAAGACGAAGCCGATTTCCTTGTTGCGAATGTAGGCCAGTTCGTCGTCGGAGAGTTCGCTGACCAAGCGGCTGTTCAACCAATATCGGCCGCTGGTTGGTGTATCCAGGCAGCCGATCAGATTCATCAAGGTGGACTTGCCGGAGCCCGACGGTCCCATAATGGCCACATACTCGCCCCGGTCGATTTCGAACGTGACCCCGCTGAGGGCATGCACCGCGATGGCCTCGCCCATGTCATAGGTTTTCCAGAGGTCTTCCGTCTTGATCATGACCCCCGAGGGTGGGGCCAGGGCTTCCTGAGTCGCGGACGCTGCCACTTGTGTTCCCATCGCTTTGCGTGTTTCCTTTCCGCTCCCACCCCGGTTGCCGCGGAAGCCCTTGTCATCGCCCGCGGGCGGCCACAAGGGCCGCGCTTGCTTCGTGCTAAGAAGTGGAGGCGGGTGTGTTCAGGACGCTGTTGTCCACCTTCACCTTAGTGTGGTTCTTGAGTGTGCGCAGCACGCTGAAGGGGCCGGAAATGATCTGGTCGTTGGCCTGCACGCCCTTGACCACTTCGACATCCGATTGGCCCATAATGCCGGTTTCGACCGGTGTGAACAACGCCCGGCCATCTTTCAGCAGAAACACTCCCTGCACTTCTTCCTTCTCTTTTTCCTTAGCGGCTGCCGTCGGCGTGGTCGCGGCGGCCTGCACCACCTTGCCTTTTCCGCCTTTGCCGGTCTGCTCTTCTTCTTCCAGTTGCCGCCGCGTCCGGACCGTGAGTGCCTGGATGGGGATTGTCACAGCGTTCTGGCGAGTGGCGGTGGTAATTTTAGCGGTCGAAGAAAGCCCGGGGCGCATTCCCGGCGGGGGGTTATCCAAAGTCACGACAACTTTGAAGTCCTTGGCTTCCTCGGTCGTCGTGGAGGTATTCGTTCCGGAGGTGGCCCCGGAGGTCCGCCCGATGGCGCTCTGGCCGATCTCCGTGACTTTGCCTTTGAAAGTCTTGTTCGGGACGGCGTCAATTGTCACCTCGGCAGGCTGCCCTAGTTTCACGTTGACGATGTCCGTCTCATCGACCTTGACTTCCGCCGTGATGATCGCCAAATCGGAGATTTGATAGAGCAAACTCCCCACCGTGTTTTGAACTCCCGGCACCACATTCTCACCCACGTGCACCGGCAAGGAGGTGACGATACCGTCGAGGGGCGAAGTATAAACGGTCTTGTTGGCGACATCCACGGTCCTAACCAAGTTGGCCTCCTGCATGGCTACCTTGGCGCGCGCGCTGTCCAGATTAAACTTGGCCACTTCAAGTTGCGCTTTGGACTGGCCCACCGTCGCTTGGTCCGCTTCGAGCGTGGCCTGCGCCACCTTAACATTGTTCAGGCGTGTATCATAATCATTTTGAGCAATCAGCTTGTCGCGCAGCAAATCCTCGCCGCGTTTAAACTCCTGCTGGGCGCGGACAAGGTTCGCCTGGGCGGTTTGCACGTTGGCTTGCGCAGTATTCAAAGCTGCCTGCTGCGCCTGCACCCCCGCCGCGAGCTGTTCTACGTCTGCCTTGGCGCCGTCCACGGTCGCTTTTTGGGCGTTCACATCGGCATCCGCCTGGATTGCCTCCGTCTTCAGAAGGAGTTGACCCTTCTTGACCGTGTCGCCTTCCTTGATGTAAATCTCGGTTATCTTACCCATGGAGCTCGCGTTCACGTTGGCGAGGTCCGCGGTGGGGGGCTTAATCTCTCCCGAGGCCGTCACGATAGCCGATAACGCATCCTGCCGCGCGACCTTGGTGGTCTGAACCGTGACTGTTCCGCCCTTGCTCCAAACGATCCCGCCTATCACCAGCGCGATCAGAACGACTGCTCCCAGGAGGGCAAAAATCATCTTCTTCTTTTTTGACTTCTTTCCGCTCGCTCTTCCAGGTCCAGAAACAACCATGCTGGTCGGGCTTACGGTCGCAGGAGAAGTTGTACTCCCCAGTTGCAGGTCAGTCACATGGGCCACAGTTGCCTTCTCCTTCTCTTCGATTGTGCGTGCGGACATCTTGGTCTCCCTCGCTCTACCGGGCCGTTGGTCGCCTCTGGCCCCCACAGCCGGTCGGGGCCGAGGACAGTACCCAATGGCCGTGTGGGCGGCTTCTAACCATACTACGGAATCCTGACACCAAAAGTTTCTCCAAAGTTCCCCATTCTAACTCTACCCAGTAGGCACATGAAAGGTAAATCTGAGAAGAACCAGTCTGTCTTAATGTCGCAGCGTTGTAGCCCCGCCCAACGGGTCCCCAAGTGTCCGCCGAATGACCCAATACAACCCAAACCAAGATGGTGCTTGGCGCTGTGAGTCAAGAGGTCTTCAGTGAAGTTAACCTGCGGCGCGAGCCTTTGGGCCGCCCCGAGGAACGCGTGCCGAGGGTGCCGACGCATCCCCGTTTCCCTTAGGGAGGCAGGCCACCTTTGGGGTTTGCCATGCATCAAAATACAGGTCTGTCGATTAGCAGGAACAAGTGTCCGTCAAGGGGGGAGTGCAGACCTTGACTTTTCGTACTTCAGCAAATACAATCGGCACTGTCTCTGGTGGGAAAGGAGAGCCGTTGGTGTCTAAACGGGTTGATTTGGTAAGCCACTGCGAGTGGCAGGGTTGGTTGTGGGTGCTTTTCTCTGTATTGCTGCTGGGAGGCTTGATATCTCCCGCCTTGCAGGCAGCGCCGCAAGATCAGGGGAACGACAGCAAGTTGAGCAAGGCGGAAAAAAAGCGCCAGAAGGCAATTCAGAAAGAAATGGAAACGCCTTATAAGAAGTGGATCGACGAAGAAGTACCTTACATTATTACCAATGAGGAAAAATCGGCCTTCAAGAAGCTGACCACAGACGATGAAAGGGAACAATTCATTGAGGGGTTCTGGGACCGGCGCAACCCCAATCCGGGAAGTCCCGAGAACGAGTTCAAAGAGGAATATTACCGGCGGATTGCCTACTCCAACGAGCACTATGCCTCGGGTATCCCCGGATGGAAGACGGATCGGGGCCGAATCTACATCATGTATGGCCCGCCGGACGAGATCGACGACCACGACAGCGGCGGTACCTACATTCGTCCCCCGGAAGAAGGTGGAGGCGAGACCTCGACTTACCCCTTTGAACAGTGGCGTTATCGTTATATTGACGGCATCGGTACCAACATCATCCTTGAATTCGTGGATCCGACTATGACCGGAGAATTCCACCTCACCATGGATCCCGGCGAGAAGGATGCTCTGCTCCATGTCCCCAACGCTGGACTGACCGACATGGAAGCTATGGGCATGGCGAGCAAGGCGGACCGCTTTAACCGTACTGACGGCATGACGATTGGCACGCCCATGGGCTCGCTACCCGAAAGCATGAATGAGTTTACGCGACTGGACCTCTACGCGAAGATATTCCAGCCCCCCGAAGTCAAGTTCAAGGACATGAAAGCGGTCGTGACCTCTAAGATTTCCGGGTCGATTCTGCCCTTCGACGTTCGTACAGACTTTCTCCGCGTGACTGACGAGAGCGTGCTCACTCCCATTACAATTCAAGTTGCCTTTCGCGACCTGCAGTTCCAGAACAAAGACGGAGTGATGCATTGCGTGATGGATATTTACAGCCAGTTGACCAGCCTGGGCGGGCGAAACGTGGACACCCACGAGAAGAGCATGGTCTTGGATGTTCCGGAACATGAATTCCAGCAATCCTTGACACACAAGACCCTCTACCAATATGCAATTCCGTTGCACCCTGGCCGCTACAAACTGAGCGTGGTGATGAAAGACGACAATAGCGGGCACATGGGGTCGCTGGAACTCGGCGTGGTGGTGCCGCATTTTGATGAAGACAAGCTTTCGAACAGTACTTTAATTCTGGCTGACCTTCTCCAGCCTCTGCCCTCCAGCCAGGTGGGCACCGGCCAATTCGTGATTGGGGGAACGAAGGTTCGACCCAGCGTCACTCGAACTTTCACGCGCGATCAGAACCTTTGCATCTATATGCAGGTTTACAACCTGGGCCAGGACGCCAAGACGCACAAGCCCTCGTTGGACGTAGAATACGAACTGCTGAAGGACGGGAAACCCCTTCTGCAACAGGCAGAGGACCCGACCAAGCTCAAGGAGGCTTCCCAGCAGTTCACCTTGGAAAAGCAAATGCCCTTGAGGTCGCTGCAGCCGGGCAAATATACTGTGCAGATCAAAGTCAAAGACAACATAAAGAATCAAACTATTTCACCTTCTGACAGTTTTGAGGTACAGTAGGTGCGGCCAAGTTCTCTTGGCCCCTCAGGTCGTACACGATTTCCAGCAGTTCCGGCCTCCAGGTTGGCTTTCTCCACGCCATCCTGAAAGCCGGTCGTACGGGATCGGGACGATTAACATGAAGGATTTCAAACCTGGAATTAGGCTTTCAGCCATCCTTCTGGCTGGGGGCCTGATTTCTGCCTTGATTGGCCCGGTCGCGACTCTGGCCTTGAATTATGGGCGTCTGGCGGGCATCGTCTCCGACGACCATGGCAACCCGCTGATGGGCGCCACCGTCATGATTGTCGGGCCACTGTTGACGGCTGCCGCCGGCACCGGCGACCAGGTCGAGCGAGTCATCACCGACGCCAAAGGTAAGTTTTCCGTTGGAAATCTCATTCCTGGCTGGTATTCCCTACAGATCGTTTCCCCAACACGGATTCCCGCTCACAAGAACGGGGTCAGGGTCGAAGCGGGGCAGACCTCTACTTTGAAATTTGTTCTGGCCGACGCCTTCGCCCCCTTGCGCTTTCAGGTGCCGGACAAAGGCACAACTCCTTTGGGCGACGATTGGAAATGGGTCCTGAGGACCTCCGCCGCCACGCGGCCGATTCTTCGTTATCATCAGGATACCCGGGCGACCACAGATCCCATTTCTCCGGCACCCCCCGACCAGCGTTTGGTTGGCGTGGTGCCGGGACCTTCTGACCTGGATCCCATGGCCAGCGACCAAGGAATGGGCACTGTTTTCGCTTACGTTCGCCATCTTTCACCAGACTCCGACGTGATGACGGTCGGTTCGCTTGCTGCCGACGGGTCCTTGACTTCCTCGGAAGGCGCGGTTTATCGGAAAGGGCTGATTTCGCGTGACGCTGAGGAAGTTTCCCTGGTTATGCACCAGTTAGCTTACACAAGTGGCTTGGCCGCTCCCCTCGGCGCGGGGCCGCTTTCCGACTACGAGGCGCGTGGATTGGTGGCGAGCTACACCCAAACCTGCGCCCTCGACCCGCACCTGACGTTGACTGCGGGTATGGATATTGATTTCCTGGAGGCGGTTCGCGATCTGGTGATTGCCCAGCCGCGCATGAAGCTCGCCTACCACGTTTCGCGCTCCACCGACCTTGCCTTACAAGTGGGCAGGGAATCGAACGACGATTCCGACGCTTTGCTCGAGCGGGTCAACGCGCTCAATGCTTTTCCCGTGCTGACGCTGCGAGGCTACCAGCCGGAGTTCGAGCAGCTTCAGCATTCGGAGGTTTCCCTGGGCCACCGGGTCAAGGGTTCGGCACGCCTGCAGATTGCCGCCTACCACGATGGGATCAAGAACGCAGCCGTTTGGAGCTCGGCTCATGATGCGGCTCTGCGTGTGCTGGCCGGGAATTACCTGCCTAATCCGGCCGCAGGCGGAGTCTTCGTGAATATGGGCGATTACCGCTCGACGGGGTACCGCGTGGCTTACGCGCAACGCCTGGGCAATCACGTCGATACTCTCGTCGCGTACTTTTTGGGCGATTCCTTGGATGCGCGCGGAGTTAGTCTCCGTACCCCAGCGAGGGAGATGCAAGGCGCTCTCAAGCCTGCGCGCAGCCCTTCTCTGGCTGCACGAGTGTCCGCCCGAATTCCCGTTACTCAAACTCGACTGACGACGTCCTACGAATGGGTTCAGAACGGGCGTGTGACCATGGTGGATCCTCAAGGCCAGGCCGATATGCAACTCCAGCCATTCCTGGATGTCCAGGTCCGCCAACCCCTTCCTGCCCTTGCATTCCTTCCCGCCCACATCGCAGCAGTTGCTGATTTCCGGAACTTCCTGGGCCAAGGATACGCACCTGTGGCCCAATGCGGACAATCGACACTGCTGCTCGGCTCAGCTTATAAGTCCATCCGCGGGGGCCTTTCTATAGAATTCTAAGCTCCCTTGACAGCGGCCTGCCGCTTCTGACAATTCCTGGGCTCATCGGAAGCCAATCGAGGACTGTCCGTTCCGGGGGGCGCTACAGAAAAGCGGAACCAATATCCCGAATTCTGTAGTAAACGCGAGTTCGACCTTGTTCGCTCCGTATCTGACTGATAACGTGTGACCTATTTGTATGGTCAAGGTCTTGTTACTGGAAACTGAATTGCTCTCAGCTTGGAATGGTAGTCCCGGGAGTAGTGTCGGTTAAGCGCTTCTCCGCCCAGATGACCAAAGCCCCGCCATATCGGTTCACTTCCGTTTCGCTGGCCATCCTCAGCATGACGCTGATTGCCTTCGCGGTTATCAATATCCAGCAGCGCGTGCACTATCGCTTGCCGGACGACGGAGTTTCCTGGCTCGATTCTGACAAGGGGGTGAAGGCTTGGATAGTCACTCCTGATGGTCCAGGTGACCGGGCGGGAGTCCGGGAAGGCGATCTCCTGGAGTCGATCGACAAGAAGCCCATCCACACCGCCGCGGACGCAAGCCGCCAGATCTTCGCCGACGAAGTGTGGTCCCAAGCCACCTATGCCCTGAACAGGAATGGCGAGAAGTTTCAGACTGCCCTGGTCCTGGTTCCGCAGAAGGCCGCCGCCTCGTCAGTTCGATACTATCTCAGCCTGGTGGGTTTGATCTACCTCGTGGTCGGCACCTATATTCTCTTCCGGCGCTGGACAGCGCCCAAAACACTGCATTTTTACATTTTTTGCCTGGCGTCCTTCATACTTTACACATTCTCCTACACGGGGAAATTCAATCTGTTCGATTGGACGGTCTATTGGCTGCAAGTTGTCGCCTTACTCCTTCAACCAGCGCTTTTCCTGCACTTCTGCCTTGGCTTTCCCGAGCAAAACACCTTGGTGCGCGGACGCCGTTACGTGATCCCCTGCCTCTACATGCCGGGGGCAACTCTGCTGGTCGTACACGTACTGGTGGCCATGGAGTTAATGGTCTTCCCGATGCCGTTGCTGCATGTTCGATGGCTTCTCGACCGGGTGGAATTTGTCTATCTGGCCATTTACTTTCTGTTGGGAGCAGTGGTGCTCCATCGCGCCTACTTGCGGGCCCAGGTGCCTCTTCTGAAGCAGCAGTTGAAATGGGTGACGCGCGGGACTTGGCTGGCGATCGTGCCCTTCGCGGGCTGTTATGCGATTCCCTATTTCCTGGGGTTCATTCCCAACGCCTGGATGAACCTCTCGGCCCTTTCGCTGGTTTTCCTCCCCGTCACCTTTGGCTACGCCATCGTACGATATCGCCTGATGGACGTGGACGTCATCTTCCGCCGCGGCGCCGCTTACACTTTGGCCACGGCCACCATTTTGGCCACCTATTTCGGCGCGATCGGGTTGTTTGCGGATTATTTCCGCTCCTCGATCCCCATCACCAGTCGGGGAGGGTGGGTCCTGGCTGTCGTCGTCACCGCCCTGGTCTTCCAGCCTATGGTGAACTGGATTCAGGTGCGGCTGGATCGGTTCTTTAACCGCGAGCGTTATGACTATCGGCGCACACTGCTGGAGTTTGCTCGCGAACTCAGTTCAGAGCTGCACGTGGATCGGCTTCTGGAAAAGGTAACTGTGCAACTGGCCGAAACCCTTGGCGTTGACCGTCTGGCCGTCTTCTGGGCGACGGAGTCTGACCAGTTCCGCCTGGTCCAGTCGCGCGGCGTGAGCTATTCGAAGGGGCTCGACACGAGTTTTCTTGACCCCGCCCGCCACCAGCAGGGCAAAGAGTACCTCTTCTTTGACAGTGTCAAACGCCCCTTCGGCTTCGCTCCCCCGCAGCAGAAGACGATCGAGCAGCTCGACCTGCACTATTATTTGCCGTTCAAAGTGAAAGAGCGCACCTTGGGTTACCTGGGTTTGGGAAAAACTCGCGATGGGAATTTCCTCTCCAGTGAAGACATTGATCTTCTCCAGACCCTCACGGGATATGTTTCCGTGGCGCTCGAGAATGCTCAGCTTTACGAATCGCTGGAGAGGCGGGCGCTCGAATACCAGGCGCTTACGGATTTCAGCCAGAACATCATTGAATCGATCAATGCCGGCGTTCTCGCCTGCGACCTGGAAGGCAAAGTAGGATCGTGCAATTCCGCCATGGAGAAACTCTACGGCCTGGCGCGCAAGGATGTGGTGGGGAAGTCACTTCAGGCCATTTTCTCCCCTGAACTGTTGGCCGAATTGCCCCAGGCCTCGGACGCGCAAAGCGTCCTGAGCTTGTATAAGTTTCGTTTGAATACCCCGGCCGGGCAGACCTTGATTGTGAACCTTTCGGCGGTCCCACTGGTTGGAAAGGACGGCTACGTCCTCGGCCGCCTGCTGATTTTCAACGACCTGACCGAGCGGGTCAATCTTGAGGACCAGTTGGTTCAGGCCGAGAAACTCTCCTCCATCGGCTTGCTGGCGGCCGGTGTGGCTCACGAAGTGAACACGCCTTTGGCGGTCATCACCTCTCAGGCCCAACTGGCGATGCGTCAGATGCCGCCGGATGATTCCCTTTCCCGTACTCTCGACAAGATCGTTAAGCAGGCGTTTCGCGCCTCCGAGATTGTCAACCATCTGTTGAAGTTCTCGCGGGTCAGCGGCAGCGAGTATTCCGAACTGGATTTGAACAAACTGGTTCGCGAGACCTTATCGCTGCTTGAGCCGATGCTACGCGCCTCGAAAATCGCGGTGAACACGCAATTGTCCGGGGCCTTGCCTTTGATTTACGCCAACTCCGGAAAGCTTCAGCAGGTTTTCATGAATCTGATTATGAATGCCTGCGACGCCATGCCGCGAGGCGGCGAACTGTCTATCGTCAGCACCGATTGCGAAGACTCTTTCGTGCGCGTGGAGGTTTCGGATAACGGCGTGGGAATCGCTCCCGAGCATTTGAGCAGGATCTTCGATCCCTTTTTTACCACCAAGTCGACCAGTCGCGGAACCGGCTTAGGCCTTGCGGTTACCTACGGAATCATTCGTGAACACCTGGGAAAGATTGAGGTGCAGAGCACGGTGGGTCGCGGTACTTCCTTCCGCGTCGAGTTGCCGGTTGCGAGGAAAGCTGTAAATGTCGCCTAAGGGCTCCGTTCTTATCATCGATGATGAGCAGGAAATCCGCGAGAGCATCCTGGAGTTGCTGCGCATGGAGGGTTACTCGGCGGATTCAGCTTCTACCGCGGAAGAAGGCCTCAAGAAGATCGAAGGCGGAATCTTCGACTTGGTCCTGCTGGATATTAATCTGCCGGACGGTAATGGCCTGGATTTGCTGAAAGTCATCAAACATGAAGCGCCGGAAGTCGGCGTAATCATGATCACCGCCTACGATTCCAGCCAGATGGCCTTCCAGGCCTCGAAAGAAGGGGCCGAGAGCTACATCACCAAACCTTGGGACAACGACAAGTTGCTTCTCGAGGTCCGCAACCTCCTGGACAAGTCGCGCCTCCAGGCTGAGAACCTCCAACTTCGGCGGGCGCTCAAACGTTTCTCTCTGCCCAATCTTGTCGGCAAGAGCGACAAGATGCAGAAGGTGATGGACCTCATCACCCAGGTTGCCGTGAGCCGCGCCACGATTCTGATCAACGGCGAAAGCGGCACGGGCAAAGAGCTGGTCGCGAAGACTATCCACGCCATGAGCCAGCGCGCCGACCACGCCTTTGTCCCCGTCAACACCGGCTCCATGCCCGTCGACCTCCTCGAGAGTACTCTGTTTGGCCATGTGAAAGGCGCCTTTACCTCCGCCATTGCCACCAAACGCGGATTGTTCGAAGTCGCGGACCAGGGAACCATCTTCTTTGATGAAATCGGCACCGTGGGGGTCGAAACTCAGTCCAAACTGCTTCGGGTGATTCAGGAACGCGAATTCATGCGATTGGGCGGGACGGAAACCATCAAGGTGGATGTGCGCATTCTCGCCGCCACCAACGCCGACCTGCGTAAGCTGGTGGTGGCCGGGCACTTCCGGGAAGACCTCTTTTATCGTTTGAACGTCATTAACATCTGCCTTCCCCCTTTGCGCGATCGCAAGGAGGATATTCCTCACCTCGCTGAGCACTTCTTGAGGAAATTCGGCGAGGAAAATGGCCGGCCGGGCCTCCAGTTCGCTCCGGCAGCGATGAAGGCCGTCATGGACTATGACTGGCCAGGCAATGTGCGCGAACTCGAAAACGCTGTCGAGCGAGCCGTGGTTCTTGCCTCCGGACCTGTCCTGGGGCCCGATATTCTGCCTGAACAGCTTTTTCAAAACGGCTCGCAAGGCGCAGCCGGCAACGCTTCCGAGGACATCGCCGGCCGCTCGCTCTTCGAGATCATGGAAGCCAAGGAGCGCACCGTGATTCTCGATATGCTGGCTCGCACCAACTACAGCCAGACCGACGCCGCCGAACGCTTCAAGATCCCCCTGTCCACCCTCAATCAAAAAATCAAGCGCCTCCAAATCGACGTCAAGCGGCGCGGGGAACCGTAAGCCTTTAAGCGGCTGGTGCCCAGTGGTTAGTGGCTAGTAGAAGGCTGAGCACTGAGGGTAGCCACTAGCCAGCCACTGACCTCTAGCCACTAGCCTCTAGCCACTAAGGTTTCGAAAGTGCTGCGTGGACAAGAACAGCGCAATCATCATGCTGCCGTTATATCCCACGTGAAGGAAAACGCTGGGAGCCAGCGAACCGCTCCTGCCGCGCGCCAGCGAGAACACCAGCCCCACGAAGAAAATCAGCAGCATGTGATTCCAGGCGCCCCAGTACTCCGGCACGTGCAATCCCCCAAACAGGATGGCAGTGATCACGATGGCGAAGCGGAGGCCCACTTGCGACTCGAAGATGCCGAAGAGTACCCCACGGAACACCAGTTCTTCCATGAACGGAGCGACGAAAATAGCAAACACTCCTATGGCATACGCCGCCGCTCTGGAATTGAACATGTTTTCCAAGGGGAATTGATTTGTATCCGGCAGGATGGGAGGAAGCAAAGCGATGGCGAGGGTCAGAAGCGCTCCGCCTCCGAGGCAAGCAAGCATTCGCCCGCCGGTGATGCGCCGCCAGCGGAGCATCGCCCAGAAAGGCTGTCCGTGGCCTACGGCGATGAGAACGTAGACATAGGCCAGCATCAGGCCATAAAAAACAGTCTGCAGCGACAATAGGAAGAAAGGGTCGGTGGCGAGTTTCTCTCTATTCAGTTGCCGGTGGAAAGCAGGCAGAATCAGCGCATAGCCTAAGCCGGCAAGGATATTCGCAACCAGAAAACCGACCGGCACAAAGGCCAGAAAGAGAAACAGGTCCCGCAACCTCCAAGCCGCCGGCGCGGATTCCGGCGCCTCAACGCTCACCGCCTCCGAAGGCGCCGGCACATCTTGAGGCGGTGTCTGTGGCTGTAGCTCGTCCATTACCTTCAAAGCTCTCAGCGATCAGCCGTCAGCTATCAGCAAGCGAGTAGTTCGCGCTCTTGCCTGATGGCTGACAGCTTCCCGAGGCTCGCTCTTCCGCTCCTCCCGACTGGCTATCTAATCGATCATACGATAGGCTATAGCTATGATGAAGAGCAAGGGAAAGACACCTGCGATTGTCTCGCTGAGAGCTGATAGCTGACGGCTGATAGCCTCTTGCTCGTCACTCGTCACTTATCACTCGTCACCGCTCTTCAGCGCTGCCGCCAGCAACGGCACCATGACTTCGTGGTGCCCGGTGAGCGTGTAGCCGTGGCTGCGGTCCCGGCCCTTTCCGGCACCTGCCGTCGGCCGCAAGACCACGTTTTGCATGGGGCGATAGTGCTGGATGAAATCCATATTCACCGTGGTGATGCCCCGAGGCGCTAGGCCGAGGTTAGCGACCAGGCTTAGACACTTCAAGAAAACTTCAGGCAGCAAAACAGCGGAGCCGACGTTGAGGTAAACTCCGCCGCGATGTAGGTTCTTCACCAGGGCGGCGAGCAGCAGGAAATCGCGGTGCGAGGCTGCCCCCATCGCCCGCGGATCGACGGCGGGATGATTGTGGGTAATGTCCGTTCCCACGGCAACATGCACGGTTGCAGGGACACGCAGGGCGTAAGCTTGCGCCAGCAGGCTGAAACGGCGGAATCGCGCCTCCCGGCGCCGGGCCAGGAACCGGCCGACGGCTTCTCCGATGCCCAGGTCCTCCCGGTCGCCCGCCGCGATGGTCTCATTAATCCAGCGGCCGGTTTCCTCCGCCATGCCGAATTTCCCGCGGCCCAACACCGCCGGAACGTCTTCGGAAGTGGCGCCCACCAGGCCGATTTCGAAGTCATGAATCATCGCCGCGCCATTCATCGCCAGGGCGGTGAGATAGCCCCGCCGCATAAGGTCAATCAGAATGGGCGCGAGGCCGCACTTCACCACGTGCCCGCCAATTCCCCAGATGATCGGCTTGCCCTTGGCCCGCGCCCGCTCGATGGCCGCCACCACGGCGCGCAAACTTTCGGCAGCCAGAATGTGGGGCAGGGAATCGAGCCACGCGCGCACCCCGGTTCCCTGCCGTGGGACCCGCGCGAAGTCTTGAACCGTAACTTTGCTCGCCCTCGAGGCGAGCGGGTAGGTGCTGACTTTGTCGAGTTTGAGCGGCTTTTGCGAGTAGCTTGTCACTCTCTGCGTCCCTTTGCGCCTTTGCGTCTTTGCGTGAGCTGTTTTACTGCGTTAGTCCATTTACCACGCGCGCGATCCCGTCCTTGATCAGCTCGACATCGAAATTGATCAGAATTCCGAGCCGCTTGTTCGCGAGGCGCAGGTAAGTCGGAACTGTTTTCTGTGGACGGGAGCGATAGCGTCAACAGACTTAATCTCCACGATGACTTTGTTCTCAACGATCAGATCGGCGCGAAATCCGGCCTCTAAACGTAGGTTCTCCCACACCACGGGAAGCGGTTGCTGCCTTACAAACTGCAGCCCGCGTTTCGAAAGTTCCTGAGCCATGACTGCTTCGTAGACTGATTCGAACAGGCCTGGACCGAGCGTTGTGTGGATTTTGTATGCCGCGTCAACGATTTGCCTGGCGATCTCGTTCTCCGTCACGGTGAACATTCTCGCCCAAGTGGTGTGAAACCGCAAACAGCAGTTTCACGCAAAGGCGCAAAGTACGCAAAGGACGCAAAGAAAGAAGATCAAGGTCGGCGAGCTCCAGCAAAAGGAACTGGACTTCCGCAGGATCCCGAGCAATCAGCAGAGGGTAGTCCCTTGTGGGATCAAACGTTGTCGGCCGCCCGAGCGCCGGAGTCATCTTGCCCAAAAGCTCGAGAAGGGTATCGAGCTTTTCAGGCGGTGTGTACTGCGGAACGTCTCGAATGATCTGTTCGACAGTATCGGTCGTGATGATAGGCGGCTCGGTTCCTTCTGGCAGGCGCCGACAAAAAGCAGACAGCGGCGGTTTATAGCCAGGTTTCGGTGTCAGTACGCGCTTAATTACTTGGTCGCTGATGCGGAACCGGCGGCAGCGTTTACAATCGTAACCCGTAGTGGCTGTGGTACCGAGGTGTTGGTCATATGCGGCCGGACCACCGCAGAGCGGGCACATCGTCCCATTCGCGGATGTTGTCATTGGACTACCTTTCTGTGCCTAGGATCGGATGCTAGGTCTCTGACCGCCTAAATAGATTCCTTTTATAGCCGAACTTTGCGCGTGCCCCCGTGCGCGTGAACTGCCAGTTGATCTTGACCCGATGGCGATTGACCTGGCGGTTCCAGGCTCGAGACTC
>Ga0326727_10008264_pt1 | contig 26591 bp, 22 predicted proteins | sample MB2enrmetagenome_FD_207643 | JGI IMG/M metagenome (GOLD analysis project Ga0326727, IMG submission 207643) | Lab enriched peat soil microbial communities from McLean, Ithaca, NY, United States - MB29MY | ecosystem: Environmental > Terrestrial > Soil > Wetlands > Peat | place: USA: New York...
ATATGCGGATCTCGGCGCCGACTGGTTCCAAAAGCGCCGTCCTGATGCTCACGCACATCGCCTCGCTCGTCAGATCGAGGCCCTTGGCTACCACGTGAGCATCGAGCCAGCCGAAGCCGCCTGAACCGACCGAGCCTCGGGACTTCCTCCCGAGCGGGGCCATGCCCCGCACCCCGACCTCGCGCGCCCGCGTTACGAAGTTTTCGGGTCAGCGACGTTAGGATCGGAGTTGATTCCGGCGAGCCCAAGCCTGGACATAGCCGTCGGTACGACGAGGTTTGCGATCCTTGCCGCGGTTCGAGGCGGCACCGCCAACCGGTAAACCTTCTGCCTTCCTTCGCGCGAGGCCGGCCTTGATCCGTTCGGATCTCCGGCGAGACTCCTGCTCGGCCATCCAGCCAGCGAAAGCCACGAGCAGGTCCTGAACCTCTGGCGAGCCATTCAGCCATGACTCCTTTACCGAGACGACCGCGCACCCGCGCTCCCGGAACTGTCGGAGAACGCGAAGAGCGCCCTCCGCCCCTTCGCGTGTGATCCTGTCGAGTGCCCAGATAATGAGCACGCTGAACCTGCCTTGCCACGCGCCGTCCAGTGCACGTTGCAGGGTTGCCCTGTACTCGCCGCCGTCCATGCCTCCGTTCCGAGCGCTCTCCCTGACTTCGTATCGCTCGGCGATCTCGTAGCCGTGATGGTCAGCGAAGCGTTCGAGGTCGGGAACCTGGTTCTCGGTGGCCTGGTGCGTGGTCGAGACCCTGATCCACAGTGCCGCCTTGGTCATGAACTGGTCCTTAGTCCATTGCACCGCACCGAACGTCGGCCGGTGTGCGAAGAAGCCCAGCTCAACGAATCGACCGCGTGGTCTCGGCAGGGGTAGTCCAATTCACGTCGGATGAAGGCAGTCCCCGCGTGTCTTGGGCTGAGCAAGCAGACTCGGGTCATCGTGCGGCCCTCCGTAACCTTGGTGCAAGTGAATATGACATCGCAGGTAGGGCGGTTGCTCGACCTGTGGGCGCGTCCAGCTCGACTGGGACTTCGGACCGAGCAGCCTCGTAGCCGTGAGAGCCTCGGCATCTCACGGTGTGAACGAAGAGAACTCGCGACGTCGGCACGGCGTTGGAGGAGACCCGAGCTGAGCGACTACCTCATCCAGACAGGTCAGGTCAGCCATTACGCGGCCAGCACGTCGTGCGCCTCGGTCGATTGCAGCGCTGCGACGATTTCGTTAGCGCAAGTGATCGCCCGATCCGCCGCTGCGTGCACGATCTTCATGTTTCCGCCGGACCAATGCGCCACGTAAGCGAACGAGTACTGATCCGTAGCCAGCGCGAGTGCGTCCATGACCAGGTAGGCGACCGACTCCGCCTCACACTCGCAACGATCACGGTTAGCCAAGTAGTCGCACGGACCGTTGTGCAGCATGACGTGCGCGAGCTCGTGAGAAAGCGTCTTCACTGTCGCGGCCAGTTCGAGCCTGTCCGCCACGGTCACGGTCCGCTTCACCATGTCCGTAACGCCATTGGCAGGTGCCAGCGGTGCACTAGCGATGCTGAACCCGCGAGCCTCGACAAGCTGCGCGAGAGCCTCCCACGCGCCTTTCGGTCCGCTGCCAGTGAGCAACTCGGGCCGGACCTGAGCAGGGATCTCGCCCGGCCCGTCAGTCTGGCGGGCCTCGAAGACGGTGGCCAAAGTGAACCCTCGCACTATCCAAGACTCGGCGCCCGTCTCCGCGTCCTCGACCTTGTACTTGCAAGGTGCGAGAACCCACAGTCCACGCTCGCCCTTGCGGACCTGCCGGCCGAGAGACTGCCATGTCCGGTAGCCCGCGACATGGCCGAGCACTGGCGAGCCGTTCTCGTCGACCCATTGGCGCTCGTAGGCCTGCTGCATGAGCAGCGCGACGTTGCGGGCCGAGTAGTTGTGAAGCTGCGCGGCGAACCCAAGGTAAGCCTGCCAATCGTCGCCGGTAACGATGGACTCGACCGCTTCCGTCAGCTTATCGCTTGCTTGGTCGAGACGCGCCTTGCGCTCTTCTGGTGAGTAAGTCACTCTTGCCATGTCGGAACCTCCGTGTGGTTTCGGCCGGTCCCCGGGGTGTTAGCGCACCGCCGGGGACACTGTCTGTATGACTGCCACTAGTCTTGCACGCCGTCATGTTGCAGTCAATAGGCAGATCACCGATTCACCTTATGATCATTGGGCTGTCAGGCACGGCATACGTTGGACGCAGTGACCTTCTCGAGTTGCTGTGCCGTAAACTGAGGGAGCGAGAAATTCCCAAACTCTGTTCGTGAGACCCGCGCTAAGCGTCCTAAATCGCGCCACGCGCGGATTTCGCAATCCCGGACTTAGGAACCAAGACCGCCGTGCAGCGTTGACGCAAGATGCGGTGTGCGTCGGTGGCGAGCTCAGGACACGAGAACGTCATCTAGACAGTTGCCCACTTACGAGTAGTAGCCGGATCGAGTCTTGACCGGCACCGACCTCGCGAGTCCCCAATTAAGGCAGCACTAGCATGGGGGAGCATGGAACTTATGGGAGAAGGTGTATACTAGTGTGGTGGCCCGAGATTCTGAGGCAGCCCGGCTAGCTCGTGAGGTGGTCGCCGCGATCACAACAGAGGACCGGGCTGCTGCGCTGCGGTTGACGAGGCTTCTCGAGGCTCGGCTCGCTAGCGCGGAGGGACATAGGCCATCTCGACGTTGGGATGACCCGTTGGCGTTTGCTGCCCCGCCGTCTGTCGTTCGCGTCAGCAGGAAGCCTCAATCCGTGGGTAGCGCGCGCCAGGCCGTCACCGCGGCGCTTGCTGAAATCGGAGTGCCATGTCGTTCGCGCCTAGTGGCTGATTACGTTGCGGCCCGTTTCGACGAGCGAATCGAGCCCCGCACCTTCGCAGGGCTCCGACGGGACGAACGGAGAGCGTGGATAAGGAATAGCGCACGTCCGACGTACGTGGTGCCGGCCTTGGAAGGTCGCTTCTACCAGCCGATTCGGGGCCTTCTGGCGCTCTCAGACTGGACCCTCGAGCGACGTCTCGTCGGCCCTTGGTCGGAACGGACTGATCACCTGGCGGCGACCGCACAGCTTGCGAGGCAACTTGCGTGGCTCTCGGAGCGCGATCCTGAAGTAGCGGAGCGACTAGCACCCATCGTGGCCGGAATGGCGAGGTCGATACCCGGCGCGCTTGAAGGGTCGCATGTGGACACGGCGCGCGTCGAGGAAGCGGCCGAGGCAGAGCGTCGTGGGCTCGCGCCGCGGGACGAGGCCTGGCGGAGCGAAGCAGCGTCACGGGCACGCAAGCAGTTAACCGTGGAGCAGACGCTATGGGGCGCAACTGTCGGCGTAGTAGCGGAAAGCGAAGCGTAAGGGCAAGGACAGAGATGCCGCGCCGCCGCATTCAGTCGAATCCGGCCGTGATTGCCGCCCTCGAGCAGTTGAGAGGCCGGGCGCCTGCGATCCGACCTAGCGTGCGCCAGCTGGCAGCCTACGCAAAGGTCCATACCTGCCCGACTGCCGCAGCTGCCTTCGCCGCGCGGGTCGATACAACTCGAACTCTCGCGGGCACTCTGACCGAGATGCCCTTCGGCCAGTCCCCTTTCGCCATCGGCCGAGGCGTCGCATTCGAGGAATTCCTCCGCCGACACGGCCATGCTGAGCTCCGTCGCGTACTAAGCGACGGACTCGGCTTCGACTTCTCGATGGCCGGCATCGAGAACCTCAGGGAGGGCTACCAACCGAACGAGAGCGGGCTGATTGTGCGCGCGTCAGTCACGCGCACGCGCATGGCCGAAATCGTGACGAACCCACCTACGGAACCGATCGTTCTCGACGGTGCGGTCCTTAGCTCCACCGTAGGAGGTCTCCCGGCGTACTTCGAGGCCGACGAGATGGCGATCGGAGTCGGCGGCGAGATCGTAGTCGGCGAGAACAAGTCCTGGCCTGTGGTGGACGGCCGACCCACCGATGAGGATGCTCTCGGGTCTGCTCTCGACCAGGCGGCCACCTACATCCTGCTCGGACGACGGACACTCGATCGGGTGGGTGTGGATCCGGCACTGGTGTCGAGCAACGCCGTGCTCATCACGCCGACCAACACGGGTCTTACCCCTGGCCTCCAGCGACAGAACGTCGACGGCCGGATTCGACGCATCGAACGCCTTCTCCAATCCGTTCCAGAGGTGGCTGACATCGCGACATCCATTCCGCCCTGGGTTACCTTCGACCGAGTCGCTGACAGAAGCTTGCCCGAGGCGACGCGTCTCGAGGCCCTCGCCATGATCGCTGACGAGCTCGGCCGGGTCTACGAGCCCGCGAATTGCCTGACGTCATGCGGCTTCGGCCGGGCGTGTCGGCAGTGCTGTTTCGAGGCCGGCGATCCCGCCATCGTTGGCAACACCGTCGCTTCGGTCCTCCCAGGCGTTGTGGGTCTGGATCGCGTCGCGGAACTCGCTCGCGGAGCTCCGGCCTCAGCGGCGGAAGCGCCCGCAGCGACACCGATCGCTCGGGCCGGGCGCCTGTACAACGAGGCCATTCCCGTGGCAGCGCCCCGTAGACGGAGATCCGGATGAGTACTGCCATGGAGGCGATGTTCGCCGGGCGGGTCTACGAAGGTGGCCGCGCGTTGCGACGAACCACCGTCCGCCACACTCACCTTGCACAGCCTCCCCTCGGCATCGCCATGTGGAGGCTGGGAGGCGAGCGCTTTCGCATCGCTGCCATCGCGTGGGGCTCACTCGGCGGTCGTTTCAGGCTGGCCGTGGCGGGCGAGCCACGCAACCGGGATCTTTATTTCGCCGCGCTATCACCGTTCGCCGCCGATCTCTGCGCCCGCGTACGCCGCGTCGCCGAGAACAGAGTCGAGCGGCGACGCGGAAGTTACACCGAGCTCATTCCCAGCGATGCCCTGCAACTAGTGGTCGCCAATCGCACCACCGTGGCCGCCCTCGGCCTATTAGGCCGCTACCTAGCCTATCTTTCTGATCGCGGCGGGGTTAGCCCCGATCCCGCCCTCATCGAGGCGGGCAAGCACCTGCGGTTCTACGCGCGACAGGCCCGAGTCCCGGGTCAGGCACTAATTATTCCACTCGACCGTTTGATCGCCGAACATTGGGCAACACTGCTCTCTCCCTTTGAGCAGGCCAACCTCGCAGCCTTGGACGCGCAGATCGATCCCCCGGCGGGCGTACACGCTTTCGAGGCGTCGGCGGCTGCCGAGGCGCTCGCACGGATCGGTCCTGAGCCAACAGAAGACATCGATCGGGTGACCGACACGCTCCTCAGGACTTTCAACGCGGCTCGTCGCGGCAGCACCGACCCCGCCGTGGTCGACCGCTTGCTCAGGCCCTTACGCGACCACTACCGGCGCCTGATCGAGCCAGTCTGGCTTCTCATGGGTCGAGTGGTCGCTCGCGAACAGGGGGTCGCCGTCGCCCCGTCCGTGCGGCGGCGGTTCGAGGAGGACCGCGTCGCCTTCGGTCGCCACGTCGACTGGCTTGCGGTGGGTGGGCGTTATCGGACCAGGGACACACCTCGTATGGCGGCTATGACGCTCAGCCGTCTCGAGGATGCGCAGAGCCGCTACGAGACCGAGAGGGCGATCGACGATGTCGCCTGCATGGTCCCGTTTCTTCTCGACGGCAATGCCGTTCGGGGTCGTGTCGCCTCCGTCGACAACCAGCACTGGGTCGTCGCGCGCGTCAATCGAGTCCGTCGAGCACTAATGACGTTGGATACAGACGACCAAGTGGTACTGCCCGTCGGTAAGCAACTCTGGTGGACCGCGACGTTCGACGATCATCCGTGGGAGGTACAGGCAGTTCGTCCGCACGGAAATGGTTCTCGGATCGTTCTGATGCTCTGTGCACCACCTACACCTGCCAGGTTGCCGCGCGCTAGCGACTTAGTCACCTTGTCAACCCTGCACATTCGGAACGGGTATCGTCTTCCGCTTCCGAACGATCCACCGTGGACCCACCGCCCCGCGACTCCGCCGCCTGCGCCGGCGCCGATCGATGCCGGGGACGACGAGATTCCCCCGCCAGCCATAGACGGTGCCACCCTTCCGGACCCGGCGGTCTACACGTGAGGCGCACCAGGGGAACACCTTCACCGTTCGTGGCTGCCGTTGTCGCCGCGGCGCGAGCGGTCGAGGACAGGATCTACACGGATCTGCTTGCCCGCATCGGTCAAGAGGCCGCCGTCGTGGTCGCCGCCCCAGCAGGGGCAGGTAAGACCCAGCTCGTATCGAGAATTGTGGGTCGGTTGCGGGACGAGAATCTGAGAGTTGCGCTTGTGGCTCCAACCAACGAGCAGGCATACGGACTGGTGGAAAGGGTCAAGGCCCTGCGACCCGATCTGCCCGTCGCGTTCGTTGCCGCCCAGGGTCGAGGGCTTCCTGGGTTGATCGCCAACCTTCCTGGCGTAACCCAGCCCACTGCCACGCAGGCGCGAGATCAACGCCGTCCCTTGGTCGTAGCCACGCTTGACAAGCTGGCGGACGCCTACCTTCGTTCTGGGTTGGGAGATTTCGACGTCCTCGTTATGGACGAGGCTTTCCAAGCCGACGCCGCTCGTTATTACACCGTGGCGAATGTCGCGCCGACTCACTTACCGGTCGGAGACGCTGGCCAGCTCGACCCGTTCTCGCCGCTGGCAGACGTCACCTTCTGGCGCGGCGGGCCCGAGGATCCGTTGCAAACCGCCGTCGGCGTGTTGGTGAGGAACCATCCCACAACGCTCGTTCATAGGCTTCCGATCACCAGGCGACTGGACCCGAGAGCCGTGCCGATTGCCCGGTTGTTCTATCCGGAGCACCACTTCGACGCCGCCGTGCGTCCTGACGTGCGTCAGCTTCGGCTCACGCGCGCCGGCCCAGGACGAGGGTATATGCGTGCAGTCGATCAAGCGCTGGACGAAGCAGCGATCAGCGGTTGGACTCATGTCACGCTCCCAGGCACGCCGGTGCTTAGGGCCGACCTGGCGACGGGACAGCTCATCTCCGACCTCGTTCTCCGTCTTTTCGCCCGAACTGCCGAGGTGGCATGTGAGATCCGCACCTCATTCGCCCAGCTACGGCCCGACGAGGTGGCCGTTGGGGTTTCGCACAACGACCAGAAGGATCTGGTCAGGGCGCTTCTCGACAATGCCGGACTGGCCAACGTCGCCGTAGATACGGCTAACCGACTTCAGGGCCGCACCTTTGAGGTTGTAGTCGCATGGCATCCCCTCGCTGGTTCACCCGTCACCGACGCGTTCCACCTTGACCCTGGGAGGCTGTGCGTGCTTCTGACGCGCCACCGCCAAGCCTGCGTCGTCGTCGGTCGAGATACAGATCGCAACTTGTTGGACGGAGTCCCACCAGCCACACCCGGCTTTCTTGGCTGGGATCCAGATCCGATCCTGGATGGTTGGGATGTCCACGAGCGCGTATTCGGCCTCCTCGAACCCCATGTCGTTGCGATATGACTACGAATCAGTCCGTTCATGCCTAACACTGGCCCGAGGCACGATCTGAACGCTGGGAGCGCCGCGGGGTCGTCCTCGGGGCCTAGTTTTGAAGACCACATTGGCTTTCGGCCGAGGATCAGCCTCGAGGTGAGCCGCGAAGTTGGCTATGGCAGGCTCTTCCCACGTCCTGGACCGACCAGGAGGCGTCGGCGGAACTTCGACCGCTGCGGCGATGAATCGGCGTCGGAGCACGAAGTCGCACAGCGTGGCAGTGAAGAGCCCGGTGTGCTTGGTAGCAAAGCTGTGTCGCCAGACCGGATGGCGAGGGCCTCCCATCTGTCGATCCACTGCGTACTGCAATCGGGGATTATTGTCCGCGAAGTAGGTCTAGCGCGGTACGGCCGCACGCCGCGCGAAAAGGGCCGTCCGACGCACGGGGTGAGTCCTAAACCTCTAACGCTCCGACAGCTGCGGCTCCATCATCTTGTGACAGGGCCGAAAGCCAAGTAGGAGGCCCAACAGTGATAAAAGGTTCGGCGAGGGGAATCCGCTCCGGTACCGACACACTGGAAGCCGTCTTGAGCGCTGCCGCCACGCTGGCCGTCCGACACCGAGAGCCCTGGACTCCGACGAACTGGCAAGCACGAGTGAAGCCCGATGACGGAAGGGCAGAGCTGATCGACGGGCTCGTCGCGTCGAGTCAGCTCCGCGAGGAGCTACGTAGGAGCTTCCAGGTGCCGAGCGCTATTCTCGACTTCGGCACGGTGGGTTTTTGCGAAGCTGCGCTCGCCTCAGATGATCCCCGTGAGTTCGCTGCGTATGGCCTCATTCACCCAGACGGGGAAGTCGCCGCCGCGGCGGCAGTTCTTGCCAGGCACGCGGACACCTTGCCGGTACCCGAACCTCGACGACCTCGCCAACCACCTACTCTTTCGGCCTCGCCACAGCCATTGCAAGAAGTGGTATCACACTCGAAACCTGCTGGAAACGGCAACGCCCGTAAGGAACAGGCGGTGATAGTTGTACCCCGCGCACAGCAAGCGACGGTCGGGGCCGTCACCATCGATGGACAGAGTTCTCGCGCATGGCGTAGCCGGGCGCTCGCAGCCGAGAGGAAAGTCGAGCGGTTAAGTTCACTGCTACCCTCCAAGCGCACGAAAGCCAGGCAGAATCGGCAGAAGGCGGACCTCGAGCATGCCCTGGCTGAGCTCGAGCCCGCCAAGAAGCGGATCGCGGACCTTGAGGATCAGGTGCGCCGGATTACGGTCGATCTCGCCACAGCGCGCGAAGACCGTAATGATGCGTTCACCGAGCGTGACACGGCCCAGCTTGCGCGCCGGACCCTCGAGTCACGACTTGGTGACGTCTCGGGACGAGCGGAGTACCTCCGCCGCCTGCTTCCGCGAGAGATCGAGGTGAACGCGGCTGCAGCGGAAGCAGCCACGGGACGCCTTCGCGGTCGCCTTCGGCGCCGGGGCGAGGCACTTGCGAAGCTGATGAGCGGGCTCGATGACGCGTTCCCGCCACAAGCGGTCACAAGCTCCGAGCGGAGTCAACTGTCGGCAGGTCCGGCGATGTCGATCACCACGGCGTCGATGGACCTGCGGGTACTGCCGCTCGGTGGCGCGACTGAAATCGGCGGCTCCGCGCTGCTTATCGAGGTAGGGGGCAAGCGAATTCTTGTGGACGCCGGCCTACGACCGCAGGGCGAGACCCTCGTTGCGATGGCACCGCCCCGTATTGAAGAGGCAGTCCAGGCTGGCATCGACCTGGTCGTGATCACACACGCCCACAGCGATCACGCTGGCTACATCCCGGCCCTTCTTTCTCGGCTGCCTCGAACCCAGGTAGTGAGTACCAGCGGTACGGCTGCGCTTCTCCACACGATGTGGGAGGACAGCCGCAGGGTCCTCGAGCGCCGGCTCGAGACGGACGGCGCTCGCCTCGGGGGAGCGATGCCTCTTTACTCCGAGACCGACATAGGCATTGCAGTCGAGCGAGTCCGGCCGCATTCTCTACAGAGGGTATGGAGACTCGGCGGAATCGAGCTCGAACTCTTCTCGGCTGGCCATATTCTCGGCGCCGCTGGTTTGGCGCTGCGGGCCGGGGAGCGCCGTGTTCTCGTCACCGGCGATATCTCGGATCGAGATCAGGCGACGGTGGGGGCCGCCCACCTTCCGGGCCCCTCCTGGAGGAACGCCGACCTGCTCGTCATCGAATCGACCTACTGCATTGAGGATCACAGATCGAGGGACGCAGAAGTTGACGCGTTCGTGTCAACGGTCGAGGAGACCGTTTCGCGGGGTGACAGAGTCCTCATACCGGCCTTTGGCCTTGGACGCGCACAGGAAGTCATTCTTGTGCTTCGGGAGCGGCTCCCGGGTGTTCCCATAATGGTCGACGGGATCGCGCGCGACATCAGCCGGATTTACGAGGAGGAGGTGCACCGGCAGGGCCGCGACCTCGAGCTCCTCGGCGGCGACGTTCGGGTCATCGAGAACCGCAGCCGAAACATGGAGATCCGGGCCTTCGAGGAGGGCGTCGTGGTTACAACTTCCGGGATGTTGAACGGTGGTCCGGTCGTGGCGTGGGCGGCTGAAGTGCTGCCCGATCCAGACGCCGCCCTCCTCCTTTGTGGTTACCAGGATGAAGAGAGCCCTGGCTCGAGGCTCCAAGCTATGGCCGAAGGCCGATCCGAAAGGGTGATCTGCCTCGGCGAGGGCGACGAACAGATCTCGGTGAACGTGCGGGCCCGTGTTGAGACTTACCACTTGTCGGCGCACGCGGATCGCGGCGGACTGATACGGATTATCGATGAGCTCGCGCCTGCCGCGACAATGCTGGTCCATGGCTACCCGCGCCAACAGCGGCGCTTCCGGGACGGGTTGGGCGTTCACGGGGCCAACACCGTGCCGACCGGCGACTGGATTGCGTCGTGAAGACATTTCACGCTGTTGCGGCCGGGGGCATTGAGGTAGAGGACGAGGAGGGTATCCGGAGAGCTGTACCGGTGGATGAACTGGACCGGCGTTTCGCGGAGGCCGTGGGGTCTGCCTTGCGGCGAGGTATTCCGATCGCGATTGTCGTTCCTGTTGCCGGTACGACTGCGGCGTTGGCAGCCGCCGTGACCGCGGCTCTCCGGCTCCTGGTTCGTCGAAGGAGCGGCGAAGTGCGGGTTATGGTCGTGAGCTCGAGGCTGGGGCTGCGATCGGCTCTCGACAGGACGAGGCTGGGCGGTGAACGACTGACCGAGACACTGCCGCGGTGCGCAATTCACTTGTCGGGAGAATTGAGGCAAATCGGCCGACACAGAGAGGTATCGCCCGGCTGGATCGCCTTCACTTCAGACGTCGCGCTCGCCGAGGGTGCATCTCCAGATGTGGTCGTGGTTGACGGAGACGACCGCCGAGCTGATGCGGAGATGCTCGCGAGGGTGGCGTCGGGTTCCGCTCTCGTCTACACGACCAGCTCGCCCTTCGATCCAATACTAAGGAGCCTTGAGACTTTTGGTGGCGCCGTGGTCGCCTTCGGCCGTGGAGACCTGGCGGCGTATTCGGGAGGTTCCACTGGGCTGGTTGCTCCCGCTTGGCTGTCGGCAGTGGCTCGCTCCGGGCGTCACGAGCTCGTTGGACCCGCGTCTTCGGGATTTGACGACGCACTTGCCGACCTGTGGTCCACGCTCGGATCAGCTCAGCGAGAGGTCGGACGTGCCGATGATCTCGCTTTTGCGTGGGGCACGGCGGGTGCTCTGGGACAACTGGCTGTGCCGGTAATGGAGCACGACCGCGCCTCGCACCTCGACCCATGGGCCCAACCCCTTTCCAACTCAGTGGAACGCGCGCGGGCTTTCGCTCAGAACGCAACGGGTTCAGCACGCGAGGCGCTCCATTCCGTGGCTAACTCGATCGAGGCTGCCCTCGAGGCAGCCCTCCTGGCCAACCGCAAGCCGGCAGTACTGGCCGAGCTGGTGGGAGAGGAGGTGGCGGCCGGTCGGCCGTTCGTGGTTGCCACTCGGTCGCGAGCTGCCTCCGTGGCCACCGCTACCTACCTCGACGAGCTGCCCGGGGTACCGCTCGGCTGGCGCGACCTCGGTCGGGTCACAACCGCAAAGAGACTCCTCTTGGAAGGGCCGCGATCGAGGGAGCGGACGGCGGTTGTCACTGGTCCTCTGGCGAGAGCTTACGTCGGACTCGTGCCGGTGCCTCCAGCCGGACGCCTGCTCGTGCTCGTCGCCGGCTCGTGGGAACGCCAACGAGCACGTCGCCAGATAGAGCAAGCGACGACGCTCGCTTCATCGCTCGCCAGGGACGAGTCGGCGCGCCGAACGACGACGCGGTTGGGCATAGAACAGATGGACGCGGATCTTATAGAACCGAGCATTGAGGACAGGGAGACCGGTGGCGTTAAGGGGCGCTCCGTTCGCCACGGTCCCGCGTGGGATCCCTTCGACGTGCAGATCGTCGGACCGTTGGGCGATCGGGAACCGGACCTCGAGGGACGTTTAGTTGATGACCGTATCGTAGATGTCATCGCCGTCAGGACCGTCGATGGCACCCTGTTCGTCGAGCCCGATCGGCTGGTCTCGCGGATAAGGGACGGGGAGGAGCGCGAGGTCGCGGCGAAGTCTCTGCACGCCGGCGACTCCCTCGTACTTGTTGACGCGACCGCGCGCATCGATCTCTTCACCCTAATTGCAGCTCGCGCCCAAGAGCTGCCCGAACTCCAGCCAGTTGTATTGCTCGTCGACGACTGGCACCTCCGTGCCCGAGCAGCGCCCCATCGTTTGGGAAGATCGAACGAGGAGATCCTCTCTGCCATGGCTGGAACGTCGATCACGTCACCGGCGACGATCGGCAGCTGGATTCGTGGCGAGGTGCATGGACCTGAGGATCCTGCGGACATAGGGCGTTTCGCCCGGGCTGTCGGAGACGAGGTCTTGGAGCGTCGGGCCGATGCCACAGCTCGTGCCGTCGAAACCCTACGTCGTTATCGAAGGAGGCTCGGCATGATGCTCGCCTCCGCGACTGCCACGGGCGAGACGAATGGCTGGCTCGACGCCCGTCTTGGCATTCATTTCTTGGACCTCGCTTCGACACTGAGCACTCATCTCGTAGTCGGTGTAGATCTGGAATTGCGGTCCATGGCTGCTTCCTTCACCGGCAAGCTGCACGGTGACGGGGCATGTATACGAGAGGAGATGAGTTGGACGTAACGACGGCTCGCCGGCAGGCCATCGTCAACACGATCGTCGAACGGACCGTCTCCGACGCAACTGGCTCGAACATCCCCCCGCTTGTTCGATGGACCGGACCCGAGCCGGCGAAAAGATACTGGTTGGGCTGGCTTATGCCGGAGTCGGAAGTGGCGACAGCGCTGCCTTCGCCAGGCTTTGTCCAGCGATTCCGTCCCGCATCCCAGGGCATGAGCTTTCGCGTGCGGGCGCTTCCCGTGACGCTCGATATACAGGTTTCATTCGCAGTCTGGCCAGTCCTTCATCCGGGCTACGCGGAGCAGATCGCCGGAAGTGGGCTTGAGGAAGCCGATGACGACGATGCCCGGCCCGTTCCCGGCGCGACGGGGCCGGATCGGCGGGAACCGCTCGCTCGGGTTCGGACGAAGGTGCCGACTGGGATGATTTCACTTCCAGACATCGAGATCGCCGAACCGCGTGATCGCACGGTTGGGAGGGAGGAGATCGCTACCGCGCTCGCCCGAGTGCTCCAATTGCCTTCGTCTCTGATGCCCTATCGGCCTGCCCGCCTACGCGGCAATGCGCGCCCACTCGCGAGCGATCTGCTCGACGAACACAGCTGGGAGGCATGGGTGGCGTCGAACCTGGACGAGCCGGTGCTGCCCAGCTGGCGTGTCGATGTGGACGTAGAGACGAGGGCCCTCTCGGACGGCACCTTTGAGCTGACGGTCCTGGCGGTTAACCGGACGCCTGACGCAGAGCACCAGTTCGTCGATCGCGACCAGACTCGAGCCTTCCCCGGATGGGCGTGCGACCCGAACGTCTATGAGGTGGAACTCGGATGTCGGCCGGACTCGGCGTTCGTACCCTACACATTGGAGCAGATCCCGCGCAGCTACAGGTACGACCGGAATGTCGGGGCCTTTGGCCTCAACTGTGCGGTCGAGTCGACCGGAGATCGCCTCTCGACTGCATTTGCCGCCGTTGCTGAGACGGATCGCGTGTATCCGAGGACCCACGCCTCGGACGGCAGTTCGATCGACACTTCTTTTCTCACCCTCGCTGGCGATACAGCGCTCGACGCGCTCGACAGGTTGGTCAGAGAGGCCAGAGCGTGGACGGCTTCCCACTGGTCAGCCCGCGCGCTCGACATTCTAGCCGCCGAGCGCGACTGGACCGAAGCGTCAAGGGCCGAAGCCGCTTCTGACTCGGCGGCCGCCGAGACCGAACTCGAGTGGGTCGAAGCAGGTATCAGGACGCTCCGCGAGGACCCGAAAATCCTCCGGGCGTTCCAACTCATGAACACTGCCATGGCCCTGGTAGGAGGCGAGCAGTACGACTCGTGGCGACCATTCCAGCTGGCGTTCATCGTCGGATGCCTACCCGCCACGGCAGAGCCAGCCTCAGACCGGACCGTCGACATCTTGTGGTTCGCGACGGGTGGTGGAAAGACCGAGGCCTACCTAGGTCTCAATCTTGTGCACCTGTACTACGGTCGATTGTGTGGACTAACTGCAGGAACGAGGGCCTGGGCGCGGTTTCCTCTGCGACTGCTAAGCCTGCAACAGACGCAACGTTTCGCGCAGTCCGTTTTGCTGGCTGAGGTGGTTCGTCGCGAGAACGCCGACGTGGCCCAAGGCGAACCCTTCGGCGTCGGCTATTACACGGGATCGGGCAATACACCAAACACGATCAGTCTCCCGGGCGACCGTTTCTACAGCGGCTGGGATCCCTCCGATCCGAACCGCCTCGAGGGGTGCCGCGTCGTTGAGATGTGCCCCGCGTGCCGTAAGCCACCGCCGATCCGCTTTGACGCAGTCACGCACACGCTCCTCCACGAGTGCCGAACTCAGGGTTGCCCCCTCGAGGGACCGCTTCCCGTTTGGGTAATCGACGACGACATCTATCGCCACCTTCCATCCGTGATCGTCGGCACTGTCGACAAGCTGGCACAGATCGGACAGTCCAGGGACTTCCGGAAACTGATGGGCGGCGCAATGGCTCGCTGTCCTGTTCACGGCTACGCGCGCGGTACTCGGTTCTGCGACCGATTCGGCTGCCACGAGGTCCTCGCTCCTGTGCCGAGCGGCATGTCCGGGATCCAACTAGAGATCCAGGACGAGCTGCACCTCCTCTCGGAATCACTCGGCGCTCTCGACGGCAATTACGAAACTCTCTTTCACGCCATCTCGTCGGCTCTTGGTACTCCTTGCCTGAGGATCATTGCCGCGACCGCCACCGTAGAGGGTTATCGCGAACAGTCCAACCACCTCTATAGACGCCAGCCACGACGCTTCCCGGCGTCCGGACCCACCAAAGAGGAGTCGTTCTGGGCACTCGAACAATCGGGTGATCCTCTCCGTACGTACGTGGCGATGCTGCCGCGGGGGACGACTCTGTTAAACGCAGCCTATTTCGTCGCGGAAAGCCATCGTCGGGCTCTCCGGGAGATACTCGAGGATCCGAACGCTTTCTGTTTGCGACAGGGGCTCCCAATCGAGGTATCCGATGCTGTTGCGGCCGACGTATCCGATGTTTACGAGGTCCTGGTCGCCTATGCGCTGCGCAAGCAGGACTTAGACCGGTTTGCAACGGATGTCTGCGAAAACCACGAGCTCTGTCCGACAGCCGAGGCATACGACAGCGTCACGGGCGACCGGGACTTCTGGAACGTCCGCGAGGTCCTAGATCGGCTCGAGCGACCTCCGGCCGATGAGAGTCGGCGGATCAAGATCCTTGGAGCAACATCGGCGATCTCTCACGGTGTGGACGTTGCACGGCTCAACGCCATGGTCGTCATGGGCATGCCGACCTCCACCTCGGAGTTCATTCAGTCGACCGCCCGGGTCGGACGCACTCTCCCCGGGGTGGTGTTCGCGCTTATCAACCCGATGAGGGAACGCGACGTCAGCCACTTCCGCTATTTCCGAAAATACGCCGAATACCTCGATCGCCTCGTCGAGCGGGTGCCCGTCAACCGCGAGTCCCTGCCGGTGCTGCGACGGGTACTGCCCGGTGGGCTCATGGCGTGGTTGCTCCAGTACTACGAGCCTGAGTGGTTGTTCCCAGGGGGCGTACCCGCCGCTCGGACGCGCGAGAGACTCTGGTACACAAAGGGAGTCGCCCAGGCGCTCGACGCCGGACTGTTTGACCAGCCTGCACTCATCGAACACCTGCGGGAATCCTTCGACGTAGACCCGCACGATCCACGCTTCGATCTCCATCGAGCCACAATCGAGCAGTTCGTCGCGCGCACCGTTGCGCAAGTGCTCGTTCGGAGGAGTGCCGGCTCCGCCATCAACGAAGAGCTAGAGCCATCGCCGCCTCGGTCACTGCGTGACACGGAATCGACCATCGAGATCAGGGGGGAGACAAGATGAGTCTGACCATGAGGCGGGGACGTCTCCAGTCACTTTTCTCGTATCTCCCCGAGCAAACGTACAACTGGGAGAACCGACAGGAGTCCTTCAAAGCGACCTCCGACGTCGACACGCGGCCAGCGAACATACCGGCCACGTGGTTGCGACGCCCGCTACGACGTCTCCTCAGGCCTTTCGAGCGACGCGCGGTGGTCGACGGCATCGCTTTTGCCGGCCTTACGGTGGTTGAAGGCAACTCATTCGAGGTACTCGAACCGCGGAAGCTGAGGGGAGAGCTGTTCCCAGAGACGTGGCTCTGTCCGGCTTGCGCGATCTTCCGCTCCGGTCCCAGGACGGATTGCCCAAGGAGACATGGCCCTATGCGCCAGCTGGTCTTCGTCGAGTACCACCGCTGTGGGTACATCAGTGGGCTGGAGGCACCGCCTTGCACGAATCGGTGCAGGGCTCCCATGTGCCTGACTGGGACGGCGAGCCGCAGCTTCGCGGACTGGAGTTGGGTTTGCAGCCGGTGTCGCCGCCCTGCGGATCGAAACGTCTATCACTCTTGCCCACAGTGCCGGAACGGCACCGTGCGGGTTCTCAGACCGGACGCGTCTTCGGTCTTCTACAGCCAGTACGTAAAGGTCGTGAACCCACCGGGCGAGGGTGAGATGCACGTGCTTGACGGCCCTGGAATATACGAGGCAGCGGTGGCACAAGGCCTCGGACTGCTTCCTCCGGGGATGGAAGGCCTCAGGAGGGGTGTCAACGACTCCGACACGGGGGCTAGCGCTGAGCTGGCCCGCAAGCGCCTGATGGACGACTTCGGGCTTAGCGAGGAGGAAGCTGAAGAGTTGCTGACCCGGAAGGCCCAGCGCACGGCGGGCGAGGAGGACTGGGCAGGTGCCGTCGCCGTCCTCGGTCTCGACGAGGATTCGCTCGCCGATATCGGCGAGGAGTGCGTCGAGCTGAGTCTGTCGCTCGCGGCGTTCCCCCTGACCTTCGCTGACCTGCTCGCAACCTCGCCCAGCGAGGATGTCGCCGAGCTTTACCGGCGCGACTACCCGGAAATGCTCAGTCAACTGGGTCTCACCGAGGTAACAATGCTTCGTGAGTTCCCACTCGCCTACGTAGTTGTCGGATACACGCGCGAGCAGCGGGATCCGGGACCGGGAGTGGCCTTCAACTTCTTCCCTCCAACCAGCGGCATGTTTCCGATGTACGGCCAACGCGTCGTGACCGAGGGGCTTCTCTTCAGACTCGACCCTAGACGGGTAGTCGACTGGCTGGTTGACTCCGGAATCGTGAGTTCTCCGCCGTCGGGAATCGACCCGACCGCCTGGCTGTACCAACTCCTGCGGCCGATCGACAGTGTTTTTGACGCTCCGTCTGACAGGATCACCGCGGCAGTTCTCGGTGTCGTGCACTCCATGTCGCACCGGGTCATCGGTGCGCTCGGCGACCGTGCAGGACTCCGCCGAGAGTCCTTGTCTGAGCATCTGCTCCCATACAATCTGTCGTTCATCGTCTACGCGGACACGCGCTCCGATTTTGTGCTGGGCGGACTCGAGCACGTGTACCGCAACTACCTCTCAGAGTGTCTGTCGGGCCTCCCGGACGCTGTCCGCTGCGTTTTCGACCCCCCTTGCCAACTCGGCAGCGGAGCATGTGCAGTCTGCATGTACCTTTCCGAGAACTCCTGCGAACGCTTCAACTCGGCGCTCTCGCGGCACTTTCTGTTCGGCGGCACACACGATGGCATCGCATGGACCCCTTACTGGCGAACTTAACACCGATCGCTGATCGTCTTGCCCGTCTCGACGATCCGGCTGGTGGCCTCGAATGCTTGCGCGCGGCTATTGACGCGAACGATAGGGAGGCGCTCCTCAAGGCTGTCGGGGGCGATCGACTGGCTCGGTTGGCTCTCGAGCGTGCGGGCGCGATCGACGGACACGGCGAGGTCGCGGCCGAGGCGTTTATTGTGCTCGCGCGTCTTGAGATCGTGCTCGCCATACGGGCATGTCCTGTTGACGCCTGGAGGCCGGTGTTCACTGTGCCCGCTTTCCTCCGCCAACGGATCGCCGCTGGAACGGTGGCAGAGACCATGCCGTTTTGGTACTCGACTCTCGAGCGGGCACGTCGGCGAGCCGTTCTCACGGTGCCCTACCTGGACGACGGATTCCAGACGCTTATTCCCGGACTTGGCAGACTGGGCCGGCGGGGAGGATCTGTGCTGTTGCTTACCCGCGGCCTGCGCGTCAATCCTTCGGAAAGAAATCGGGCCGTCATCGCCTCCCTCAGAATGGAAATGCCTCCGGGAACGATCGAAGTACTCTCGTGGGACGACGGAGGTCTGGGATTGCACGCCAAAGCCCTCGTGGTGGACTCCGAGATTGCCTACGTTGGGAGCGCCAACTTCACCTGGGCAGGGATGAACGCACAAGCGGAGCTCGGCGTCGAGTTGAGCGGCCCGTCGGTAGCAGCCCTCGAAGCCCTCCTCGAGCAGCTCGCAGACGAATTGCGGATTCGTAAGAGTCCCCACGCCAAGTGAGAGACGGCTTCGCCTATGTCAGTCGAACAGGCGAACGAGCGAGCGGCCAACCGCATATGCGAGAAGGGGCGGCACGGCGTTGCCGACTTGAGCGAAGCGACGAGTGCGCGACCCCGCGAACCTGAACCTGTCCGGGAAGCTCTGGATTCTCGCCGCTTCGCGTACCGAGATGGTGCGGGGTTGGCTCGGGTGGATGTACTTGTAACCATCCTTGGATAGATGGGCCGTCACAGTCCAAGACGGACGGTCCCACACCATGCGGTGGTACTTGTCGTCGAAGATGTCCGAGCGGTAGCGGCGCCGCTCCGGTGGGACGGCGTTATAGCGGTCGCCCTCCTCCATCGCGGCGAAGACCTCGATGTCCTCTGGCCGGTGCGCACGCGTGACATGGTCGGTTACGACTCGCGCCAACCCGCCCCTGAGACCCGCGCGCATCATTTGCACGTAGCGGCCTAGGTGATCCGGCCGCGTATAAGGCGTCTCTTCGTCATAGCTCGCTGAACTGATCGCGGGCAGATCGCCAATCGCGTCACGAAGCGTAGGTCGCTTGCGACATGGCAATGGCCACTGGAAGTCGGAAGAGAGCGCCGAGGCGATGATGAAGAGTCGCTTGCGGATCTGGGGAACGCCATGGTCGGTAGCTGCGAGCACCTTCGGTCCGTCCACGCCATAGCCAAGCTGCTCGAGCACTTCGACCAGTTCCGCAACCACGTCCGGCGAGCCCACCATCTCCGGCACGTTCTCGATCAGCACAACCAATGGTTCGAGCTCTCGGACCGCCCGAACGAACTCCCGGAAGAGGAGGTTCCGCTCGTCCATTGTGTCGCATCCTCGGCCATCGCTAAGCGCTAGCTTGCGAAGCGCACCCTTGCCGAGGCGGCTGAAACCCTGGCAGGGCGGCCCGCCGGTGAGTATGTCAACCCGCCGTACGCCGACCTCCTTGAGTGCCGCAGCGAAGGACACAACCTGACGGACGTCCGCGATGACGCTGCCCGAGGCGATGTTCGCGGCATGGGTCTCAGCCGCGACGGGATCTGACTCAAAGGCCGCGACCACGCGCATTCCCGGTACCGAGTCCAGACCAAGGCTGAGACCTCCTGCTCCGGCGAACATGTCGACGACGGCTACATTCGACTCCCAGTCGAACACGTGATCGAAGTAGTCAAAGGGATCGGCGAGCGCCGGCGGCAACAAGACACGGGAGCCTCGTGCACTGCTCACTGCCCTTAACCTCCTCATCTTTCTCGTGCAGGACCTGTCGGACCGTGGCAGGCTCGGGATATGCTTGGAGACGAGCCCGCTTCCGCTCCTGCGATGGTGCCGAGCAGCCCACAGGTCAGTGCTCGTATGTCCGCACAGCTCCGGCGCAATACGGGGCCCGAGCTGGCTCTACGCCGAGAACTCCATCGGCTCGGACTCCGATTTCGCGTCGATCGTGCCATCGAGGGCCGCCGACGAAGGGTCGACATAGTATTCCCGGCCGTTCGGGTAGCTGTGTTCGTTGACGGCTGTTTCTGGCACCGATGCCCAATGCACGGGGCGTTACCGAAATCGAATCGCGATTGGCGGGAAGCGAAGCTGTCGGTCAACGTGGCGCGGGATCGGGACACGGACCGAGTCTTGACTATTGACGGGTGGAAGGTAGTCAGGGTCTGGGAGCACGAGGACTCCGTCATCGCTGCGAAAGCGCTGGCACAGGTCGTGCGGAGTCGGCGATGAAGACGAGCCCACCGAGTAATGCCGAGGCTCGTCCGCGGCCGACATACTTTCCTTCGTACCGTCGACACCTCCCAGAGCGTAAACGGTGGGAAGGTCCCGCGGCAGTGATTCGCGACGCGACGTTAGCCCCCGAGCCACCAAAGGCAGCGGTGCCTAGTTCCCCCTAGCGGCGGCTTGTCACCCAGTAGATAATTGGGCGACCCGGCTAGGGGTTATCTAGGCTATGTTCCTGGCGACGTATGCGCTATCGGCCCCGCAGCTCCCGTTCGATGCGTTTCGCCTCGCGCTAAGCCGTCGTCGGTTGACCAGCATCGGCTCGTCCGCCGAGAATTGCCCTCGTGGCGGACTGTGGAGCTGAGGAGCAGACTTTGGAAGGTGGGCTGTTGAGCGGATCAGGCCACCCACTGCGACCGCCAAGCCGCTGACCTGGTTGTTTCCTGTGTACTTATGGTTGCAAACGCCCCTCCGACACCAACGATCTGCGACTGGTTGCCGCCCAGCCCCACTTCAGCGAGCCCGACATTCAGGCGAGGTGCCCCTGCAATCGTCACCTCAAGGTGATCAGGGAACACGGCAACCTTCTCGACAAGCTCCTCCACTAGCACTCGCCGCTCAGGTTCCGTCGCCTCGTCCCACGCTGTATCCAGGTCGAGGTCCTGGAGCAGTGCCGCCACCTCCTCGAAGCGTGCCAGCAGCTCCTCGTGCTCTGACGATCGGTCTCGGTCCTCCACAGCAGCTTGACGAGCCATCTCGATGCCCCGAGCGATCCGACCCTCCTCCTCGGCGAACCCCTCCGCGCTGATCCTGTCGGCGTAGTACAGCTCCAGCAGCTTGCGACGGCGTTCGGAGAGTGCAGCGAGTCGTTCCGGCGCGGGTGCTGCGCCGGCCCGGCGCCCGGTCCCCTGGCCCGTGCGCCCGGTCCGCCGCAGCTCCTCGCGGATCGCGGCTTGCAGCTCCCGATCTTGGGCGAGCAGCCGCAGCCCTAGACGCGCCGCAAGATGAAGCCCCATGTTGGTCCGACGAGGTTGATCGCAACCCTCCCCCCGATGCCGGCACCGGTACATGACGCGCCCGGCGCCGTTCTGTTCCACCGCCATTCGCTTGCCGCACATTCCGCAGAACACTCGACCCGATAGCAAGTCACGTCCGCGGCGGCGGCCTGGGACGTGGCCCCGCTGGGCGGCCGTGAACTCGTCGGGCGTGATCAGCGGCTCATGGTTGCCGGGGAACCACTCCCCATTGAGCACGACTTGGCCCAGGTAGATCTTCGAGCTCAGGATCGTGCACACCGTCGAGTACCTGACACCCGTCCGGTCCTCAATTGCCTTATAGCTCATCCCGGCCGCACGCAGATTGAAGACCTCGCGAACCCGCTCAGCATCCCCGTTCGGTACCAGCTCGCCACCAACGAGGTCGTAACCGGTCTTCGGACGGTTCATCCACCTGCCTTGATGCGCGGCTTGCTGCATGCCCATGCGCACGTTCTCGGCGAGCTGCTCTCGGTAGAACTGTGCGAAGGAACCCAAGATGTTGTAGAACATGCGACCCGTTGCCGACGACAGGTCGATCTTCTCGGTGAACGAATGCAGCGCGACGCCGGCTCGCCCGAAGCTGTCCGCCAGATCGATCAGGTCCCCCAGGTTGCGCGAGAGCCGATCCAATCGCCAGAGCAGCACGTGCGCGACGTGACCCGCTTCCACCATCGCGAGGAGCTGCTGCAGCCCGGCCCGGTCCAGGTCCTTCCCCGACCGCCCCGGATCGGCGATGACCGTGACGTCCCCGAGATCATGTAGCGAGGCATACGCGCGCAGCTTTTCCGCCTGACCGTCGATCGAGAACCCCTCCGTCGCCTGCTCCTCGGTCGACACCCGGCAATACGCCACCGTCAGCACGACGATCACCTTCCTCCCGCTTCTTCTTCGACACTCTACGTAGCGCTATCCGGATGAGCGTCTGCGCGACGCGCTGGTAGTCAGCCATGTCGCGCAGCCTCCTTCGCCCGCCACTCCGCAATCCGATCGGGGAAGCTCCGTCGACTTGCAATCTCCCAGTCCCGCAGACTCAAAGCCAGCTGCTCGCACGTAGCCGCGATGCCGTCGGTGCCAACCAGCGCGCCGTAATGCGCGACCCACCCGCTAAGCGGCCCAATAAGTCGTCGGACGCTGCCTCTAGTCCGACCGTCGTACATGCGCTCAACACCGAAGGCACCCTCGCCGAGCCTTGCCCGCTGGACCGCCTGCCACTCCGGAGCGACCGGCCAACGGGCGCGCGTCTGGTCGCCAGTAGGAGAACGGTAGGTCAGCCACTCGCTCGTAACCGACGACCACAGCGCCGGGACCGCGGCCAGCACCTCCTCCAAGGTGCTCATCCCGTACTCCCGAAGGACCGTTCGCGCCAGCTCAAACTCAACCCGGAACACTGGCTGTGCCGGATCGAGCGCCTCGCCCCAGACGTCGGCCCAGAAGTCGGCTCCCTTGTGCTCAGCGTCCCTCGTCTTCTCGTAGATCCGGGCCGTGATCGTCCCGGTCTTGCGCCGGCCGAAGCTGAACCCTGTCAGCTCCCCCCCGTCCTCGTAGGTCTCCAGAGTCCGGCCTCGACACACAAACCGATGCCGGTCGTCCCCGGTCGGGCACCAGCCTTGAACGTCCGCGTAAAGGTCCAGCCTGCTGACCGTGAACACACAAGCGCCGACTTCCTCACCCAGCACCGCCATGAACCAACTACACGCCTCCCGCACCCCAAGTCCGTGCAGGAACTCAGTACGCGGCTGCACTCGAAGCCCTGGCAGATGGGTGCTCGGGCTGACACCAACTTGACCGTAGCGATGACTCAGGCAGTACCGGTACCTGCCCATTCCGTGCGAGGCAACCTCGAACTCGACGCCGCCGATCGAAACGCTGTCCGAGCCGCCGGAGCTTTCCGCTTTCCCTCGTGCCGCCGCCAGGCGCTCCAGGAACGCCGCACCCAGAGCCGCGCGACCAGAGAGGTACAACGCATCGATGCCCGACGCCAGCTCGACCAGCCCTTGCGCCCCGTTGCTTCCGTCGTACACTCGCATCATTGCGAGTGTAAATCACACCGTTGTCACTTGCAAGTCTGCGACTAGGGCTGGCGCCCGACCTTCCGCACCGACGAACCCCAGTACTCGCCCGGTTTGATCGTGACGCCTGGCATCTCGAACTCGTCGGGATGCGCACCAATCACCTTGCGGAAACGCGCCACCTTGCGCCAGATCGTCGACTTGTGCATGCCGAAGCGCTCCAGGCCCTCGAAACCTCCGTAGAGGTGCCACATGACCCAGAAGCCAATGAGGTCCTCGACCACCTGGCACGACAGGGCCTCGGTCGCAGGCTCCAGGAACGGCGCCACCGACGGGTAGACCGTCTTCCGAACGACCCCTACGTATGCCTCCCAGGCCCGCTTCGCTATCCCCTTGCCCTCGGGCGTTTCCATCGGATCGGAGCGGAAATCAGCCGACATACTCGCATATTAGCGAGTACAAGCACCCACAGCAACCGACAGCGGGGGAGTGCACGTAAGAGCCGGCGATCGCCGGCTCCCGTTCCAGGATCCCCACGAACGATGACCGGTCCCGTCAAGGCCACGCGATCCCGTCGTGCACAGGAACGACTCCGGGATCGCTCTACGGGCCTTGACCGGGCCTGCCTCGGCGAACCCCACTCCTTACCCCTCGCCGCCGATGGCGTCACCATGCAGTTTGCGGGTGCTGTGTTACAGGGCACGCACCCGCCAGCCGCAGCCTTCCGGTATCCGGAGCCAGCCGAAATCCCCGGAGTAAAATCGGAAACTGTGACCGACGAATCAGTTGTACCAAGCAGTATCTCAAACCGTGACCCTGAATCTGTGGACAGGGAGTTCCACGCCCTGCAGGCTGTCGTTTCTGCTTTGCAGAGCCTCGACTCCGAAGCACGGCAGAGGATCTTCGTCACGGCCGCGACGTTTCTTCGGTTGGACATGCCGGCACAGACGCCTTTCGACCGTTCTACGTCACAAAGGGACACCTCGGTATCGTCGCCAAAATATCCCCCTTTCTCCGCGGATATGTCACTCACATCCAAGGAGTTTCTACTTCAGAAGCAGCCGCGTACAGATGTCGAGCGCGTCGCGGTGTTGGCCTATTACCTCACTCACTATCGCGACATGCCCAAGTTTACGACCCTTGACATCAGCAAACTCAATACCGAGGCTGGCCAGCCCAAGTTCTCCAATGCCGCCAACAGCGTTAATAACGCGGTGACAAGGCGTTATCTGATTTCTGCAAGCAAAGGACAGCGCCAGCTGAGCGCGGCAGGGGAGCAATTCGTCACCGCCCTACCTGATCGGGATGCCGCAAGAGCTGCGATGGCAGCTGCCTCACCTCGACGTCCCGCTCGAAAGCGGGCATCGTCACCCCGTCCCCCAGCCAACAAGCCCGCGCCCTCATCCTGATGCAAACTTCGACGGCCAAACGATTCACGATCTTCAACCACAAGGGTGGTGTTGGCAAGACAACATTGACAATGAATATTGCCGCAGTTCTCACGGAGCTCGGCAAACGGGTCCTGCTGGTGGATTCCGACCCTCAGTGTAATCTTACGTCTTACTTGCTGGAAGAGCCGGTTGTTGACGATATCTTGGACAGCTCCGACTCCGGGGCCGGAAGAACTATTTGGTCTGCAGTGAAACCCATCGTCGAAGGTGAGGGACCACCGAGGCTAGTTGAGCCGTTCGCAACGTCCGTTGAAGGCCTTTATCTCGTACCGGGTGACATCCAGTTGTCGGAGTTCGAAGGCTACCTCAGCGATTCGTGGATCGAGAGCCTGCAGCGTCGTATCCGCGGCTTCAAAGGCACGACGGCTATCAGTGATGTCGTAACTGCCCTAGTCACTGCTCTAGACATCGACTATGTATTCTATGATTCTGGGCCGAATATAGGCCCGCTCAATCGTGCGGTGTTGCTGGACTGTGACTACTTCATTGTCCCTGTGGCCTGTGATCTCTTTTCATTGCGAGCGTTGAAGACGCTCGGCCGTACCTTGGTCAACTGGATCGCCACTTGGGAAACAGTTGCAGACCTTGCTCCCGCTGGGACGTCCCTACTTCCTGGACATCCGTGCTTTCTGGGATACATCCCTGAGCGATTCAAGATCTACGCCGGCGCTCTAACCGTCCAACATGCCAGGTTCCTCGGCCAGATTGACCGTGAAATCCAGAGCCAGATCGTCAACGTCCTACGAACTCAAGGTCCGGGCCTCGTAAGTCGGCGAAAGCGTTATGCACTGGGCGCGCTGAAGGACTTCGGAACGTTGGTTGCAGCCTCCCAGCGCGAAGGAAGACCCCTTTACAACGTGTCTAGTGGGACCGCGGGCCAACGGCGGCTAGCTTACGAGGCCTTATTTGGCATCGCTAAAGCGATTGATCAATACGTTATTGACGCGGGCAGATCACCGTGACACGGAAGAAGAAGCCCTCTGACGCGGAGATCGTCGAGGGACTGCTCCGAGTTTACGATCGCTACGGAGATAGCATTGCCCTTTTCGCAACACATATTTATACGGCGTTGGCAAGTTCGAAGTCCCTCTCAGAGCAGGTACACTCACTGAGGTGGCGTGTAAAGGAACGGGACCGTTTGGCGCTAAAACTCGGTAGGAAGATCGAGGAGGCCAGACGTGCTGGCGAGCCCTTTTCGATATCGGAGGAAAATCTGTTGACTGAAGTCACCGACCTTGCTGGTGTACGGATTCTCCACCTTTATACGCGGCAGTTTGCACGGATACATACGGTTGTCTTGAAGATCTTGGAGGATCAACAATATCCCTTGGTCGAGGGACCATTTGCCCGAACATGGGACGATGAGTCGCGCGAGTTTTTCCAGACGTGCGGTATCGAGACGCAGGTCAGTCCCAACATGTACACGAGTGTTCACTATGTGGTCGGATCGGCGTCGAGGGTCCCTATGACCTGTGAGATACAGGTGCGCACGCTGATGGAGGAGGTGTGGGGCGAGGTGGATCACGCGTTCAACTATCCGGAACCTGCTAAGGACCTCGTCACGCGGGAGCAGCTGAAGGCCTTGGCGAAAGTCACGGCGGGAGCTTCGCGCCTGGTGGACACGATCTATCTGACGCACGGGCTGTCAGAAGGCATCGGGAACTAACTGTCCCGGTCGAGTCCTGTCCAGTCGGAGATCCTCGCCGTCGGCCCTCCGACACGCTCCAGCTCCACGCTTCGCAGAGCTGGTACCAGGGAGTTTGCTTCGGGGCCTCGTACACCGACTCGCTCCAGCTCCACGGCACGGAGTGAGGTCCGGAGTCGCACTTGCTCAACG
>Ga0326727_10008265_pt1 | contig 26583 bp, 19 predicted proteins | sample MB2enrmetagenome_FD_207643 | JGI IMG/M metagenome (GOLD analysis project Ga0326727, IMG submission 207643) | Lab enriched peat soil microbial communities from McLean, Ithaca, NY, United States - MB29MY | ecosystem: Environmental > Terrestrial > Soil > Wetlands > Peat | place: USA: New York...
CGCACCGGATCGTTGGTGGGGCGAAACCCATCACGCTGGGTGATGGGGAGGATGAGTCGCCGGAGGCACAGTCGGAGGGGCCCTTACTCATGCGGCCGTAAGCGCAAAATCCACCTTCCGGGAGGGCAATATGTTCGAGGAACTGGAAAAAGAAGAAAGAGGAGAGAAAGAGGAACGTAATAAACTGTTTCAGATAACGGCTTATATTGTCGGTGCCTTAATAGTCGTAGGAGCTATCGTCTACCTCACATCCAGGGGCCACTCCAAAAGCACCCCGCCCGTTCAGTCCGTTGCCGCCGCACGCCAAACGGCTCCTGATCCGGTCAAGGACCTAAAGATAGTCCGCGCTGTCATGGGGAAGGACCCCACCGGGATTCGGGTGATGTGGTCGGTTCAACTGCGAAACAAATCCGCCGTGTACACTTATAGCAACATCCAATATGAGGCAAGGTTCCTCGGACCCGACGGCAGGACGATAGCCGCGAACCGGGACACCATTAAAGACAGCATTGGACCCGGGGAAGAGAAGAAAATCCCCGCGTTTATCGACGGGATTTACGACGCCAATGCCTCAAACTACGAGTTCGTGCTTATAGGCGCGACGTCTGCGGCGCAGTAGGGTGGCCAACGAATTCCGCGGGGACAGGGGGGCCGTGCCGATGGAACACTATCGGTGATGCTCGGGCGCACCAGTACCCCGGTGACGGAAAAGCACGATCCTGTGGCTCGCCATTATTCCATCGCTGGCAGTTTCAGCAGTTGGGGAATCAGTCGTTAACTCTCCTGCGGGTCAGGCCCTTGTGACCAGTGCGACTTGAAGAGGTTTAACCGTTCCGCCCTGCGGCCCAGAGCCACACGTGTGAGGGAGGGCCTTCACGGCATCTGAGTGCCATTCATGAGTCCTCTTTGCCGTGTTTTCGGGATCTATCCGGCATCGCCAATGCGCACCCATTTGCCGAGCGCCCATGCCCTTGACTCCCAGGGTTGATCAGGCCTCTGACCTGAGATACCCTTGATGACCAGCGCCATATATTTCCCGGGGCCGGATGCCATGACTGACTGCAGGTATGGTCACCCGGAGGAAGGTATTCTATGGGCAAAAGGAAAGCCAATCTGCTGACACGGCGTCAATTTGTTACGACGGCGTCTGCATTCATGATAGTTCCCCGCCATGTTCTAGGAGGGCCGGGTTATGTTCCGCCCAGCGACCACATCACGCTGGCGGCGATTGGTATGGGACACCAGGGGTTCGAGGTCACGATGAATCTTCTGGCTCGCCCCGACGTCCAGGTCACAGCGGTCTGCGATTGTAACAAGAGCAGTAAGGACTACGTCGAGTACGACGACAATGCCGTCCTAATCTCGGCACGGAGGCTGCTCGGCCTAGGATACGAAAACTGGGGCGCGGACCTGGCGTCGCCTGGCGAGACCCAACTCACTCACACGTTCCGGACGAGCGTCGGCATCGGCGGCCGCGAGCCGGCCAGGCGGCTGGTGGAAGCCTATTACGGTGCAGGAAAGGGTTCCGCCTCCGGCGCGTATCACGGCTGCACCGCGTACAGCGATTGGCGCGAACTCCTCGACAAGGAGAAGGATTTGGATGGCGTTTACGTTGCAACGCCGGACCACTGGCACGCCGGGATATCGCTTACGGCGATGCGCAAGCATAAGCACGTCCTCTGTCAGAAACCCATGACGCGCACCATCGGCGACGCGCGCCGGATGGCCGCCACGGCCCGCGAGATGAAAGTGGCGACTTCACTGACTGTCAACAATCCTTCCACCGAACCTACACGGATCATCTCGGAGTGGCTTGCCGACGGCGCGATCGGGACGGTGCAGGAGATCCACAATTGGTCGAGCCGCCCCTTCTGGCCGCAGGGCGTCGGTCGGCCAGAGAACGCGGACCCGATCCCCGAAGGTCTCGATTGGGACATGTGGTTGGGGCCGGCGGCGGATCGGCCCTTCAGCAAGGCGTATTTGCCCTTTGTCTGGCGAGGCTGGCATGACTTCGGCTGCGGCTCTTTCGGCGATATGGGCTGTTACAGCTTTGCCGGCGTGTTCAAGATTCTCAATCTCACTCCGCCCGTCTCGGTGGAGGCTTCTTCCAGTGAAAGCTGGGACGAGACCTTCCCGAAAGCGTCCATAGTCCACCTGAATTTCCCGGCAAACGGCAGCCGCCCGGTGTTGCGCATGTCGTGGTATGACGGGGGCCTGCGACCTCCGCGCCCTGCAGGTCTCAAAGAACGCGACCAGAGAATGTTCGCGGGCGGCGAGGAGAACGAGGGGATTATGTACGTCGGCGACAAAGGCCTCCTGCTTGCTGGATTTAATGGCAACAACCCCAGGGTTTATCCGGAATCCCCCAAATGCCAGTACCAGGCGCCGCCCCGGGAGCCGGGCGCACCGCGGACCGACGCTGCCATCGATCAATGGATCGCCGCATGCAAGGGAGGAACACAGGCCCCGCTCGCCAATTTTGAAATCCAGAGTCCGGTGACCGAAGCCTTCCTGCTCGGTTGCATGGCGCAACGCTTCCCCGGGGAGTTGGTAGAATGGGATACAACCAACATGCGAGTCACGAATTCTGAGAAACTCAACGGCTACGTTGATCCGCCGTATCGGAGCGCTTACAAGATTTGACGGCGTGCTGAAAGAATCGTGTGTGGAGACGTAGCGGCGATTTTGTATCGCCACACCGCCAGCCGATTCAATACGGCGATGGCGACGTAAAGTTCGCGCCACAATTATCACCACGGCGTCAGTCCCGCGCCGGAGGCTGAGTACACTTTCGAGTCAACGCGCAAGGAGGCGTATATGTCTACAATTTCGAGAAGAGAATTCTTCAAGATTGCGGCGAAAAATGCCGCTGTGGCCGGGGTCCTGTCTTCAGGCGCACGGGTACTTCGTGCCAATCCGCTTGGCATGCCCATTGGCTGCCAGACGTGGCCTGTCAGGACGATGATCGCCAAGGACTTTCCTGGCACGATCAAGCAGCTTGCCGAGGCCGGATTTCAGACGATCGAGCTATGCTCGCCGGTGGGTTACGCCGATTCGGGCTTCGCCGGCCTCGCCAAATACACCGGGCCCGAATTGCGGAGAGTCTTGGCCGATGCGGGCGTCAAATGCGTGAGCTCTCACTTCGGCATCAAGGAACTCAGGGAAAATCAGGCGGGCAGAATTGCCTGGGCAAAAGACGTCGGCCTGACGCAAATGCTTGTGCCAAGCCTCGAAGGGCCGCGGAACCCGACGATGGATGACGTGAAGCGGGCGGCCGACGAGTACAACAATATGGGCGAGCAGGCGGCCGCGGCCGGCATCCAACAGGGCCTTCACAATGAGGAATTTGAGCTCACGAGGGTCGATGGCCAGCGGACCTATGACTTGTTATTTAAACTTCTTGATCCGAAGCTCGTCAAGTTCCAGTTCCAGGTCTCCACGATCAGCCAAGGCTACGACGCGGCCGAGTACTTCACCAAGTACCCGGGTCGCTTCATTTCGATGCACGTGCAGGGCTGGTCAACAAAGACGAGGAAAATAATGCCCGTGGGCCAAGACACCCTTGACTGGAAAAAAACCTTTACTGCGGCAAAAACCGGTGGCATCAAGAATTACTTTGTCGAAATGGACTTGGCGATGATGAAGGCCAGCGTTCCTTACCTTCGCAATCTGCAAGTCTGAGGGAACGGCTTGGATTCTGGGCGAGCGGGTGTTCCTGTTGATCGGCGTTGCGGGGGCGGTGGTGGCGGTGGGTGTGCTTACCCACGTTATCCCTTGCTCAGGCCCGAGTGGAGAGCACGGCAACATGACCTCCGGTGGAGGTGTGGCGCTGATCGGCCTCTTCGCGATGGTCCGCGCCCGAGGGCGCAAGTCCACGTCGTGATACGTGGTGGGATAGGCGCCCAGAATTTGCGGTTGGTCCGGTTCCCGATGGGCTCCATCCAGACAAGACTGGAACCAACCACATCGCGCTACGGCGCTGAGTTCGTTAACGGAAGGCAGATTCGAGTTTAGTCTCCTCGATCCGGTTCCGTCGCCATTGGGCGTAATGTTCTATCCATTCGCCGGTGATCCCCGCTAGTTTATCCCACGGCACCGCCATGCCCAAGATGAGAATCGCATACACGTCAAGGCCCCGATCCACGAGCATCACGAGCACTACTCCAGCCAGGGCACACGCCAAAGTCTGGTAGCTGCGTACCATTGTCATCCTCCTTTTGCTGTATATGTCTGCTCGTGGCTTAAGAAAGAAAAACGAGATATAAAGAGCCCTGCGACCTAAAACCTTTATACCACAGAATTCTGGGATATGCAATCCCCGCCAGGTCCGGCGTGCGCGACACTGAAGTTAAGGGTGGAGGTGCGTTCTTGACCCATCACCTTCGTCCTTGCGTAGCGGTGGCGTCAGGCCAGAAAGCCGATGGCGGGGAGGTAGCGCTCGCGCATGTTACGCAGGTCGGATTCGTACTGCTCGTCGAAAAGGGCGTTGTGGGCGGCGAGGCGGCCGGCAACCGGTGGGAGGTCCTGGGCGCATACGGAACCGGCTAGAGCGATGAGGAAAAAGAGGCTTGGGTAAAATCGCATGGGTGCGATCGTAGCAGAGGGGAGAAGTTCATTGCACGAGGAAATTGATCGGCCAGCCGTAAAGCCTGCCGGCACGCGCAGCGATTTTGGCGCTCTCATCCTGCTTGAGGGGAGCACCTTTCCCCTATCGGAAAAGTGAGCAATATTGAGCAGATTTCAGGTCCCGGACATGGTAGGCTTAGAACTGGCGGGCGTTTGGTACTTCGCCTTCTTGAGGGTTACACCCGGAGGCACGCTCAGACCGGCGTCGTTGTCCTGCCTAGGTGTTTTCGTGAAGGGTCTACGCATTACGCTTGTGGAGTTGCCCGCCACCATAGACGGCCGGCTGGACGGCCGACTGGCGAAAGACGTTTACTCTCTTTTCCGGTTTCCGGCCCGCGGCGTGCCGTTGCTCGAAGCGATCTGCCGCCGCGCGGGCTACAAGGACATCGTCACTATCATCCCGCAGTACAACCATGTACCGGGGCGTCTGGACGCAGGCGATTGGAAGCGGCTTGCGGATACGGATGTACTGGGAATCTCCGTCATCACTCGTACGGCGAATCAGTCGTATGAATTGGCGCGGCGGGTTCGCGTGGCGAATCCCCGCGTCAAGATACTCTTTGGAGGCCCTCATTCCACGGCTCTGCCGGAGGAGTCTCTGCAATTTGGTGATGTGGTGGTCACGCACGAGGGAGACTATACCCTGCCTCTCCTGCTCGAGCGACTGGAAGACAATCTCCGGGACCCGCATCTCACCGACCTGCCGGGGGTGAATTACCTCGGCCAGAATGGTGAAATCATCCGCAATCCGGATCGTCCCTACCTGACCAGCGGGGAACTCTCCGCGCTACCCTTCCCCGTCTATTCTGACCAGATGAGCCGGGGAATTACCCACAACGTTGTAAATACATCGCGCGGCTGCCCTTATGAGTGCGAGTTCTGTTCAGTGATTGAGAACTTCGGCCGGGGGTTTCGCTTCCTGAGCGACGACGCGGCGGTGGCGCTGATCCGCCACACGATCCAGTTAAACGGCAAGAGAATATTCTTCGGCGACGACATCTTTGCGGCCAATCGCGCGCGAACCACGCGCCTGCTCGACCGCCTGCTGGCTGAAGGCGTCAGAATGCCGCGCTGGTTTGCACAGGTGCGGGTGGAAACGGCGCAAGACCGCGAACTCCTACGTCTGATGAAGCGCGCGAACTGTGCCATGGTTTTCGTCGGCCTCGAGTCCGTAAACGAGGAAACCCTCAAATTGTTCAAGAAGCACGCCACGCTCGAGAAGAACCGCGCCGCCATCGCTGCTTTCAACGAAGCGGGAATTCGTGTCCATGGCATGTTCGTTCTGGGGTCCGATGCCGACACCTCTCAGACTCTTACTGAAACACTTAAGTTCTCTCGCGACTCGCGGCTCACCACGGCCCAGTTCCTTGCGCTCACGGCCCTGCCCGGGCCTCCCCTAACCCGTCGCCTCGCCGAGGAAAAACGGATCATCGCCTGGGGGGATTGGCAGTTGTTCGACGCTCAGCACGCTGTGGTTTGTCCCTCGCGCATCAGTCCCTCCGAGCTTCAAGCGGGGATCTTTCGCCTCTCCCGCCAGTTCTATTCGGCCAGCGAAGCGCTCAGGCACCTGGTCCACGGACGCTGGTTCGATTTTGCCATCCGGCTGCGGGGGAGTTTTCTCACTCGGCGGATCGAGCGAGACAGCGCATCCTATACCCGGGCACTCGATAAGTTCGATCAGGTTCGTGCCGATCTCACAGCGGAACTCGACAAGCTTGCCGAGAAAGCCCGGAGGAAACTACGTGAATTTGGCGTGGGGCTCGAGGATGGTCGGGCTCGAGCCGAGGCGTGTTTTGAGGATTTGTTTCGGCAGTTTGAGTTCACCTGTGACCGGCTGAATCTTAAACTGGTCCCTTATGGGCAGGCCTTGCGGGAGATGGCGAGCAAGAAGCTCGAAAAGCATCTGCGGGCCCTCGCCACAGAGCCTCACGAGCGGACATCCTCAAATCTTGCTAACGCGCTTGATACTCTCTACCCCTAACTCCCGGAACCTGCCCGAACCGACGTGGGTATTCAGGAAATTTTGTGGGATGGCGGTGCTCCGGTATGAGTGACGCCTCCGTCTCCGCGAGCGGAACGGCCCACCCCATGCCGTTAGAAGAATTGGTCGTTTCCCCCAAGACTTAAACTCCGACATAGAGTTTATTACCGCGCTCCCACCAATGCGGGCCCCAAATCAGGCTCCCCGTGGACCGACCAAAATCAAAATCTGAATGAGGGCCGTGCAGCGGCACGCCCGCTGCCCGGATCGCCCGAACAGCACAACTCCGTTGAGAAGACTGTCAGATCCCAGCCGGCGTTGTATCGAGTTGGACCGGGGTGTATAGTCGTCGTTCGCTGGCAGTCAGCGGCGTGGGAGGTACCATGCAGACGAGAGTGCGGTTCGGGAGAGGCATCATTCCGTTGACATTCTGGCTTGCGGCAACGGCTTGGTTCACGCTCGCGGGGAGCGCGCAAACAATCCCAGTTAAATACCAAAAACCGCCCCAGGCGATCCTCGATGTCCTTAATGCACCCGTCACACCTCTGGTGAGTCTCAGTCCGGCGCGCGATGTGGCGCTGCTTTACACCCCTATGCTGTACCCTCCAATTGCTGATCTGGCACAGCCGATGCTGCGGCTGGCCGGCGTGCGCATCAACCCTGCCAACAACGGTCCGCACGGCGCTGGGCGATTCAATGGATACCTGCTGAAGCGAATCGCGGACGGCCGCGAGATCCCAGTGACCCTGCCGCCGGATGCTCACTTGAGCCCGCCGATCTGGTCTCCGGACGGGCGGCGCTTCGCCTTCTCGAACCTCAGCCGAACGAGCGTCGAGTTGTGGGTGGGTGACGCGCACACCGGGTCAGCTCACGTCATCGCTGGTGTGCGCTTGAACGCCGCCCTGGGTACGCCCTGCGAATGGGTGCCGGATAGCTCCTCGCTCTTGTGCCTGACGGTCCCCGCCGGGCGGGGCGCGCCGCCCAAGGCCAATCCCATTCCTACCGGCCCACACATCGAGGAGAGCTTCGGCAAGGCTGCGCCTCAGCCCACCTTCGAAGACCTGCTCATGAACCCATTCGACGAGAAGCTGTTCGACTATTATGCCACCGCGCAATTGGAGTTGGTGAGCCTGCCGGCTCCCAAGCCCGGGTCGCAGCTCAGCGCGGGTGATGCACAGGCCACTCCGCTCGGCCCGCCCGCCATCTTCCGCAATATCGAGGCCGCACCGGCCGGCCGGCACATCCTGGTGGAGCGCGTGCGCCATCCCTACTCATACCTGGTACCGTTCGAGGATTTTCCTTGCGAGATCGAAGTGTGGAATCGCAGCGGGCGTCTGGTGTACAAGGTGGCCAGCTTGCCGCTTCACGAAACCACCCCTCTCGGCGGCGTGCCCCTGGGTCCGCGCGGCTTTTCTTGGCAGGCGACCGCGCCCGCCACGCTCGTTTGGGTGGAAGCGCTTGACGAGGGAAACCCGCGCAAAAAGATCACGCCCCGCGACCGCGTGATGCGGATTGATGTGGCCGCACTTCAACCGGGCGCCGAATCCTCGGAAATGTTCAAGACCGAAGAGCGCTTTGCCGGGATCGAGTGGGGCGAACGCGGCGACATGGCCCTGGTGTGGGACTACGTGCGCAACCAGCAGCGCCGGCGCGGCTATTTTTTCAACCCCAAGGAGGCCGCCGCATCCATGCGGCGGGTGTGGGACTTGAGTGTGGAGGAACGTTACCAGAATCCCGGCCGGCCGGTGATGCGGATGCTGCCCAACGGCCATCCGGCAATGGTTGAAGACGGCAACGACATTTTCCTCGAAGGCGAGGGTGCCTCTCCCGAGGGCAACCGGCCGTTCCTGGACCGCTTTGATGTGAGCACCCTGCAATCCACCCGCCTGTTCCACTCGGACGAAAAGAGCCTCGAAAGCTTTGCCGCCCTGCTGGCCCCGGACGGATCGAAATTCCTCACGCGGCATGAGACGCCCACGGACCCGCCCAACTACTTCATCCGGACCGCTTCCGGGGGTGACACCGCCTTCACGCATTTTCCCAATCGCGTGCCGCAGCTCGCGGGGATCAAAAAAGAGTTGGTGAAATACCAGCGCCCCGACGGCGTCGGCCTCTCGATGACGCTCTATCTGCCCCCGGATTATAAGCCTGGAGAACGCCGGCCGGCGGTAATGTGGGCCTATCCCTTTGAATACACCAGCGCGGCCCTGGCCTCGCAGGTGACGGGCTCGCCCAACACCTTCACGGAAATTCGCGGCCCCTCCCAGCTCTTTTTCTTGCTCGACGGTTACGTGATTTTGGAGAATGCGGCTATGCCGGTGGTGGGCGATCCTGAAACGATGAACAATACCTACATCGAGCAGATTGTGGCGGACGCCAAGGCGGCCATCGACAAGGCGGCGGAGATGGGCGTGATTGACCCGAACCGCGTGGGGGTGGGCGGGCACAGTTACGGCGCCTTTATGACCGCCAATCTGCTGGCACATTCCGATCTGTTCCGGGCCGGGATCGCGCGCAGCGGCGCCTACAATCGCACTCTGACGCCCTTCACCTTTCAGAGCGAGCGGCGTACGCTCTGGGAGGCCCCTGACGTCTATCTCAAGATGTCGCCCTTCATGTACGCGGACAAGATCAAGGCGCCTATCCTGTTGATTCACGGTGAGGCGGACAACAACTCCGGCACCTTTCCCATCCAGTCGGACCGCCTGTACCGCGCCATCAAGGGAAACGGCGGCTCGGTCCGCTATGTCACCCTGCCGGAGGAAGCGCATGGCTATACGGCGCGCGAGTCCATCGAGCATGTGCTGTGGGAAATGCTGACGTGGTTTGACCGGTATGTCAAGAATGCTGCGCCCGTCGCCTCGACAGGCAACGCCGTTGGGCACTGAGGGCCGCCCGCCTCTCGGCGCGGGGCACAAATTTCGTTTTCCTGAACCATGATGTCTGCAAGGCCTTTCGCAGTGAAGGAGCCGTTAACGACTTCCCGGCGTAGGCCTGCTGAACCCCAGCCAGCCTTACTACTGGCGCGTCCGCGCGCGCATCGACGAAGGCGTTTGGGGACCATAGTCGAAGATGTTTTCCTGTGCCGCGCAAGCTCCCGCTGACGGTAAGTTCCGTCGCGCGGCGATGGACTTCAGAGACTTGGTTTCTCGCAAAGGAAGGGAGACGATGCCAAATGGATTCCAAATGGGGTATCCGCCGCCGAACCTTTCTGCAGGGAATAGCCGTGGCTGCGACCACCGGGCGCGGGGCACGTTCGTTGTTTTCGCAAGAACCAACATCTACCGCTTCCCGAGAGAAGCTTTCGGTATTTGCTTACTCTGACGTGAAGCTCACCGGCGGCCCGCTGAAAGCACAGTGGGATCGCATCCACGCGTCCTACATGCAGCTCGATGAGGACCGACTGCTGAAGGTGTACCGGCAGCGCGCCGGGCTGCCAGCGCCGGGCGAAGACATGGGCGGTTGGTACGACGCGGACGGTTTTGGGCCAGGCCAAGTGTTGGGGCAGATCATTTCCGGCTTAGCGAGGTTTTACGGCACTTCCGGCGATGCGGCCGCGCAGTCCAAAGTGCAGAGACTGGTGAAGGGATTTGCCGCCACGATTGATTCCGATGACTACTGGTACCCCTCTTTGAAAGCCTCCACGGCGTGCGCAGCGTACACTTTGGATAAGATTCTGGTGGGGTTGTTGGATGCCCACAGTTTTGCCGGCGCATCCTCGGCTCTCGACGCGGCACGGCGATGTATTAAGGGGTCGGTGCGTTACCTGCCCCCTCGGGCCTACGAGCGTTTTGAAGCCCCTAAGCAGGCGGCCGTCGACGAACCGTATACCCTACCGGAGAACCTCTTCTACGCCTACGAGATAACCGGGGACCAAGCCTATCGTGAAATGGCCAGGAAATACCTGATGGACAGGACCTACTTCGACCCGCTCTCTCGTGGCGAGAACGTGCTGCCGGGGTTGCATGCATACAGCCACGTAAATGCGTTGTGTTCCGCCTCACGGGCGTATCTTGTCCTGGGTGAACCCAAGTATCTCCAGGCGGTCCAGAACGCCTGGGAGATGATCACGAAGACACAAACCTTTGCCTCTGGCGGCTGGGGTCCGGATGAGGAGTTCGTGGTTCCCAACAAGGGGTTGCTGGGGGAGAGCCTGAGCAAAACTCACGCCCACTTTGAAACGCCTTGCGGATCGTATGCGCATTTGAAGCTCACTCGATACTTACTGCGTTTCACCGGAGAGGGACGATACGGGGACAGCCTGGAGCGGGTTTTGTACAACACCACCCTTGGCGTGAAGGATCCCAAAGGCGACGGCCATGTCTTCTATTATTCGGATTATCACCCCACGACACACAAGACATACGCTCACGACAAGTGGCCCTGCTGCTCAGGGACGACACCCCAGGTGGTGGCGGATTATGTCATCAGCGCCTATTTTCGGGCTGCGGACGGAATCTACGTTAACCTCTTTACGCCCTCGGAGGTGAACTGGAAATTCCAGGGAGCCCCGGTGAAGCTCATCCAGAGAACGACCTATCCGGAATCGGATTCCACCGAATTGAGCGTGGAAGTTGCGGTTCCGAGTGAATTCACAATTTACGTGCGCATTCCGGGCTGGCTGCGGTCACCTGCGCAACTCGCCGTCAATGGAAAACCTCTATTTCTCGATGCGCCGCCGGGAAACTTCGCGGCGATTCGACGTCGCTGGCAAACGAACGATGTAATGCAGGTCCAAATTCCCTTCGCTCTCCGCTTGGAACCCATCGATGAGGAGCACCCGAAGACCGTGGCATTGATGTGGGGGCCGTTGATGCTCGTAGCGCTCGACTCGCCGTTGGACATCGCCCGCAAGTCCGTATCTTCCGACGGTCTGAAGCCGACCGCGCACTCGCCGCTGAGTTTCGAATTGCCCCGAGCGCCGGCGACACAACGTTTCGTGCCCTTTTATCGAGTTCAAGATGAAACTTATACAACCTATGTTGAGGCGACTTAGAGCGGATTTCTCACGCCGCCGGGACGACTGGCTGGGTGGCGCAGACCCCCTGTTCTTTGGGGCCTGCGATTTCCCGAAGGGACTTGGGGGAGATTTAAGAACAGTGACGATTGACAAGCGACGAGAAACACGCGTCAGGTGATTGGTGCTGGGGGTCACGCGTCTGAGGTCCGACGCCGAGGGGCAAAACCAAACTTGCGTGGCGAGGGATATTGACAAGTGACCAGCGACGAGTGACGGGCTGGCGATAAAAATAGAAATGCGGGCAGAGCGAGGTCCTTCGCACGGTTCAGGATGACAGCGCAACGACCGCAGCCGGAGGCATGACCAAACCCTTGCCGATTTGCCTCGCCCGTGACATTCTCCCCCGCCTCGGTAATCGGCGGGAACGAGCACCCAGATGAATCGCCGGTTCGGCGGGCCGACTCCAATTCACAATCACGCGGGCCGTCCACACTCCCCCGCATCGGTTATCGACCGTATCAGGTGAAAAGATGAATCGATTTGCAGACTTCGAAAAGCGCGAATCACAAATCTCAAATCAGCCAATCACCCGATCACCGGATCACCCGATCTCCTGATTGCCAGCCCCGGTTTCTATTCCCCCAACACCTGCACCATGTAGGTTCGTTCCAGGGGGCCGTCGTACTCCATAAAGTAGATGGTTTGGCGGGAGCCGCGCACCACCTTCCCGTTCTCGATCGGGAACGAGCATTGGATTCCCCCCAGAATGCTTTTCAGGTGGGTCTCAGCGTTGAAGCCGACGCGGCCGTCGAAGTCCAGGTAGCGCCGATGGTGATAGTCTTCATCTTCGGGCAGCAAGCGCGCGAAATGCGTGAGGATGTCTTCCTCCAGGCAGGGTAGCCCTTCCGTCACCAGCAGGCCGGAGGAAGTATGGCAGGTCATCACATTCACCAGCCCGTTCTTTACCCCACTCTTGGCCACCAGTGCGTCGACCTGCGCGGTGATATCAATGGCTTCCTCCGCCTTGCGGCTTTGCACTTTAATTCTTTCCAGCTTGATGATCATAGGCGCAATCCCCTAGCAGGTTGGTGACGTGTTGAAGCGCTGACCTTTAGGTCAGCATCTCGGGCACTCGCGGAAAATGCCGACCTTTCGCTTAGCTCAGGGCGGGCTCTGAAGGGGGGCGCTGCAACGTCTTTCATCGACCCCCCTAGCGCGCGGGCCGGGTCTCGATTCCCAGCAGTTTCTCCGCATTGGTGCGCAGGATCCTTTCCAGGCACGCTTCCGTCAGCCCCAACGACTTGATGGCCTTCACCATATTCTTGATTTCCACGCGCGGGTAGTTGGAGCCGAAGACGATTTGATTGCGCAGGCTCCGCTCCAGGAGCGTGAGGGGCATCTGCTGGCGAAAGTGGAACTGGAAGAACTCGGTTGGGCCATCGTGGTAAAAGCAGGAAGTGTCCAAATACACGTTGGGGTGTTTCAAGGCGAGGGCGTTCGCGTCCCAAACCCAGGGCCATCCCCAATGAGCCAGGACAAAGTTCAACCGGGGGAATCGGCGAATGGCCGGTTCCAGCAAAAGCGGCCGTCCCTGCGCCAGAGGCGTTCCCGGGGCCCAGCTCATGCCGGTGTGGATCAGCGCCGGAATGCCCAGCGCGGCGGCCGCTTCGTAAACCCCAAACACCTTGGGATCGTTGAGGTCGAAGTCCTGGAGCGCCGCGTCCAGCTTCAGGCCTTTCAGCCCCATGCCCTGGACGGCGGCCTCCAACTCTTTCGCGGCGCCGGCCTCGAACGGGTCGACGCTGGCAAATCCGATAAAGCGTTTCGACATGCCGCACAGTTCCGCCACCTGTTCGTTGCTGGAGACGGCCAGCCCACGCGCCCGCGCGCAGGCGATGGGCAGGAGGACGGCCTTCTCAATTCCCGCCACGTCCATTTGCAAGAAGAAGGTCTCCAAAGGCTGAAGGTTGTTGCCAATCTGGAAGACCTCGCGCGCCATGCGCGTGTAATCGGGATGTTTTTCCGCCAACTCGCGGATCAGGACGGGGTGAGTGTGAAAATCAATCATGGCGGTTCGCCCTTGCTCCCTGCTGGGATAAGAACTGCGCAAAGTACGCCCGGTCGCGAAAAGCTTCTGTGCCGCCGGGGCGCGTGGTGGAAAAGGCGCCAGCAGCGTTGCCGTGCGCCAGGCATTCTGCCAAATCCCCGCCACGCACATAGGCATGAATGAAACCCGCGTCAAAGGTGTCGCCCGCACCTACGGAATCAATCGCCTCGACGGGCGGGGCGGCGCCGCGCACGGAACCTGACGGCCCGCAGGCTATCGCTCCCTCTGCTCCCAACTTGACCGCCACCACCGGCACGAATTGCCTCAGCGTAGCGACGGCTTCGTCCAGGTTATCAGCGCGCGTGATTTTTTTCGCCTCACGTTCGTTGGGAAGAAAGACATCCACGAACTTCAGGACCTCAAACAAGTCGTCTTCCCAGCGATCTTCCGGGTCATCGTTGGTATCGAGCGAGGTCGAAAGGCCTCGCTGCTTCATCAATCGGAACAACTCAGCAATGCGTGGGCGCAGGGCGCGATGCAGGAAGAACGAGGAAAGGTGAAAATGCCTCGCCCCCGCGAGGTAATCCAAATTCAAGTCCTCGAAACACATCTCCAGCATTGTGCCGGGATAAGTCAGCATGTTACGCCAGCCCGTCCGGGACAAGATCACCGTGAGCCCGGTGCTCGTAGGGCCCGCCACCTTCCGCACCTGCGAGACGTCCACGCCGCCCGCCGCCAGACGCGCGAGCGCAATTTCGCCCAGGGGGTCTTCTCCGATGCGGGAGATGAATCCCACTTTGTTTCCCATCATCGCTAGGTTGTGCGCGAAAATCGCAGAAGAACTGCCCAGAGTAAGCGCCAAGCCGTCGGCCAACAACTCGCGTTCGGGATCGAGTTGCGGCGGCAATCCATACAGGATCAGGTCGAGGTTCAACTCGCCGACTACGGTGACATCAAAATGGGGCATGGCAGGGTCGTGTTAGTCGCCGTCCAGAATCACGGCCCGCGTCAAATTGCGCGGGCTATCAATGTCGTACCCCTTTTTGAGGCCGGTGTAAAGACCCAACAATTGGCAGGTCACCAGATAGCCGACCTGCCGGACACACTCGGGAGCATCCAGGCGGAGTTCGAGCAGGAAGTCGGCGTTCTGCTTGGTAGCGTCATCCGCTTGGTTGGCAATCACCAGCGTGGTGGCGCCCAGCGATTTCATCTCTTCCAGAACCTTGCGCTCTTCCTCGTGACCACTTTCGGAAAGGAGGAAAGTAATCAGGGTTTCCGGTCCCACAATCGCCTTGGGGCCATGGCGGAATTCCAGGGTGTGGAAGACCTGGGCGTAAGAGCAGGACATTTCTTTGACCTTAAGTTGGCCTTCAGAAGCGATGCCAAACAGCGGACCTTGGCCGAGGAAAACATAGTCGGCAAAGGTATAATCTTCCACGAACTGGTGAATTCTCTCGTGGACGGAGTCCAGAATCTCCTGCACCCGATCGGGAATCCTGCGAAGACCTTCGGCTACTTTCGGGCAGTCCGCGATCTGCGCCGCCAGGGCTTGCGCCCCCAGCAACATGGAGGAAAAGGAGCGCGTCATGACCACGCTCTTTTCGTCGGCGGGCAGAAGATAGAGCGTGTCGCTGGAGGTTTCATCCAGCGGCTGATGCTGCGCGCAACTGATAGCCAAGGTGCGGATGTCCCTTTGCTTTTCCAGGTATTCGGCGGCGCGCACCACCTCGGAAGACCTCCCCGAGCGCGAAACCAGGATGGGCTGGCACGGGTGGTGGGCATTCAAAACCAGGTCCGGGAAGAGGAGCAGTTCGGAAGCCGGAATGCCGCGTGCCGGCTTTCCTGTAATCAGTTGCCAACTGGCCGCTGCGGCTTGCGAGATGTAGTAGCTCGAACCACAGCCGATGAACAGGCAATCGGTGTGCGGGCGAAACTTCGTGGCAAGCTTCTTGAGCTGCTGGCTTTTCTCCAATGCCTGGAAGCACGCTTCCCAGCATTGCGGCTGTGAAAAGATTTCAGCGCGCGTATTCGCCGCGCTGGTTTTGGCGGCAACACTCATGAAAGGCCTCTCCTTATAAACAATGCCGGCAGGAATTCCTATGGGTTTTGTAGGTCCCGCCGCATGATTTACATTACATTTCCTTTTACTACATTTCGATTTATGTGTCAAAGAAAAGTATTCAAAAGACCTTTCGAATCGGGACCGCAATGTTCGATCGGGGTCTACCCTCGCCCCTTGGGGGAGAGCGCAAAGCGCCGGGTGAGGGGGTCACACAGGAACGAGTTGAGAAGCAGTTTCCGGAGACCACTTATGTGTAGAGCCGTGGGGCTAGCGGGGGACTTCCCCGTCGGCCGAGTTGTTCGAATCGGGCGATCCGCGCTCCGCCAAAGGGCTAAACGAGGGTAACCTTGATCCCAGCCTCCGTGAGCTCCTTGAAGTCTGCCTTGGGAATCTTATTGTCGGTAATCACATGGTGAATGGAGGAAAGCGCGGAAATCTGGGAAAGGCTGCGGCGCCCGAATTTGCTGGAATCGCACACGCACACGGTCCGCCGCGAAATCTTGATCATCTCGCGGTTCACCTTGGCTTCCAGGAGGTTGGGTGTGGTGGGGCCGTAGTGAACGTCAAATCCATCCACTGCGAGGAAGAAGATATCGGCGCTCAGTCTGCCCAAGGTTTCCTCGGCGAGCGGTCCCACCAGCGAGAAGGAGTTCTCGCGCAGAATTCCTCCCGTCAGGATCACTTCAATAGAAGTACCGGCAAGTTCGGCGGCAATGTTTACGGCGTTGGTAATCACGGTTAGCCGTCCGCGATTTCGCAAAGCCCTGGCGACCGCCGTGGTGGTGGTTCCGGAGTCCAGAATCACGCACTCGCCCTCCCTGACCAGGGCGGCAGCCGCCTCGCCGATCCGCTGCTTCTCCTTGCGGTGCTGCTTCTCTTTTTCCCGCAGGCTGGGGTCAAGCAAGGCGCCCGTCCGCACCGGCAGAGCCCCGCCGTGAGAGCGTTGAAGCAGGCCTTCGCTGTGGAGATTCTCGAGATCCTTGCGAATCGTCACCTGCGATGTTTGTAGCCGCGAAGCAAGGTCCTTGACCAATCCACGGCCTTCCTCTTTGATGATTTCCAGAATTTTTCGGCGTCGCTCTTCGTTAAGCATGTTTACCTATGTGGTCCTGTCTTTTCGTGAAATCCAGAATAACCTTCGCTTGTCTCTTAATATGATTACTACCGCATGTCAATGAAAACCTGCGTTATTCGCGAACGCTAGAAAGTTAGGGAGCGGGGACGCGGGACTCCTTCTCCTTGATAAAGAGGGAGAGCAGGGGATGGTTGAACCCGCCGAGAGTGAGACGCTTATTCTCATGGAGAACGTAACAAAATCTCGCTCTCAGGAATTGCTAGCGGCCCGGGGAGCGTATATATTCAGTTGCGCTGGAGCGGCCAAAAAACCAACCCGGCCATGAGCGGGCTGCCCAAAAGGCATCCCAGGAGCAAGAATCTCTGCCAGGAGGAAAACCTGTGCGCAAGCTCATCGTTATCATTTTTGTGGCGTCGTGTTTAGTTCCCATAACCCGGGCGCAAACAGCGCCCCAGCCCAAAGACTATACCGCCCACGTGGTGGGTTACGCCCACATGGACATGGCGTGGCTGTGGCGCTGGGAAGAATCCATTCACGACATCATGTACAACACCTTCAGCAACCAGCTCAAATTGATGGACCAGTTTCCGGACTACACATTTTCGCAGGACCAAGCGGTGGTCCTCGACTCCATGGAGCACTTCTATCCGGATATCTTCAAGGGGCTTCAGGAGAAGGCCCGGACCGGTAATTTTATTCCCGCCACCTCGGGTTGGGTGCAGATGGATGAAAACGTCAGCGACGGGGAGTCGCTGGTGCGGCAGTTCCTCTATGGCCAGAAATACAGTAAAGAAAAATTCGGCCACTACGTACGCTTCGCGTGGCAGCCGGACGTCTTCGGTCATCCCGTCACCATGCCGCAGATTGCGCACAAGGCGGGGATTGAGCTTTACCTGTTCAACCGTCCCCATGACCCGGCCCGCCCGCCCATCATCTGGTGGCGGGGCTTGGACGGAAGCCGCGTGCTGGGTTACACGACGCCCGGCGAATATACGCAGACAATGGACCACGAGCACACCACTGTTCTGGGAATGAAGAATGCCGATCGCGCCGGAGTGAAAAATATCATGGTCCTTTACGGCATGGGCGATCACGGTGGCGGTCCCAATCCGGAGGATATTGCCGGCATTGCCAGGCTGAACGCCTCGCCGGATGAAGTGCGCGTAAAGCCCACGAACGTGGCAGATTACATCGATATTTTGCTGACCGAGAAGAAGGACTTCCCGGTTTACGAAAAAGAGTTGAATCCTGTTTTCCCCGGCTGCTACACCACCCAGGTGGAGATGAAGCGGCACAACCGGCAGACGGAGCAGCTTCTCCTCAACGCCGAAAAGATGTCGGAGCTGGCGGTGTTCTTCGATTATCGCGACTACTTTCCGGTGCGCGACATCAGCGAAGCTTGGAAGCTGGCATTGCTCAACCAAGCCCACGATCTGGCGGCGGGCTCGGGCATCGGACCCATTTACGCCGACGCGGCGATCCAGTATCAGGAGATTTTCGAGCGCGGCAACCGCGCCCTGAAGTTCTCTCTGGAAAATCTGGGGCTGCAACTCGATACCCGCGGCGAGGGTGTGCCGCTAGTGGTCTACAACCCGCAGTCGTGGGATCGTACCGGGTTGGTAACCGCAGAGGTTTCCGCCTTTTCCCTGCCGGCGGGAATGGTGGCCGTGCACGGCGAGGAAACCGTGCCGGTCCAGATTCTGAAAGCGCCGGCGAAGGCGGGGGCCCGCCAGACGGCTACCGTGGCCTTCGTCGCGCAGAAGGTTCCGCAAATGGGATTGAAACTCTACCGGCTCGTTGCTGATTCCAGCAACTCCAAAGCGGCGGCTTCATCCCTACGGGTGGAATCGAAACCCCGGCCCTATCTGGAAAACGAGTTTTTGCGCGTCGAGATTAATCCTGAAACCGGCAATATCGCGCGGCTCTATGACAAGGTGAACAAGCGCGAAGCGTTCCACGGGGAGGGGAATTCCCTGACCGCTTGGGAAGACACGGCGGAGCAGGCCATGAAGACCTCCAAAGAATATGCCGGGCCGGCCTGGGATGTCGGCTTCACCGGCAAGAAATGGGAGATCGATAAAGCAGCCCGCGTTGAAATCACCGAGCAGGGACCGGTGCGCGCCACGATTCGCGTGATCCACCGCTTCCGGGACTCCGAGTTCACTCAGGACATCAGCCTGATCGCTGGCGTGCCGCGCGTGGATGTGGCCATGACGCTGGACTGGTACGAGCGCGCCACGTTCCTCAAGGCAGGCTTCCCCGTGAGCGTCGACTCCAGCAAAGTGTCGGCGGAAATCCCGTACGGGGTCATCGAGCGCGATCAGACGGGCGAGGAAGCCGTCATGGGGAAATGGGTTGATATCTCGGGCCCCGACTATGGCGTGGCCATTCTCAATAACGGGCGCAATGGTTACGATGCCAAGGACAACACCCTCCACCTTTCGGTGATTCGTGGACCGTGGGGCCCTGACCCGCGCGCCGATGAGGGCGAACACACCTTCGGATACTCCATTTATCCCCACCACGGAGGTTGGCGCGAGGGCAAAGTGCAGTTCCAGGCCCTGGCATTCAACTCGCCGCTGCTGGCCATGCAGGAGCCCCAGCACGCCAGCCCGCAAGAACAGTGGGCCGGAAAGAAAGGCGGCTTGCCCGACGCCTACTCCTTCATCAAAACCGACAGCGACCACGTGGTTCTGTATGCGCTGAAGCAGATGGAGGGTTTTTATGATACGGACGCCATCGCGCGCTTCGTGGAATGTGAAGGCCGCGAGGGCGACGTGACTTTAGAAGTTCCGCGCACGGTCCGCGCCACGGAAACTACCTTGCTGGAAGATGTCAGCGTGGGACCGGTGGGGGAAGGAACCACCATTCAGTTCCACATGAAGCCGTGGGAGATCAAAACCCTGCGCTTGACGCGGGGGCGCTAGGCCAAACTTTTCACCACGGGTTTGGAAGGGCGGAGCCTTAGCCCCGCCCTTGCAGCCAATTCCTAAGAACGTCCAAGCCTGGCAAGAAATCGGGGCTAGCAACTTCCATTGCGGCCTGCTCGTCACTCCTCCCTGGCCACTTGTCACTGTCTGTTTCGTGACTGGCCACTGCCATCCCGGCCGGCAGGCCATTTCGATCACACCACCCCATGCTATTCGTTTGCATCAATATATAATAGAGGCTCAAAATCTTCCGACGGATCCTGGCGAGATGAAAAAAACATTCCCACGCGCATTCTTGACACCGCGAACCCTCTTTCTTTTGGCCTTTTTGGTTTTCCTGATCAGCGCTGCTCAAGCTTCCGGCGCCGCCACTCCCCCCTGTGTGGGGAGCCTGAACGTCAGCCGTTTTCGATTGCTGATTCAACCGGCGAAGGGTGGCGCGCCGCTGCCGCTGCAAGACATCAATATCATTGAACCCGGCGAAAAGCTGAAGTACGAACCCCTGCATATCCCACCAGCCATCCGCGACAAGGCCAAGATCGCGTTAATTCTGGTGGCAGTCCCCAAATCGGAGTCGAAGGATGAAGCGAAGGGGAAAGCGGAAGAGGGCAAGGAGGGCAGCGAAAAAGAGGAGACCGGGAAAGAAGAGATGAAGGAGGCGAAGCAGGATATTCATGTGCTCGAGGCTCTGCCGGCCAAGGATGCGCAAGAGTGGAATATTCCCGCGCGCGCCACTGTGGTGGGAGTGGTCTTCGGCCCGCACGGGCTGGATGTGAAGAAGGTTAGCTCATTGGTGGATAAGAATCCCGACCTGATTCCGGAGTTGACCGAATATGCGGAGGCAACGGCCAAGGTGGGAGCCTTGGTTGAGGCACTGACGGAATACCAGCAGCAGCCGGACCCGAACCGCGACGTGAACGCGGCGCTGGCGGGATTTGGGAATGAATACAATGTGGCGATCCCCAAGATCGACACAGCCGCGCCCCCCAACCAACAGGCCGCCGTATTGTTGCAGGCAATGATGCCTTCCTTGCAGACTTTCGATCCGATTACGGCCTCCCCCGCAGGAGTGGTGGCGCAGTCGGCGGGGTTGGCGGGGGCAGTGGCGACCATGTTCTTTGGTTCGCCGGTGGGACTCGCGGCGGGGGGTGCGGCCCTCTTCTTGAACATGCGCACGTTGGTTTTCCCTGATACCGACTTCCGCTCCGCCTTCACCCAACCCTTTGAGACCACCGGCCTGGCCCTCTGCGCCAAGAACGAGGCGGAGAAACCGCGCACGCGGGTCGCTTATCTGTGGATGATGCGGGTGCCCAACGCCGATGCGCCCACCGTGGCCTTGGCGGAGACGGCGCACTTGCCCATCGGCGGCAAATCCACCCTTCAAGTTCCCTTTGCCAATTCTGTGGACTCCAAGCTTTTGGCGCGAGCGCACGGCTGGGAGTTAGTCTCGGCTAAGAACCACGCCGATGTTCCCGTCAAGGTGCAAGTGGGATCCCCGGACGATTCCCTGGATCTTGACCTGACCCAAACCAAGCTGCCGCCGGGAGAATATCACTTGGCCGCCCTGTGGGATTGGGCGCCCCTTCAGGTGAAGGGCGATGTCGATCTGCGGTCGCTGGGAGATTTCAGCAAGGCGAAGGTCACCCAGGATTCCGCGGACCGCTTGGTGGAGGGCACGGGCCTGGTGGAAGTACAACTTATAGGTGCGGACTTTGAGTTTGTTGAGAAAGTGGCAATAGCCAAAGCGGGAGACAAGAAGGCAACGCCCATGGAAATCACCTTTACCTTACCGAAAGGCAAAGCCCAGGGCGACCAGGAGAGTATGGAAACGGAAGTGGACCCGTCACATTGGGGTGCAGGCAGCTACCGCTTGATTCTGACGCAAACGAACGGCTCCTCGCACGACGTGGCGCTGGTGATTCACCCTCCCAATCCCACGCTCGAGGGTTTGCCCTTGCGCGCCAACCTGGGTGAAACGCAGCAGACTGTGGTCCTGCGGGGGACGCGATTGGAACGGATCACGCGCATCACCACTCCCAGTGCGGCGTGGGAGCTTGCACCCGTCAAGTCCGACGCGCACGACTTATTGGAGCGCAAAGCGACGGTCAAGCTCCAGGCGGCGAATCCCGGAGAGTTGATGGCTGCCAGCGTTTCCGTGCAGGATATCCAAGCCCCGCTTACGTTTTCCGGGGCGTTGGAGGTGGCGGGGCCGCGCCCCAAAATCGTGGGCGTTAGCCTTTCGCTCGCTCAGCAGCCTGATGTACTCCTGAGCGAGGGGGAAATACCGGCAGGGTCGGCAATCAGTTTTTCGCTGCTGACCCACAACGTTGACGCGCACCCCGCGCTGAGCCTGACTTGCGCCAATGACGGTTTCGTGAAGGCGCCACTGGTGCTGCACCCGGGAGACAGAACCTCCAGCGCGCAACTGGATTTCGCCGGGGAGAACGGACTGTTTCTATCCGTTGATCCCGGCGTGGTCGGCCAATCTGGTTGCCAGTTAGCCGCGACGATCACCACCGACAGCGCGGGGAGCTCAGACCCCACCGTGCTGGGCCGCGTCATCCGCTTGCCGCGCATCGAAAAGTTCGCACTGACCGAGGAAAAGCTCGGCCCCACCCTTTACGCCGGCAGCCTCACGGGCATCGATCTACAAATCATCGAGAAGACGGGTTGGGACGCCAAAACGGGATTTCCCGTGCAAGGAATTCCCACCCCGGTCCCCGGCAGTGCCCAGGAACAAACGCTGAAGGTGGAGCTGCCGTGGCCACCACCTTCGCCCCACGCACCGATCTATGTGTGGCTGCGCGGCGAAACCACGGGGCGGCTTACGGACGTGAAGTATTGATGCCGACGCCGCGGAGGCAGTAAGCACTGGGCAGTAGGCAGAAAGCAGTGTGCAGTAGATGCCCCAACTACAAGGCAAAAGGCAAAGCGCAAAAGTCAAAAGTCAGAACCCCCCGCCGGTGCTCAGACCCGTCTCGCGTGTGTGAGCACCGAAATTGCAGTTCATTTCTTCTTTGTCTCCCAGGCTTCTGGGAGTTGCCCTGGATTCACAACTTTCTTCTTCCTAATCTCCCAGAAGATAAGTTCATGTTTCATCCTGCCATCAGGCCTTATTTGCAGGACGTGCCTGGCCTTCCATGCGGTTGACGGCAGCAAGGCAGCAAAGCTGAGATTTATCCCGTCCCATCGAATTCGAGCGATTTTGAACTGCTCCCCGTCTGAGCGGCAAATCCCGAGACCGCGAATCGCCCATTCGACACTTTTATTACAAACGCAGCGTTGGAATCCTCTTCATCGGTAATCCATGTGCCCATGAGGAGATGAGTCTTGGATAATTTGATCACGCTTTGCTGCCTATTGCTTTCTGCATATCCCGACTGCGCCGGGACTCGCATAAGGCGCGCGCTACTTACTGCTTACTGCCTACCGTCTCTCACGCTCCGCGCTTTTCCATCGGGACGACGTCGCGCTGGTCGTGGCCGGTATAAATCTGCCGTGGGCGGGCGATTTTCTGTTCGGGATCTTTTACCAACTCCTCCCATTGCGCCAGCCAGCCGGCTGTACGCGGAATGGCGAACAGCACCGTGAACATTTCTGGCTTGAATCCCATGGCCTGGTACATGATGCCGGAATAGAAATCGACGTTGGGGTAGAGCTTGCGTTTGACGAAGTAATCGTCTTGCAGCGCGATGCGTTCCAACTCCAGGGCGATTTCGAGCTTGGGGTTCTTACCGGTGACCTCGAACACCTGTTCGGCGGCCTGCTTGATGATGCGCGCGCGGGGGTCGTAGTTCTTGTAGACGCGGTGGCCGAATCCCATCAGTTTTCCTTTTCCCGCTTTGATGCCTTCAATGTAGGCCGGCACCTTGTCCTTCGTACCGATCTCGTCGAGCATTTTCAGCACTTCTTCGTTGGCGCCGCCGTGGAGCGGGCCGGAGAGCGCCGCGGCCGCCGCCGCTGTGGACACATAGGGGTCTGCCTGCGAGCTGCCCACGGAGCGCATGACGTTGGCGCTACAGTTCTGCTCGTGGTCGGCGTGCAGGATAAAGAGGATGTCGAGCGCGCGCGCCAGGACGGCATTCGCGAGGTACTTGGGCTCCGCCATCCTCCACAACATGTTCATGAAGTTCTCGGCATAGCTCAGGTCGTTGTCGGGATAAACGTACGGGAAGCCGAGGCCGTGGCGGTACGTGTAAGCGGCGATGGTGGGAACTTTGCCGATCAGGCGATAGATCTGGAGTTGGCGCGTTTCGGGGTTATGCACGTCCCGGGACTCCGGATAAACCGTGGAGAGCGCCGCGACGGTGCTGATGAACATTCCCATGGGGTGGGCGTTCCAACGGAAGCCCTCCAGAAATTTCTTGGTCGTTTCGTGCAGCATGGTGTGATGAGTGATGTTGTTGGTCCACTCTTTCAATTGCGATGCGGTAGGCAACTCACCTTGCAGCAGCAGATAGGCGACCTCGAGAAAAGTGCATTTCTCCGCCAACTGTTCAATCGGGTAGCCCCGGTAACGCAGAATGCCTTTGTCACCATCAATGAAAGTAATGGCACTGTGGCACGATGCGGTGTTCATGAACGCCGGGTCGTAGGTCATCAACCCGAAGTCCTCCGGGCCGGTTTTGATTTTCCGCAAGTCCATGGCGCGGATGGTTCCCTTGTGAAACGGAACCTCATAAGTTGTGTTGGTACGCTTGTCCAGAATGCTCAGTCCATCGTTATCCATGCGCTTTCCTCCCTTTTTCGATTGCTTGGCGGCCCCTGCCTTGGTTGCCTCCAGATTCACCTGGGCCGCGGCGGCTGGATGGAGATTATATTGGCGTTTGCGAATATTTGCGTTAGAGATTTGTCAGTTTCTTGCCGCCCCCAGGAAGCTGACATTTTATCTTTGCCCCGCGTCGGCGCGTGGCGATCTAAGCCATGCGGCCACCTTCGTCTGGCGGGAAGACCGATCGGATCGGGAGGCGAAGGGGGTCGGCCCGTCGCGAGATCCTTTCGGCCCCGATTCGGGTTATCAATGTTTGTGTCCATGCAAGTGCGGGTGCGAATGCGTTTCTCCCGTGGCATGAATGTGCCGATGGGCGTGAACGAGATTGGTTTGTTCGAGCAGAGAAGTCTGGCGCAGAATGTCCGCGGGCGTTCCTACTGCCACCACGCGGCCGGTCTGGAAAACAAAGCATTCATCGGCAATGTCCTCCACGATGTCGAGGGTGTGGGTGGTTGTGACCACGGTCTTAGTTCCCCCGCGCAAGCCGATCAGGAAATCGATCATCTGGCTGGCGCTCTTGGGATCGAGTGCCGCCGTGGGTTCGTCGAGCAGCAGCACTTCGGGATCAAGGACCAGCACGGAGGCGAGCGTCACGCGCTTCTTCTCTCCCGTTGACAAGTGATGCGGCGAGCGGTCCTTGAGTTGAGTAATCCTCATCACCTCCAGCATTTCTTCCACCGTCGCGCGGACCTTTTCCTTGGGCCACTGAAGCTGCAAAGGTCCAAAGGCGACTTCATCAAACACCGTGGGGGAAAACAGTTGAATGTCGGGGTTCTGAAACACCAGCCCCACACGGCGCCGGAACGGGCAGGCGAATTTGGCATCCTGCAAGCGCTCTTCGGTGAGTGGCTCGCCACAAAAGGTGATGCTGCCCTTTTCCGGGAAGGCCAGACCGTCCAGGAGCCGCAGCAGGGTAGACTTGCCGGAGCCATTCGCCCCCAGCAGCGCTACCCGCTGGCCGGGCAGAATGGCAAGGCTCAAGTTGTCGAGCGCCGTCACATGGCGGTAACGAAATGTGACCTCGCGAACATCAAAGACCGGAGCGGGCACGTCATTCCCTCATGTCTTGTGCCTTCGGCACTTTCCTTCAACCTCAGCTAGCGAACGCCACGCTTCGTGCGCAGAAATGTGAAAACTTCCGGGAAAGGCGGTGGCGCAGATCATGACCAATCACACGGAGCCGGAATTGGACATGCCTGCTTCCCAATCTCATCTCCCGTAATAAAACGCCCCCGCAGCCAGGGCCGCAAACAAACCCAGCATCATCCAGTCGAGCGCGGCGGTATGGAAATCATCGAGCATATAAACCTCACCGCGGAATCCCCGGGCGAGCATGGCGCTGTAAACGTCGCCGCTGAGCTGCAACGTCTTCGACATCAAAACTCCCACGCTGGCGGCGGCCAAGCGGCGGCGGTCGGACCCTTTCAACTCGCCCACTATGCGGCTGCGGCGCGACTCCAGCATATCGTGGGCGCTTTCGAGCAGGAGGAAAATATAACGGTAGGCCATCCCCAAAATCACCACCAGGACCACCGGAACGCGGAGCACCCGCAGCGCCTTCAAGACGTGGGTCCACGGTGTGCAGAGGATCAGCAGCACCGAAAGGGTCGCCGCGGTTTCAACCCGCGTCACCAGGTAACGCGCACTCATCAGCCCTTGCGCCGTCAGCGGCCAACCGGGTCCGGGAACCCGCCAGACCACCCGGCCGGGAATTACGAAAGGCGCGGGCAAGGCAATGATGCAGGTGAAAAGGAGCACGGGAATCCACACCCGCTTGGCTAAGAGCAGCGGGGAGACGCGGGAGGATGCCGCGAGCGAGAGTGCGATAGCGAATACCGCGACGATCACCCAGAATTCGTGAGCCGTCGCCGCAGCGATAATGAGGGTGAGGATGCCGATGACTTTGATGCGAGGGTCAAGACGTTGGAGCAGGCCGTCCGCCTTGGCGAGTTCTTCGGCGTCAAGCGCATGCTCCACGGCGCTCAGGAAACTGGCGAGAGTGCGCTCAAGAAAGTTCATGGCGTTTGCCCCGGCCGGGAATTCACCGCAGATTCCCATGAGCCCACTGTACCTGAAAATGTGCGAAGCACCTTGGACTGCGGCGGGGGGGGGCCCCCCGGGGGAGTTTTGA
>Ga0326727_10008266_pt1 | contig 26581 bp, 24 predicted proteins | sample MB2enrmetagenome_FD_207643 | JGI IMG/M metagenome (GOLD analysis project Ga0326727, IMG submission 207643) | Lab enriched peat soil microbial communities from McLean, Ithaca, NY, United States - MB29MY | ecosystem: Environmental > Terrestrial > Soil > Wetlands > Peat | place: USA: New York...
CCGCCTCGGTATCCGCGCCATTTGTGCCGGGGTCAGCGCTGGGCCGGGCGTAATGATAGGCGCCGACGAGCACGCCGGCGGACCTTGCATTGACTTCGTTGGCGGTGAAATAGGCGTCATAGTAGTAGGTCCCCTCGGTGCATTTGGCCCACGCGAAGGAGACTCCGTCATTTCTGACGGCCGGCCAATCGACGGTGGCTTGATAGCTGGAAACGTCCGTTCCCATGGGCCGGTTTTGAGGCCACGCGGCGTTTGAAATCAAAACAAGGGCCATGACAAGGAACTGGCGGCGCGGGAAATGCCTTTTTGCAGGAGCAGTCGTCACGGCGGATGCGATGAACATTTTATCGCACAAACGGGCGATGACATCAAGCATTTCGTCACACTTATCGACGCGATGAGTCGATATTATTTCATCCATTGGAGGAAACGAAAAGCGGGGATTCCCCGATGGCGCAGCGGGCGGCAGCGGCTAAATTAACCACGAACGAAGGAGGCGCTGGCTGGGGTGATGAGGCCAGTCAACAATGAAAGATTAACAAGGAGAAGATTATGAGAATCAGCAGCCCCGCATTTGAAGACGGGGGAACCATCCCTGAAAGATATACCCGCGAAGGCGGCAACAAACGGCCGAGCCTGAAATTCGAGGGGATTCCTCCCACCGCCCAGAGTCTGGCCTTGATCGTGGACAATCCCGAGGCGCCTCAGGGAGCGTTTACGCACTGGATTGTTTTTAACCTGTCGCCCGCGACGCGCGAATTGAACGAGAATGTCATGCCAACCATATTGCAACAGGGGCGCAACGACTACGGGCAGGATGGCTACGCCGGCCCCAAATCGCCCTCCAACGAGCACCACTATTTCTTCCGGCTCTACGCGCTGGACAGCCGTCTGACGCTAACGCACGGTGTCTCCCGCCTGGACCTGGAAGAGGCGATGATCGGGCATGTCATCGCGGTGGCCGAGTGCCAGGGCCAGTTCGGGGCGCCAGTGGCGGTGGCGGGATAGGAAGGGGAATTTGAAAATGGGCGCTGGGAAGCCCTCACGGCGCGTCGGCGACCTTGGCACGCCGCACATTTTTCGCGGCCGCTTCGGTCAGAAGATCAACCCAGCCCTGGGCATCTTTGCACCCGGCATCGAAGGGGTTGAGAAGGTGCAGGGAATTGCCGCCCTCGGCGCCGATGATCTCCCAGTCAATATAATAAGTGCAATGCTGGTCCTTGAGCAGGCGCATGGCTTGCGAACGAACGGCGGCGCGGGTGTTGGCGGGCGGCTGGATGGCCGCCTGCGTGGCTTCCTTGCGCGGGATGTCCCATCCGAGAGGGCTTTGTGCCAGGGCCAGACCGAGGCTGCGGGCGGGATCGATATGATGGTACTCCAGGTCCTGTGATTTGAGCCACGGGTGGTTCCAGGAAATGTCCTCCTGCTCGCAAAACTGCTGCAAGAGCCACCGTTTGGTGATCCAATCGACCTTTCCGACCAGCGCCTCCGGGTCGGTCGCCAGCGCGTTGAGGGCGTCGCTCCAAACTGACAGCAGCAGGTCGGTTTCGGCGTCGCGCCCGTGCAATTCGGCCTGTGCGGCGCGCTGGTACTGGAATAAGAGGTGGAGGGCGTCGGCGCAACGTCCGTCGGCCAGTTGCACCCGCCAGGGGCCGTCAGGTTGATGGGACAGGTTACGGAAGGCGGCAACGGCGTCGGCCAGGACGATTTTGGGCAGGCAATTGATTTCCAGCAAATCGAGCACCAGGGAGGTGGTGCCCACTTTGAGGAGCAGCGCTTCGGGCAGAACATTGGTGTCCCCGTGCAGCAGGTGCAGGCGGCGGTATTTGCGGGCGTCGGCCAGCGGTTCATCGCGGGTGTTGATGATGGCGCGGTTGAACTGCACCCACTCGAACAAATCGTTGTTGATGTAATCGGCCCGCTGGCTCATTTGGAAGATGCTCTCGGTGCCGGGGCGGGCCAATTCATCGCGGGCCTCCGCGGCCAAAGTGGCACCCACGCGCCCCGCGCTGGAGTAAAGCATGCGCAACGTCAAAAAGGCCAGCAGCGAATGCACGTTGGCTTCCGTCAGGGGCGCGGCGCGACGCAGCAGGTAGTTTTCGTGACAACCGAAGGTGGCGCCGGAATAGTGATCAACGTTGTTGCGGATGAAACTGACATCCCGGTCCAGGCGCAGGGCCTTAAGGGCTTGGAGCAGGATGGCGTCGCCCGCCTGGTCATAGCGCAGAACATCCAGCAGGCTGAGGCATTCGGGGGTGCAATACTCCAGGTGGCCCATGTCAATATAACAACGGCCGCCGTTGAAGAGAAAGCCGCCGTTGCCCGCGGGCTCGTCCCAGTCGCGTTGATGCACGTCAATGAGGCCAAAGCGCTGCTCCCTGAAAATCCAGTCCCGCACCCGCGCTATCGCGCCCTGGTGGCCGGGCAACTCGCTGGTCAAACAACCGTACTCCGTCTCCAAACCAACGATGCGGTTCATAAATCCAATCCCCCGCTACAGGCCCAGTTCCGAAAGGGTTTGCGTGTGGTAACGGGCGGGGCGGGCGCCTTGGCGCGCCAGCCATCCGATTTCCACGACCTTGCCTGTGACCGCCTGGCGCCATCCGGCCTGGCGCCCCGCCTCGTCTGGCATCGGTTCGGCAAAAGATTTTCCCGCGGCCTGCCAGGCCCAGGCCTGCAATAAAACGTCGGCCGCCTCCGCCCGGCTGGTTTTATTCTGGATGGCATCGTTGAGCCATTTCTGGCCCGCGGCTTCGATCTCCGGGTTGCTGGCAGCCATCATCACTCCGCCCGTCTGCGTACGGAAAGCCCCGTCAAAATGCAGCCGAAACAACAAGTCGTGGGTCGGTTCCGAGGCGAGTTCGGCCAGGAGCAATTCGACCAGGAAGGGCGCGCTGAAAATCTGCTCGAAGTTGGTTTTCAATTGCGGTCCCAGCCCAAAGCTGACCAACCGCCGCAGGCTCACGTCCTCCGGCGCCCGGGTAAAGGCCTCGATGTGCGCGGCGTCGATGGCCGCCTGGCGTATCTTCTCGATGTCGGCCGGGTGCCCCAAGCCCGCCAGGGCGTGGCGGTCAAATAACTCGAACACTTTGGACTGTCCGGCGCCGACACCCAGCAGGAGGATGCCCTCGGGCAGGCTTGCGGCGAAGACGGGCGAGCCGTCCTTGAGTTGCTCGCGCACGTATTCGCGGCGATTCGCGACCGCCTCCAGCCAGCGATACGGCTCTTCAGTCATGCAGGAGCTCCTTTTGCTCTTCGTCGGTGATGGTTTCCACGCCGGACGGTTTGAGGACTTTGATTGTGGCGTACGTCTGGGTGGAGGGGTTGACGCCGCCGGTGGCGGAGTCAAATTCCGAGGCCGTCGAGAGCAGGCGCGAGGCCAGGCGGACGGCCTGGGGCAAATCCATGAGGGAGGGGGCGGGCTGACCGTAGCGTTCCTGAAAACTGAGAATGCTGCGGATGGTCGCCGAGCCGGAACCGGAGGCGGCGTATCCCACGGCCTGAAATTGCGCCCCCAGCGGGTCGTAAAAATAAATGCGCGACCGCGGCGGGGAAACCGAGTGATCGACACCGGCAAAGAGCGGCACGACAATCCCGATGCCCTGCATGGTCATGGCCAGGTTGTCGCGCAGCAGGCGGGCCAGGGCGCGCACCCGCGCCGGCAGGCTCAAGGGCTGCAACTGGCTGCGCCGGTAATACTCGAAGGAGGTTTGGAGCACGCGCGCCATTTCAAACGCCGTCGCCGGCACGCCCGCAATGGCCAGGAGCGAGGTTGAATCGATCTCAATGATTTTCTCCACGCGGTCTGTGACGATGACGTTGCCCGCGGTGGCGCGCCGGTCGCCCGCCATCAGAACGCCCTCGGCGTAATGGAAACCGAAGACTGTGGTGGCCTGGGTCTGGACGGGAGCGTCGCCGCGAGAAACCGAGGCCACCGGCGGGAGCTGACGCTCGGCCAGAAGCGAGAGGAAATCCCCGGCGATCGGCAGCGGCTGGCTCATTGCCCGGTGCGCTGGCGGTAACGCCGCGCCTGGTCGGGATCGACCTTGCGCATGCGTTTGAGCAATTCCTCCGTATTGGGTTTATCGACTTTCGGGGCGCTAGGCCCTTCACCACCGCCGCCGCCACTTGGCGCGACCGGTCTATTCTTTTGAGCTTGGTCAGGCATACAACGATTTCAATATCTCCCCTGGTGCCCATCTCGCACACAACAACATGGCAGAAAAACCGGGAAAAACAAGGGCCGCCGGCACAAAGAAATTTAAATGAGGGTTTTGGATTGATTGAACGTAGAACAGGGATGTGGTAAGAGTGTAACAGCATTGAGATTATGAAATCGATCAAACTTCTGACCTTTATGGGCGCGCTGGCGGGAATCGTCTTCGTTTCAACGGCGCTCCGCGCCGAGGACCCAAAGGCGCCGGCCAAACTTATTCCCTACACCTTGAAAACATGCATCGTTTCGGGCGAAAAGCTCGGCAGCGACATGGGCGGACCGGTGGTCTATGCTTACAAAGGGCGGGAGATCAAATTCTGCTGCAAGGACTGCCGCAAGGACTTCGACAAAGACCCGGCCAAGTATATCAAGAAGATCGAGGAAGCCGAAGCCAAGGCCAAGGCCAAGGCCGGCAAGTGATCCGGCGCGGCCATTGGCTGCGTGTCCCCAGTACTGGTGACTTTCGGTTTTCGGCCATTGGGGTATGGTATGTGGCGTTGACAGTGCAAAACGCAGTGTTCCGTGTGTTGGGGAAGGCGCAAGTCTGCGGCGCCGCGCGTCAGCCGAAAAGATTTTAATGTTTGTTCTCAGGCAGAAGGCCGGGCCAAAAACCCGGCCTTTTGTTTTTCTCTCGATATGCGGCGGGATTTGGGCAATGCTAGGGGCGCATGGATAAGACGGAAACACCGCGCATGAAGGTCGTGGGGCGCAAGGGAAGGGCAAAGATCGACGCATTGGCCGTCGATTCGATGCAACGGATGGTGAACGAACTGCGCCGGGGCTGTCCCCGCATTTCCAAAGGAGTTTTCCGTTTCAACAGTTTTGAAGAGGCAGATCAATGGTGGCTGGAGATGCAAACGAGGATAGAGAACCCCGCGTCCCAACGATAGATGACTTGGTACATTTGTGCCAGTCATTGAACGAGTGTGGGGCCAATTATATTGTCGTTGGCGGATGGGCAGTCATTCAACACGGTTTTGGCCGGACGACCGAAGACATTGATTTGCTGGTGGATGCAACACCGGAGAACTTTCGCAAAGTCAGGGAAGCGATGTTACGATTGCCAGACGGGGCGGTGCGGGAGGTGCAGCCGGGGGACCTGGATCAATACATTGTTGTGCGGGTGGCTGACGAATTCGTGGTTGACCTCATGAAGGCTGCGTGCGGGGTGACGTATGCCGAGGCGCGGGAGGGCATCTCTTGGGTCACAATTCGAGATGTCCGGATTCCGATTGCCAGCCCGAAGCTGCTGCTGCGCCTGAAGCAAACTTACCGTGCCAAGGACGCCCAAGACGTATTGTTTCTTAAGACACTCCTGGCCAAGGAAAGCCGGGAGAAGAAGCGCGCAAGAGACCACAATCCTTAGGGTTGTTTTCCCAGATGGCCATCAACTAATGGTGGTTTTGGCCTAAAAAAAGATCAAATTAAGGGTTGTTTCCAACCGCCATTTCTCTTATATTTTTTCGGTCGCACCAGGCGGGTGAAATCCCGGGCCCGGGCGTCGGTTTCGAGAACACAAATGGACGATCAAATGAGTCAAGTTGTCAACATGGGGCCCGAGGTGTCGGAAAAGTACGACGCCTCCAAAATCGATAAACTCGAGGGCTTGGAAGCCGTCCGCAAACGTCCCGGAATGTATATCGGCGACCCCGATGAGCGAGGCCTGCACCACTGCGTCTTCGAGGTGCTGGACAACTCGATCGACGAGCACCTGGCCGGTTGCTGCAAGACGATCAATGTGACCGTGCATGTCGATGGTTCGGTGTCCATCCGCGACGACGGCCGGGGCATCCCGGTGGATGTTCATCCGAAATGGAAGATACCGGCCGTGGAGTTGGTGCTGACCAATTTGCACGCGGGTGGAAAATTCGGGCAGGGGGCCTATAAGTACTCTGGCGGCCTGCACGGAGTCGGAGCCAAGTGCGTCAACGCCCTCTCCGAATGGTTCAAAGTGGAGGTGTCGCGCGATGAGCGGGTATATTACATGGCCTTCGAGCGCGGGGTGACCAAACAGAAGCTGGAAGTCATCGGCAAATCCAAGCACACGGGCACGCTCATCACTTTCAAGCCTGATGCGGTGATATTCACGATCACGACCGAATTCAAGTTCGATCTGCTGGCCAGCCGATTGCGCGAACTGGCGTTTCTCAATCCGGGTCTGGAAATCACCTTGACGGATGAGCGGGTGGAGAATAAATCGGAGCGTTTTTTCTATCGGGACGGCATCGAGGAGTTCGTCCGGCAGTTGGGCCGCAACAAGGAACTGCTGCACCCCAAGCCCATTGTGCTGGCGCGGCAGAAGGAGGAAGTGTTGATCGATTGCGTGCTGCAATACAACGACAGCTACACCGACCAAATCCTGTGCTTCGCCAACTCGATTCCCAACCCGGACGGCGGGACGCATTTGACGGGATTTCGCACGGCGCTGACGCGGGCGATCAACCAGTACGCGCGCGCGAATAATTTGATCAAGGAGAAGGACCCGGCCATATCCGGGGACGACGTGCGGGAGGGGTTGGTCTGCGTGTTGAGCGTCAAGCTGCCCAACCCCCGATTTGAATCGCAGACGAAGGTCAAACTGGTCAACACGGAGATCGACGGCATCGTCTCGTCGATTGTGTATGAAGGGCTGATGAGCTTTTTCGACAGCACGCCGTCGGTGGCGCGGCGGGTGATTGACAAGAGCCTGATGGCGGCGCGGGCGCGGGAGGCGGCGCGCAAGGCGCGGGAGACGGTGCGCAAAAGCGCGCTGACCGGCGGGGGACTGCCTGGCAAGCTGGCCGATTGCTCGGACCGCGACCCGGCGAACACGGAGCTTTACATCGTGGAGGGTGATTCGGCGGGCGGCTCGGCCAAGCAGGGTCGGGACCGGAAGTTTCAGGCCATTCTGCCCATTCGCGGCAAGCTCATCAACGTGGAGAAGGCGCGCCTGGACAAGGTGCTGCAAAACACCGAAATCCGCACGATGATCACGGCGATTGGCACCGGCATCGGCAACGGCGAGGGCGAGGGGGCGTTCGACCTGGAGAAATTGCGCTACCACAAGATCATCATCATGACCGACGCGGACGTGGACGGGTCGCACATCCGCACATTGCTATTGACGTTTTTTTACCGGCAGATGCCGCAACTGGTCAAACAGGGCTTTGTCTATATCGCCCAGCCGCCGCTCTACCAGATTGCGCGCAAAAAGCGTGTGGAGTACGTCGATGACGACGCGCAGATGAACAAAATCCTGATCCAACTGGGCACCGAGGATGTGCGGCTGCGCGACCTGGCGGGAGGGCGCGAGATGTCGGAGAAGCAATTGGGCGAAATCCTGGAGTTGCTGGAGTCGCTGGACAAATACGTACAGGCCCTGCGCCGGCACGGGGGGGATTTTGGCGACTACATCGAGCACCGGCACGGAACGACGCACCAGTTGCCGCGCCACCTTGTGAAGGTGCGCGATGGGAACGACGAGACGGTGCATTACTTTCACACCGAAGAGGAACTGAGCGAGTTCGGAGCGGCCAATGCGGATTTGAAACTGTTCGGCGAGGAGTCCGACACGACGCTGATTGAGAAAGGGGACAAGGGGCGCAACGGCAACACCCGGCGCGCCAAGCACGTCGAGTTGCACGAGAGCAAGGCGGTGATGGAATTGCTGGCCAAACTGGAACGCAAGGGGCTGAAGGTCGAACATTATTCGGCGCAGGACCAGCCTCTGTTCGAGTTGATCGAGGGCGAGGGCGACCGGGCGACGGTCAAGCCGCTTTTTTCCATCGCCGAAATTCTGGCCGGGGTCAAGGAAGCCGGCAAACGCGGCATCCAGATCAAGCGGTTCAAGGGGTTGGGCGAAATGAACGCCAAGGAGTTGTTCGAGACGACGATGAATCCGGAGAAGCGAAAGCTGCTGCGCATCGACATGACCAACGTCGTCGAAGCCGAGGAGATGTTCACCAAATTGATGGGGGACGAAGTGGAGCCGCGCCGGCAATTCATCGAGGACAACGCGCTGAACGTGCGCAACCTGGACGTTTGAGGGGCGATGCCCAGATATATGAACACAAGATTCGAGCTATTCGATGATTCCACAATGGACGTCGAGGATCTCCAAGTGGAACGGGACCTGCAACTGGCGGCGGTGGATGCCATTCGTCGCGCCCGGCAATGCGGCACCAATTACGTAATCTCCGAAGACGACCAAATTAAAGAGATTTCCGGCGATAAAACCGGGCCTTACGAGCAAAAACTGCTGGCGCGGGCGGCGGATTTGGACCGGAGAATCGCGGAACTGGAAGCACGTCAGGCAGAGGAACCTGCCGCTGTTTTGAACGACGCCCCGGCGCCGAAAAAGCCGCAAAAGTAATATTCTGACACTCCATGGCCGAACCCCAAGAACCCAAACCGCCGCAGAACCCGGACGAGAACGAGAACCGTCCCGCCGGCGCCACGCCGCTGTTTGCCGCGCACGAGAAGATCGAGAAGATCAACGTGGCCGACGAGATCAAGAACTCGTTCCTGGATTACTCGATGTCGGTCATCATCTCCCGCGCGTTGCCCGACGCGCGGGACGGGTTGAAGCCCTCGCAGCGGCGCATCCTCTATGCGATGCACCGGCTGAATCTTTATCCGGGGCGCAAGCACTACAAATGCGCCAAAATCTGCGGCGACACCAGCGGTGACTTTCATCCGCACGGGGAAGCGGTGATCTATCCGACGCTGGTTCACATGGCGCAACCGTGGGCGATGCGCGAGCCGCTGGTCGATGGGCAGGGCAATTTCGGCTCCGTTGAGGGCGATCCACCCGCCGCGATGCGCTATACCGAAGCCCGGATGACGCATCTGGGCGCGGTCCTGATGGAGGACATGGACAAGGACACGGTCGATTTTGTCCCCAACTACGACGAGCGGTTGACGGAGCCGACGGTATTTCCGGCCGCGTTTCCCAATCTTCTGATCAACGGGGGCACGGGCATCGCCGTGGGGATGGCGACGAACATGGCGCCGCACAATCTTGGTGAAGTGATCGACGCCATTTGCGCGCAAATCGACAACCCGCAAATCACGGTGGAGCAATTGATGCAGTACGTCAAAGGGCCGGATTTTCCCACCGGCTGCACGATATGCGGGTTGGCCGGCATCAAGGAGTATTTCACCACCGGCCGCGGCTCGGTCAAGATTCGGGGTAAGATCGGGCTTGAGGAAATCAAGGGCGGTCGCGAGCAGATCATCGTCACCGCCATCCCCTACAACGTCAACCGCGCGCTGCTCGTCGAGCGCATCGCCGAGCTTGTAAACGAGAAGGTCATCACCGACATCACCGCGGTGCGGGACGAATCGGACGAAAACACGCGCGTGGTCATAGAGATCAAGCGGGACGCGCTGCCGAAGGTCGTGATCAACAATCTCTACCAGCACACGGCGCTGGAAACCAGCTTCGCGGTCAACGCCCTGGCCATCGATCATGGCCGCCCAAAAACCCTCGGCCTCAAAGACTTAATCAATTGTTACATCGAGCACCGGCGTGAAGTCGTCATCCGCCGCACGCGCTTTGAATTGCGCAAGGCCGAGGAGCGGGCCGAGACGCTGGAGGCCTTCCTGGTCGCGCTGGGCAATCTGGACGAGTTCATCCGCATCATCCGGCAATCGAACAATCGCGAGGAGGCGAGGATCAAATTGCTGGCGTTTGATTTCACGCGCCAGCAAGTCGAGCGCATTGGGGTGGTCATTCGAAGCGAGGCGCGCCTGACCAACGGGCGGTACTCCTTCAGCGAGGCCCAGGCCAACGCCATCCTGGAGTTGCGCCTCTATCAGTTGACGGGGTTGGAAGGGGACAAGGTCCGCGCTGAATACACACAATTGCTGGAGCGCATTAAGGATTTGCTGGACATTCTGGCGCGCGAATCGCGCGTCTTCGAGATCATCAAGAGCGAATTGCGGGAGATCAAGCAGAAGTACGCCACGCCGCGCCTGACGGAGTTGGCGCCTGAGGAGGGGGAGATCGCCATCGAAGATTTGATCGCCAACGAAGGCGTCATCATCACCATCACGCACGCCGGGCTGATCAAGCGCACGAACGTCAGTTCCTACCGCTCCCAGCGCCGCGGCGGCAAGGGGGTCATTGGCATGACCACGGGCGAGGCCTCGGCCGCCGCGCCAGGGGAGGCGGAGGATTTTATCGAGCACCTGTTCACCGCCAGCACGCACGATTATTTGATGATCTTCACCAGCACGGGGCGCGGCTACGTCGAGCGGGTGCATGAGGTGCCGGACATGGGCCGCGCGGCCAAGGGCCGCAGCATCGCCAACCTTCTCGAGCTGAAGGCGGAGGAAAAGGTCGCCGCGCTCATCCGCATTGTGGCCAAGACGGGGCCCAACAAGGAGGACCAAACGTGGACCCAACCCCATTTCATTTTCTTCGCCACCCAGCGCGGTACTGTCAAAAAGACCTCCCTCCAGGATTTCGCCAATGTCCGCAGCGGCGGCATCATCGCCATCGGCATCGACCCGGGTGACACGCTCATCGACGTCAAACTGACGGGCGGCAACGACGAGGTCGTCCTCATCACCCGCCAGGGGATGAGCATCCGTTTCTCCGAACAAGACGTGCGCTCCATGGGGCGTCCGGCGACTGGCGTTCGCGGCATCAACGTCGGGGCTTCCGACGCGGTGGTCGCGCTGGCGGTGGTCGTGCCTGACGCGACGTTGCTTGTGGCGGGCGAAAACGGCGTGGGCAAGCGGACGGATTTTGGCGAGTACCGCCTCCAATCGCGCGGGGGTAAGGGAATCATCACGATGAAAACGACGGACCGCACCGGCAGCGTGGTGGGGGCGCTGACGGTGAAGGATGCCGATGAGATCATGCTCATCACCGTGGCGGGCCAGATGGTGCGCACGCGCGTTAGCGACATCCGGGAAGCCGGCCGCAACACCCAAGGCGTCAAGTTGATTGATTTGGAAGGGGAGGACAAGCTCACGGCCATCGCCCCCGTCATCAGCGAGGAAAAGGACGAGGGCGAGGCGGAAGCGCCGGAGCCTGTTTAGGAGCGGTTAAACCCGGGGGAATGATCGTCAATGGGATGGGGATTTCACTTCACGCTAAAGCTCATTCCGAGAGGGAATTAACTGTTGCCCGGATACGCCCGGAGTGGTATTAGTATTGTAAATAAACACGTTGAACTGAAAGGAGAATGTCTTATGAAACTGAGCGTCAAAAGAGTGGATACGTGGGCGGCCTCGATAGAGGACAATCCGGGCAGCCTTGCGGCCAAACTCAATGCCCTGGCAAGCGCGGGCGTGAACCTCGAGTTCGTGATCGCCCGGCGCGCGCCGGACAAACGGGGCACGGGCGTGGTCTTCGTGACACCCATCACGAGCGCGGCAGGGCGCCGGGCCGCGCAAGAAGCGGGTTTCCAGAAGACGGAGAGTCTCCTGACGGTGCGAATCGAGGGGCCGGACAAAAGAGGAGAGGGAGCAAGAATCACCGAAGCGTTGGCGGACAAGGGCCTGAACTTGCGCGGATTCTCGGCAGCCGCGATCAATAAGAAGCTGGTGGCGCATATCGCCCTGGACACTTCGGCGGACGCGGCGAAGGCCGTGCGTGTACTGAACGGATTGTGAGGAAGGAACAGTCCATGAACTCAGGACGCAAAGGGTTGGGAGTTTCCGGCCCGGCAAAGGTCCGGAGTGAGGGTGTTCGGAGAAGGCGGACGCTGGCGACAGGCGGCGGGAGGGCCATCGCCAAGACGACGCTCATGGCGCTGCTGGTGACCGGATGGGGGTGTGGTCCGCGCGCGGAAGCGCCCCCAACAAATCAGCAGGCCAGCCCGGTTGAACAGGCCAAGACGGCGGAGCGGAGCCTGCGCGCGCGGACGCCCGCCGTGGCGGGACTGTTTTATCCGGCGGATCAGCGGGTTCTTTCAACAACACTCGACGGGTTGCTGGACAAGGCGCCGGTCCATTACGTTGCCCGCTTGAAAGGCCTGGTTTGTCCCCACGCAGGTTACGAGTTTTCCGGGCCGACAGCGTCGATCGCCTACAAGACCGTCGTCGGGCGCCCGATCCAGACAGTGGTGGTGATGGGTCCGAGCCACTACGCCCTTTTTCAGCAGGCCTCTATCCCGAAGGCGGACGTATATGAGACGCCGTTGGGAAGGGTATCCATTTCGGAAAAAGCGGTCGTGCTTCTGAAGGCCGCTCCCTTCGTTCTGGAGCCGCGCTGCCTGGTGCAGCGGCCGGAGTGGTGGAGGCAGGCCCCGAGGGCGGCGCCCGCGGTGGGCGAAGACACGCCGGAGACGTGGGAACATTCGGTTGAAGTCCAGGTTCCGTTTCTGCAAAAGACCTTGCCGAACTGCAAGATCGTGCCGATTGTTGTGGGGGACGCCGACCCAGAGAAGATCGCCACGGGGCTGGCGGGTGTGGTGGACGACACGACGCTGGTTGTGGCCAGTTCGGACTTGAGTCACTATCATACCTACAGTGACGCCAAAGAACTGGATGGCCGGTGCGTCAAAGCGATTTGCGCCATGGACATCGACGCGATGAAAAGTCAGGAGGCGTGCGGCAAACTGCCGATTCTGGCGCTGATGTACCTGGCCCGGCAGAAAGGGTGGAAGGCCCAATTGTTGGACTGCCGCAACAGCGGCGACGTCACCGGGCAGAAAGATCGAGTAGTGGGATACTCGGCCATCGCATTCTACGAGCCGCCGTCCCAGAAGCTATCGGAGCAAGAGAGACATATTCTGCTGAACGTGGCGCGCAAAAGCCTCCTCAGCGCCGCGACCAATGGCACAGCGCCGGATATCAGCGTTGGGGAGGTGTCAACGAACTTATCGGAGAGCCGGGGGTGTTTTGTGACGTTGACGGTGAATGGAGCGCTGCGGGGTTGTATTGGTCATATCGTACCGCAGGAATCGCTTTACCAAGCGGTGGCGGACAACACTCGAAACGCGGCCCGGCGCGACCCGCGCTTCGAGCCAGTGCAGCCCGATGAAGTGGACAGAATCCGGATCGAAGTGAGCGTGCTGACACAGCCGCAGCCCTTGCGATTTGCGTCACCGGAAGAGTTGTTGGGGAAGTTGAAGCCGTACGAGGACGGGGTGGTGTTGCGGATTGGCTCCAGCGGGGCGACGTTCCTGCCCCAGGTCTGGGCGCAGATTCCGGAGAAGGTGGAGTTTCTGAATCAACTTTCGCGAAAGGCCGGCTGCGCCCCCTCGGCGTGGAGAGGCGGAGAAACCTCCGTTTCCATTTACCACGTCGAATCGTTTGAGGAGTCGGAGTGATCTTTGATGCCGGACCAAGAGCCGAGGGCGCCAGGGGCCGCGAGCCAGCGCCGGCTCGTTTTGCTGGCTGTCGGCGCCCTGGGAGTCTCCTGCGTAATGACCCAACTGGTGCTGATGCGGGAGTTGCTGTGCGCGCTGACCGGCAACGAGTTGGTACTGGGCGTGGTGCTGGGCAACTGGCTCCTGCTCATGGGCGTGGGTGCCTGGCTTGGACGGCGGAGCGACAGGCAGAGGGACCCGGCGGGCAATTTTCTCTGGATGCAAATCCTTATCGCGGTCGTGCCGGTGGCGCAGGTGTTTGCGGTGCGGGTGCTGCGGAACCAAATCTTCGCCCGCGGGGCGGCGGTCGGCGTCAGCGCGACGGTCGTGGCCAGCTTCGTGGTGCTGGTTCCGTACTGCCTGGTCGCGGGGTTTTTGCTGGCGCTGGCGTGCGCGATTGACGCCAAGGGAGGCGATGGCCAAGCGAGCGCGGGGCGAGTCTATATCGCCGACAGCCTGGGCAGCATCCTGGGCGGAGCGCTCTTCAGCCTGATTCTGGCATGGGTGCTCAATTCCTTTGTGGCGCTGGCCAGTGTCGGTTTCCTGAACCTTGCTTTGGCAGGATTGCTGGCATGGCGCTGGGGGCGAAGACGGATCGTGGGAGCGGCCATAGCCGGCGCCGCGTGTCTGGCGCTAGTCGCCTTTGTATTGAATACGGACGCCGCCACCACGCGGCTGCAGCATCCTGGCGAGGAGATTTTGTTTCGGGGCAATTCGCCCTACGGGCAGATTGTCGTGACGCGGGCGGGGGAGCAGATCAACTTTTTCCAAAACGGAGCGCCCGTAGTTTCCACGCACAACACGGCGGAGGTGGAGGAGGCGGCGGAATACGCGATGGCGCAACGGCCCGACGCGCGGCGGGTGCTGCTGATCGGCGGAGGCGTGGCGGGGACGGCGAAGGAGTTGCTCAAGTATCGCGCGGAGGTGACGTGCGTGGAACTGGACCCGCTGTTTCTTGAACTGGGCCGCCGATTCCTGCCGCAGAATCTGGCGGACCCGCGCATTGCCGTGGTGAACACCGACGGACGGCGGTTTGTGCAAAGGAGCCGCGGGTTATTCGACGTGATCATCGTCGATCTGGCCGATCCCACTACGGCGCAACTGAACCGGTTTCATACTGCCGAGTTCCTGGCGGAGGCAAAACAGGCGTTGACGGCCAAGGGAGTGCTTGCGCTGGCCGTTGGACGCTACGAGAACTTCGTCAGTCCCGAACTGGGGCGGGTGCTGGCGACGGCGCATAAAACGCTCCAGGGCGTTTTCGCCAACGTCGTCATGCTGCCGGGCGGGCGGGTGTTTTTTCTGGCCTCCGACGGGCCGCTGGGCATGGATATTGCGGGCCAGTTGGAGCGGGCGGGCATCCGCACGCGCTTTGTCAACCGGCATTATCTGGACGCGATGCTGACGCCGGACCGGGAGGCGGATTTGCGGCGCGCGGCGGCACAGGATGCGGCGGTGAACCGGGATTTCAGCCCTGTGCTTTATTTCCAGTGCCTGCGTCTTTGGGCCAGCCAGTTCAACCCGCGTTTTGGCGCGGCGGAAGCGGTGCTGGCGCTGGCGCTGGGGATATACGTGGCGCGACTGCGCGGCACGGCTGTAACGGTGTTTGCATCGGGTTTCGCGGCATCGTCACTGGAGGTTGTGCTGCTGCTGGGCTTCCAGGCGTTGTGCGGTTCGCTCTACTATCAACTGGGCATCATCGTCACGGTGTTTATGGCGGGATTGGCGGCGGGCGCGGCGTGGGCCAGCGGGCTGAAAAGCAAGGCACCGAAGTTGCTGGCAGGCACTTCGATGGGCATCGCGGCGCTCGGATTGCTGTTGCCGCCGGTTTTGGGCCTGCTGAGCCGCGCGCCGGCATTTGGTGGAACGGCACTGACGGTGCAAGTCGCCATTGCAGGGCTGACCTTCGCCTTGGCGGTGCCGGTGGGGGCGCAATTCCCGCTGGCGACCCGGATCGAATTCAACGGCACGAACGCGTCCGTATCAAGGCTCTACACGGCGGATTTCATGGGCGCATTTCTGGGGGCGTTGCTGGCCAGCACGCTGTTGATTCCGTTGATTGGCGTGAGCGGGGTTTGCCTGCTGGCGGCGGCATTAAACGCGCTGGCGGGAGGCGCCCTGATTTTGAGGAAGGCGGTGACATGAACAAATTGAACTTCATTCTGCTGAAAATGGTGCGGTGGAGCGGCTGGCCGTTATTGCCGGTGCTGGCGGGCTTTCTGGCAACCGGCTATGCGATGACGGGCCAACACGGGTTCAGCCGGCTGCTGGACGAAAAGACCGCGCTGACCTATCACCGGATGCTTCACTTGCCGCTAATCGTACTGGTGCTGGCGCACAGCTTGCCGGCGGTGTATCTTGCCTTTCAGCGATGGGGCTGGATCACACATCGCGAAAAGCCGTGAACCGTCACGATCCACAAAGCGGTTGCGCCGCCGGCACAGGTCCGGTGAGAGCACTCTCGCGCCGCGCTGCCATCAAACTAGGAGTGGGTGGGGCCGTCGGCGCCGTGGGGGCGGGTTCGCTATTGGACTACTTCACCAAATGGCGCGAGTCGGAAGCACCGGCGGAGGTGTTCAAGGGGGACGCGCCCAAAGGGGAGACATGGGAGTTGTGGCAGAAGCGGGGCTGGGTCCGGGAAGGGCGGCATTACCTCAAGTTGGGGGGCAACGTTCAATGCAAGATTTGCCCGAACAATTGCATCCTTGCGCCCGGCGACCGGAGCCATTGCCGCAATCGCGTCAACCACGAGGGCACGCTCTACACAATGGTCTATGGGAACCCCTGCACGTTCCACGTTGATCCAGTGGAGAAGAAGCCGCTGTATCACTTCATGCCCGGCAGCCGGGCGTTTTCACTGGCGACTTCGGGCTGCGTGTTCCGGTGCTTGAATTGCCAGAACTGGGAGATTTCGCAGAAGAAGCCGGAGGAAACCAAGGACCCGTCCGGCGAGGAATTGCGCCTGCGGCCGCCGCTGCCGCGGGGCCTGACGCAGGAACAGATGGCGCGGCTGAGCCTGTTTCCCGAAGACGTTGCGGCGGTCGCGGAGGCGCTGGGCTGTCCGTCCATTGCCTACACGTATTCGGAACCGACGGCCTTTTACGAGTACACGCAGGACACGTGCGTGGCGGCGCGCGAGCGAAAGCTCAAGAACATCGTGGTCAGTTGCGGTTCGATCGAGGAGCGGCCGGGGCGCGAACTCTACCAATACGCGGACGCGGCGCACGTGGACCTCAAAGGGTTCGACGACGAGACATATCAGAAACTCAATGCCGGCAGGCTTCAGCCCATCCTCCAGACGATGCGGACGCTGAAGGACCTGGGCGTGTGGTTCGAGATCATCAATCTGGTCGTACCGACTTATACTGACAATCTGGACTGCATCCGCCGGATGTGCGGGTGGGTTTTAAAGGAGTTGGGGCCGGACCGGCCGCTGCATTTCTCGCGGTTTCATCCAGAGCACAAGCTCGCGCACCTGGCGCCGACGCCGGTGGAGACGCTGGTGCAGGCGCGCGACACCGCTCGCGCCGAGGGCCTGCGCTACGTTTACATCGGCAACGTTCCCGGCTTGGAAGGGGCGGGGACGACCTGGTGCCCGCATTGCGGGAAAGCGGTGGTCGAGCGCGACATTTTTGCCGTCACACAGCTTGACATCGTTGAGGGCAAATGCCGCTATTGCGGCACGAAGATCGCGGGGGTGTGGACCACCTGAGAGAAAAGCCCCCGGCAGTTGGGCGCGCCAAAAATTGTGTAGAGAATGGCAACAGAGAGGTTGTGGCACAAATTGAAGGCGAACTAACCTCGCATCGAAAGTAATTGAGTGTTGTGCCGCGCCGGGGCCGAGGGTCGGAGAGCGCCGGGGGCCGCGCCCAATCCAATGGTGAAACTATGCCAGGAGTCTTGAACAATCGTCCCACTGTGAATCTCGACACCTTGCCCAGCGATGACGTCCGCCAGATAATGTGGCGGTTCGCCGAGCGCTACGACCTGCAAATGCTGGTGCAAAGCGCCCGCGGCGTGGCGCGCGGGCCGGTCGCGCGGCTCGTCGCCAACGGCGGGCGCAACGCGCACGACTGGACGCCGGAGAAAGCGGAGTTGCTGCGGCACTTCGACCAGAGCGGCCTGACGGCGGCGTTTCTCGATCTGGAATACGGAGGGTTCATCGCCGGCCCGAAAAACCTCATGCTGGCGCTCATCGCCTTTGAACTGGCGTGGGTGGATGCCGGCGCGGCCACCAGCAGTCTGGCGGGCAATCTCGGTCTGGCGCCGATACACGAGCGCGGGACGCCGGAACAACGCGCCCGGTACGTTGCCGGGGCCGCGCCGTTGAAGCCCGGCGAAGACCGCAAACAAGTGCGCGCGGCCTTTGCGCTCACCGAACCGATTCCCTTCGTTGGGGTCGAGACCAGCATGCTGGCGGGCAAGGTGCGCGTGGAGGAGTGGAAGGAGGGCCAGGAGCCACTGTTGCAAGTGGACAAGCGCGGCCGGTTCATCACCAACATGGGCTTTGCCAACGTCGTCACCGCTGCCGTCGAGTCGGACGATCCGAAACTCAAGGGCAGTTGCATGGTGATTTTGGTCGAAGGCGATCCCGGCGTCTGGGACCGGGGAACGCCGACCAAGAAACTCGTCCACCAGCTTTCGTCCACGAACGATCCGGTCTTCAATCTCAAAGTCCCCGCCAGCCGCATCGTCGGCGGCTACAGGATCCAGGATGGCGTCATTATCCCGAACTATTCCCACGGCGAAATCATCGAAGCGGTTTTCCGCCGCACGCGCGTGACCGTGGGCTTGATGACCGCCGCCAAGCTGCTTTCCGCCGTCGAACCGGTGATTCTTTATCAGCGACGCCGATTTCGGGGCGGCGCGGGCGCCGCTGGCACGCCGCGTTACGAACTGGGCATCCAGCAAAAGCAGGACGCGCTTCATCGGCTGGTGGATATTTGGGCGACCGGCGAAGCCAGCGCGTCGCTTGGATTTGAGGCCGCGCGTTTGTTCGATGAACTTGACCCGCTGGAAAAGGAGAAGGATCGTATTCTTGCGGAGAAAGGATTAACGGGCCGCGCGGCGTTCAAGGAATTGACCAAAGCTCAGGAGCGCGCCCTGGAGTCGGTCAACGCGCATAAACCGATCGAAGCTCCGCTCGCGCGGTTCGCACAGCTCGATTCGCTTGCGAACGTGCTTTGCCCGGCTTGCAAGCTGTGGAACACCGGCCATGGGGCCAACATGATGCGCGAAGCCGTCAGCCTCATGGGCGGCTACGGCGTCACGGAGGATTGCCCTGGCTTCCTGGGGCAGAAATGGATGGACGCGCAACTGGAAGCGACCTACGAAGGGCCGGAGGCTGTGCAGCGATTGCAGCTTACGATGACGATGACCAACGAATTGTTTCTCGCACAGTTCAAGCAATGGATCGCCGGGATGAAACGCATCGCGTCCGAGCGTCCCGGCACGGGCGCGTGCGCGCTGGGCACGGCGATGAGCCTGTGGCTGTGGACGCTGCAACACGTGCAGGGGGCGACCGACGCCGCGGGCGCGAAACTGTATCATAAGGCGCGCCAGGGCGTGACTTTCCCGCTGGCCGACGCGCTGTGCTGGCTGGTGGCGGCGCGGCAATTCATTCTCGACGTCATTGAACTGGAGACCAAGGGCGCGGAGAATCCCGCGGTGGCGTCCGGCCTGGCGGGCATGGTCGCCTTCTTCACCGATCTTTGCCACGTGCAAGCCGCGCGCGCGGCGGGCGAGGTCGGGCGGATCGCCGCCGAAATTGTCCACGGATACAACCGGCATCCGGCGTGGGACGATGCGGAGTGCCAGGCCTGTTATGGCGCCGACGAACTGACAATGCTTGAAGGCATCATTCCTGGCATTGACGGCTCGGCCCGCGCATACGCGGACGTGGTCGAACCTGGCCAAGCGCATCCGCTGAAAGCCGGCCCGTGCGTTAATTGCGCCGGTCTTGAGACGTTCGTCGCCCTGCGGGCCAAGCTTGACACGTGCATCACCGGCTGCCGGCTGGCGAAAGACCGCGCGGCCGAATCGTTGACCAAAGTGATGACGCGCGAGGCGTTGGATTATCCGGCATGAAACGCCGCGCGGCACTCGACACCCAAGCCGATTATTGGCTATCATTCGCAAGATGATTGACTGGGCCGACATCCAACGTTACTGCGACGCGATCGCCCGCGAGTTCAAGCCGCGGCGGATCGTGGTGTTTGGCTCTTATGCACGTGGCCGGCCCACCAAGGACTCCGACGTGGACGTAATGGTGGTGATGCCTTTTTCCAAAAGGCGGCGAATCCGACCGTCGCTAGACATTCGCCGGCGCATCGCGGCTGGATTTCCTGTGGATATTCTGGTGCGCGAGCCAGGCGAGATTGCGCGGCGGTTGCGGGGGGGCGACTCGTTCATCACCGAAGTGGTAACGCGCGGCAAGGTTATGTATGAAGCCGAGCACGCGTGAATGGGTGGCCAAGGCGGAGGAAGATTATCTCGCCGCGCTGGATGATCTTGTGTAGAAACCGCAGCAGCCAACGTCCGGAGACTCTGAATAGAATATGAAAGGAATCGCATGGAAGGATTGACATTTCTTGGATTGGCGAAGCGAGTTTTGGAGGAAGAAAAGAAACCGCTCTCGGTGGACGAAATCTGGGCTTTGGCCAAGTCGAAAGGCCACGACCAACTTTTGAGAGGTCAAGGCAAGACACCCTGGGCAACGTTGGGAGCACAGCTTCACGTGAATGTGCGCGACCGAGAAGACACGGCATTTGCCACGGTTGGAACGCGCCCCAAACGCTTCTATCTGCGCGGGCGGTTTACCGAAAGCGAGCTTCAGTCACTCGAATCCGGCCAGACTGAGCCTCAATCCATCACGAAGAACTTGGATTACTTGGAGAAAGACCTTCATCCGTTCCTAGCCTACTACGCCAGCTTCTACCTGAAAGCCTGTACAAAAACGATTCAACATTCACGTTCCGACAAGCGGGGATTCGGCGGGTGGATACACCCCGACATGGTCGGCTGCTACTTCCCCATTGAGGACTGGAAACAGGAGGTTATAGACTTCGGTTCCATTATCGGCAGTGTTGCCATCAAGATGTTCTCTTTTGAACTAAAGAAGGAACTCACTTTCGACAATTTGCGGGAATCCTTTTTCCAAACCGTCTCGAACTCCACCTGGGCGCATGAGGGCTATCTGGTCGCTGCAGAGATTTCAAGCGACGAGGAGTTTCGTGCCGAACTGCGGCGACTTTCCATCTCTTTTGGCATTGGAGTAATTCAGTTGAACCTCGACGATCCCGATTCATCCGAAATTATGTTTCCGGCACGAACGCGGGAGAATCTGGACTGGGACGCAATGAACAAACTCACGACTAAGAACCCTGATTTTAAGGAATTCCTTACGCGGGTTCGCAATGACATTTCGAGCAAGGAAATCAGGAAGGAAAAATACGACAGGGTTCTTGACAAGGATGATTTGCTTAAAACCATCCGTCGGTGAGTCGCGATCACAGAAGGAGTATGAAACGTCTCTCGACCGCATGAAAACAAAAATCTCCGTGATTCCCCGACAGCCGATCGAAGATTTGATCCGAATTGTTCGCGGCCAGCGGGTCATTCTGGACGCCGATTTGGCAAAAATCTATGGCGTATTGACCTGGCGCTTGAACGAGCAGGTCAAACGGAACAACGAGCGGTTCCCTGCCGACTTTGTGTTCACGCTTACAACGGAGGAGAACCGGGCTTTGACCTCGCAATTTGCGAGGTCAAAGAAAGGCCGGGGCGGACGCCGAACTCTCCGCCGCGCCTTCACTGAACATGGCGCGATTATGGCGGCGAATGTCCTGAACAGTTCGAGAGCGGTTCAGATGAGTGTGTTTGTCGTGCGGGCTTTCGTGAAAATGCGGGAGGTGCTGGCGCAGAACGGGCAACTGGCGGAAAAACTGGCGGAGCTGGAGCGGCGATTGACGGGACGGTTGGACGTTCATGAGCAGGCTATCGTTCAGATCCTTGAGGAAATCAAAAAGCTCATGGAGCCGCTTCCATCACAGCCGGAACCGAAACGTCCTGAAATTGGGTTTCATGTTCGCGACGAAATCCAAGCGAAACCATCCGCCCGGCGGTTTGCGGGGAAACAATGAACTGAAACAAGCTCGCAAATGTCGCAGCCCGCATCAGAAACCCCGACTATTGAACGTCCGCGCATGGACGCGGACATCGTGTGCGTGGGATTCGGGCCGGCGACGGCGGGGTTTCTTACGACGCTCTCCCGGCAACTCGTCAGGGCCGATGGCACGCCCGCCGTCGAAAGCGGCGTCGCGCCCGGTATGCCGCCGCAGGTGCTGTGCTATGAGCGCGCGGATGACATCGGCTTCGGCGTCTCCGGCGTCGTGACCAAAGCGCGGGCGCTGCGGGCGAGCATCCCGGACATTGAAAATGCCGGCATCCCGATGGCGGCGCCGGTCAGCGAAGAAAAAGTTTTGTATTTGCTCGATCCGGTCGGCGCGAGCCGGCGTTCCGTGACGATGCGGCTGGCGGACAGATTTATTCGTGGGTTCAAGCGGGCGCTGCCGTTCGAGCACGATGCGTTGAACCTGCCGTGGACGCCGGGCTTTCTGCACAAGCGCGGCGGGATGGTGCTTTCGATGGGGCAATTCATGCAATGGGCGGGCGCGCAGGCGCAAAGCACGGGCACGGTTCAGATTTGGCCCGGCACACCGGTGTCGCAGGCACTCATTGAAGGCAACAAAGTCGTGGGCGTTCGGCTGCTGGATCAGGGTGTGGACAAGAAAGGCGCGCCCGCCGACGGGTTCACACCGGGCATGGACATTCACGCCGCGCTCACGGTGGTGGGCGACGGGCCGGTTGGCCCGGTCGGGCGGCAACTGGACGCGCACTTCGGCATGCCGCCGGACCATCACACGCGCGACTGGGCGGTGGGCATGAAGTTCGTGGTGGATTTGCCGGAGGACACGCCGCTCAAAGCCGGCACGGTGCTGCACACCTTCGGCTATCCCGAGCCGGAGATTTTCGGGTTTTTCTACGTGCATCCCGACCGCGTGGCGTCGCTGGGCATTTTTGTGCCGTCGTGGTTCGACAGCCCGGTGCGCACGGCCTATCGCTACCTTCAGCACTGGATGCTGCATCCCTGCCTCTGGCGCTATCTCAAGGGCGGCAAGCTTCGTTCGTGGGGCGCCAAGACGCTCGGCGAATCGGGCCGGCGCGGCGAGCCGCATCTGGCCGGCGACGGCTACGCGCGCATCGGCGAGGGCAGCGGCAGCACCAACGTTCTCACCGGCTCAGGCGTGGATGAGGCCTGGGCCACGGGCGCACAACTGGCCGAGGCCGTGGTTGAATTGCTCAAGGCGAAGAAACCATTTACGAAGGAGAACCTCGAAGCGAGCTACGTGAAGCGCCGGCGTGCCAGTTGGATGGAACACGAAGCCGCGGTGGCCGAAAAATCGCGCGACGGTTTTCAGCGGGGCGTTGTCACCGGGATGGTTGGGATGGCGCTGGCCGGTTTGAGCGGCGGACGGCTCGCGCTGCCCGGCAAACCGCTGCGTCCGTGGGAACGCATCCCGACGCTGGAAGATTATTATCGGGGCCGCATCCCAGCCGAGGAAGCGCGGAAGATCCGCGATGATTGTTACGCGCGGGGCGTATCCGCGCATGCCGCGCTCATGGAGCGGGCGGGCTGGCCTGCGATTCCCTTCGACGGCCAACTGCTGGTGTCGCACCAGGACGCGCTTCTGCTGGGGGGCAAGGTGCAAGCGCCGGGGGGCTGCGCGGACCACGTCGGGTTTGTATTTCCGAGCGAGTGCCGGCAATGCGGCACCAAGCTGTGCGTCGAAGTTTGTTCCGGCCAGGCCATCACGCCCGGCGAAAACGGCGTGCCGAATTTCGACCGCGAGAAATGCGTTCACTGCGGCGCGTGTTTGTGGAACTGCGCGTCCGCCTCGCCGGAAGAGCCGGAGCGGATGACTGTCTCCTTCCGCGCCGGGACGGGCGGATTGCACTCGGCGGAGAATTGAAAGCGTGGGTATTCCCCCCATTGTCATTGAGCCTTCAGAACGAGCCGCCTTGCGCCGTCTCTTACACCTTTGAAAACCACGGGTTGACAGGAACTTAAAAGGTGAGTATAAGATGACGATAATGAAACTGATAGCAATCCAGGATCTGAAGCAGCCGCGCCAGTTGAAGGAGCGGTTGCGGGCCGAGAAGGAACTGCTGCTGACCAGCGACGGGCGGCCGGTGGCCGTGCTTGTAAACGTGGAGGCCTCGGAAGACCCGGAGACGGTGATTCAATCCATCCGCGATTCGCGCAGCCGCCTGGCCTTGAGCCGCATCCGCGAGGCCGCCGCTTCCAGTGGCGCCGGCCGGTTGCCGTTGGATGATATCAACCGCGAGATTGCCGCGACCCGCAAGTCGCGCCGCTCCCGGAAATGAATCGGGCGGTGTTTGACACGAATGTCGTTGTGTCCGGTTTCCTCTCGCCAACGGGACCGCCGGGGCGCATCGTGGAATGGTTGCGGTCTGGCAGTATCCAAGCTGTGGTTGACGACCGGATTGCAGGCGAGTATGCCGAGGTGCTGCTCCGACCCTTGTTCCAGTTGCCTGTTGGCGAGGTGAACATTGTGCTTGAGGCCATTCGCAAAGGGGCTTTTTGGGTTGAGACCCGCGCTGGTCAAACGGTGAAAGGCTTGCCGGACCCGAGCGATGCGCCATTTCTGGAGTGCGCATGGACAGCAGGTGTGCCGTTGGTCACCGGCAACGCCCGCCATTATCCGAAGTCTATTGCCAGTGACGTGACTGTTCTTACACCCGCGCAATTCGTTGCCATTTGGGAAGGCAAGGCGTCCTGAAATCGCCTTTCACGCCGGAACGGGCGGATTTCACTCGGCGGAGAATTGACAATTTTATGAACATCTCAATCATTCTCGCTCATCCCAATACCGGGAGTTTCAACCACGCCATCGCCAATACGGCGGCGGACACGATTCGGCAAAACGGGCATCAAGCCGTTCTGCACGATCTTTGCCAGGAACAATTTCCACCGCTGTTCTCAGCGGCGGAACTCCAGGCGAATCCCAAACTTGATCCGCCCGTGGCCCGGCATTGCCAGGAGATCGCCGTCGCCGATGGCATCATCATCGTGCATCCGAATTGGTGGGGGATGCCGCCGGCGATACTGAAGGGGTGGATTGACCGCGTGCTGCGGCCGGAGGTGGCCTACCGGTTCGTCGCCAACGACAAGGGCGAGGGCGTGCCGCTGGGAATGCTCAAGGCCAAGTCTGCGATCGTTTTCAACACCGCCAACACGCCGGACGAGCGCGAGCGCGAAGCGTTCGGCGATCCGCTTGAAACGCTTTGGAAGAAATGCGTCTTCGACCTGTGCGGCATCAAGAACGTGCGGCGCCGGACTTTTTCGGTGGTCATCACCAGCACGCCGGAACAGCGGGCCGGGTGGTTGGAGGAGGTCCGCCAAATTGTGAGTGCGCATTTTCCACGGCGCGGTTAATCATTTCAGACAGATGAGCACAGCATATCAAATCGTTGTTTGCGCGGGCATCGTGCCGGATCCGTTGCAGACGCTGGAACCCGTCGCGTCGGGGGCCGGGCCGGCGTTGAAGAATGAAATGATGCTGCCCGCGATCCTCGATCCGTGGGCGGGCCACGCGCTATACGAGGCGGCGAACCTCGCGAAGCACGCGCCCGGCAGCAAGGTCTGGCTCGTCAGTCTCGGCCCGAAGGCGAAACTCCAGCAGGTGATGATGACGGTGGCGCAGAAAGTGCCCTTTGAACTGGTGGCGCTTGACGGTCCGGCCAGCGGGTTCACCGAGGCGGCCGAAGTGGCGGCCGCGCTGGCCCAGGCCATCGAGACGATAGCCGGCCTGGACAAATCCCGGCTGCTAGTTTTCGGCGGCTGGGAATCCGCCTCGCGCGGGGCGGGGGCGACGCTGCAAATGGCCGGCGAACGCCTGGGCATCGTGGACCAATTTCAAGGCGTGGATGAATTGAAAATTGGCGCCGACGGTTCGTTGGAAATTCTGGAGCGCGTCGAAGGCGGCAAGCATCAGGTTTCCAAATGCGCCGGTCCTCCGGCGGTGTTGGGCTGGGCCACGGGGAATTTGCCCGAGCCAAAGAACAATCCGCAGGTGGGAATGGCCAACATGCGCGGCGTAATGCCGGCGCTGCAAAAGGCCAGGCAGACTAAACTGGCCGGCGAAGGCTTGAGATTCGTCAGCGTGACGGTGCCGAAGCAACTGCGCGAAACACAAATCGTGAAGGACAAATCGCCCGAGGACATCGCGAAGGAAATTGTCGAGTGGATGAACAAGTAAAACATAAAACATTGCCGCAAAAAAGCACAAAAGGCACAAAACTTGAAAACTCAGAAAGAAATCTTTCAGCTCTGCGACCAAATTCGTGAAACCGCGTTTGCCTTGCATCGCTACTTACGGCATGGCCATTTGGAAAAAGTTTATGAAAATGGACTGGCCAATCGGCTGCGCAAGGCGGATGTCCAAGTTGAACAACAGCATGCCTTGCAAGTCTTGGACGAGGACGGGACTGTTCTTGGCGATTATTTTGCCGATCTGTTTGTCGGTGGTGAATTGATTGTGGAGCTGAAGGCGTGCAAGGCCCTCGCCGATGAACACGTCGCGCAGCTTCTTGGATATTTGCGCGGCTCGCGGATTGAGCACGGGCTGCTGATCAATTTCGGTTCCAGCAAACTGGAAATCCGAAAATATATCTTGTCCGATGCGGTTTAATTTTTGTGCCTTCTGTGCCTTTTTGCGGCCAATAAAAACTTATGGAAGCGATTCTTCTTCTGGCTCACACGGAAAAAGACGGCGTGCCCGCCAAATCGGCGCGCCAGGCGTTGCGCGCGGCGGCGACGTTGCACAAGGCGATCGCCGGCTCAAAACTGGTGGTGGGTTTGATTGGCGAAAACGTCCAGGCAGGGGCCAATTCCATCGCGGCGTGTCCGGCGACAAAATACTTTGGTGTGAGTGGGGCGGAATTCACTCAGGCGCGCTACGCGACCGACGCGGCGGCGGCG
>Ga0326727_10008267_pt1 | contig 26580 bp, 22 predicted proteins | sample MB2enrmetagenome_FD_207643 | JGI IMG/M metagenome (GOLD analysis project Ga0326727, IMG submission 207643) | Lab enriched peat soil microbial communities from McLean, Ithaca, NY, United States - MB29MY | ecosystem: Environmental > Terrestrial > Soil > Wetlands > Peat | place: USA: New York...
GGTATGCGTTCGTGCATCGTCAACTCCATAACGCCTCCCGATGATGGTATACCATCGGGAATTTTGGCGTGATTTTAGTTGTGACGCAACGATTCCATTTCGGCGTGATTTATTATGAAGCAATTCGCAAATTGGACATTTCCTGCATTTATCCTTAAAATGAAGAATACACAATGGGAGGTCCGATAAGCATGAAAAGCAAGGCCCAGGGTGCAAGGATTTACAATCTGTTTCCTCGTCTGATAGGCAGGATGGACAATTGGGGAGTCCATTTCGACCGGATCCGCGAGCTCGGTTTCGACTGGGTTTACGTCAACCCCTTTCACTACCCCGGATTCTCCGGAAGTCTTTACGCTCCCAAGGACTATTATGAGTTCAATCCGCTTTTCATCGATACCTCTTCTATCGTTCCGCCGATGAAGCAGCTCGAAAGCATGCTGGAAGAAGCGCACCAGCGGGGCTTGCGCGTCATCATGGACCTCGTGATCAACCATACCGCCAAGGACCATCCCTTCACGCGCCAGCACCCCGAATGGTACCGGCGCGACGAAAAAGGCGAGGTCAAGAGCCCCGGCGCTTGGGACAACGGCCAGTGGATCGAGTGGGGCGATCTCGCGGAGATCGACAACGAGAACGCCGCCGACCGCGAAAATCTCTGGAACTACTGGAAGGAACTCGTACTCTTCTACATCGAGAAGGGTTTCGACGGCTTCCGCGCCGACGCTGCCTATCAGGTACCGGCAGAACTTTGGAAACACCTTATTTCCGCCGCCAAGCAGAAGAACAAGAAGACGGTTTTCTTCGCCGAAAGTCTCGGCTGTACTCCCAGGCAGACGCATGAACTCGCGAAGTCGGGCTTCGAGTACATCTTCAACAGCTCGAAATGGTGGAATTTTACCGACCCCTGGCTGCTCGAGCAGTACAATCTCACCAAGGATATGTCCAACTCCATCTCTTTTCCGGAATCGCACGACACCATCCGCATCGCGATGGAGTTAAACAACAATCTCAACGCAGTCAAACAGCGCACGGTTTTTTCCGCTCTCTTCTCCACCGGCTGGATGATCCCGGTCGGCTACGAGTACGGTTTCCGCAAGAAGCTCGATGTCATCCAGACCTTCCCGAAAGACTGGGAACCCATCAACTACGATCTTACGGACTTTATTCGCAAGCTTAACCAGATCAAGGTCTCCCATTCCGTTTTCAACGAGGAAAACGACCTGGATATCGTGCATACGGAAAACGAAAACCAGTTGCTCGTTCTGCGCGAGCGCTCCCGCGACCGGAAAGAATCTGCGCTGCTCGTCATCAACAAGGACGTCAGTCACAACCAGAAGGCTATCATCCCCGATCTCGCTGCCGCGATGGAATGTCCGTCGGATTCGACGGTTCTCGACATCTCGGTGGAACGGGAGATGAGTTCCGTTCCGATGAAAAATTTCGAATATATCCTGAACCCGGGCGAGGTGCGTATCCTGATCTGGAAGCGCGGTTAGCTCTTTCGTTTCCGAAAACAAGAAGCCGGGCGGTGTAATACCGTCCGGCTTCTTTAAATACATTTTAATACATAGATCAGAGCGGCCTGGCTTCCTTGGGCTCGTTCGGATCGATGAATCCGTTGCGTTCCAGATAGGACTCGAACGCGGCCTTTCCCTTGTCTTTCCAGTAATCCTTCCAGGGGTTGGAATGGAAATCGTGGTGTCCATAGCCGCATTCCCGTTTCTTTTCATGGTAATACTGCTTGCAGTCCTGTCTGCCTTCTTCCCTCCAGAACTCGCGGAAGTGCTTCCAACTGTCCCTGCCGCCGCGAACATCGCTATCCCCGCCCATGTAGTCCGCAAAGTGCTTCCAGTCGGGATGATGTCGGCCGTGATGCTTTCCGTGTCCACCACGCCCATGATGTCCGCCGTTTATTCCCCCGAAGAGGAGGCGCGCCAGAATCACCAGCCCCGCAGCCTGCCAGAAGTTGATGGTCCCGAGATGAAAGATCACCGGCATCAGTGCGTTCCACAGCAGCATCACGATCCAACCGAAGAGAAAAGCCATCAGAACCGCGATGCAGATCCCGCCGATCGTCATTCCGACGATCCCGAGCACCCGGAGCACCGGGTTGCCGAACCTGAAATGTCTCATATCATCCTCCGATACTTTTACTTTTTTCGAACGTTTCATGTTTTCCAATGTACCAGTGTTTTCCTCAAAGTCCTCACCGCCCGGTACTTGCGGGCGAGGAGCGTCCCGACCGGTTCGTTCCAAAGTTCCGACAACTCCGCGAAGGTTTTGCCCTCCATTTCGTTGGCCACGAAAACCGCTTTCTGATCCGGCGGCAGTTTTTCCACCGCCCCGCGAATCGCTTCCCCGAGGTCCCTGCGCTCCGCTTCGTTCTGGGTATCGAAATCCGCGGAGGCGAGAAGTTCCCCGAGGGTATCGCCGCCGGATGCGTCGATCGCCGCGTCCAGTGACAGCGGAATTTTCTTTTTCTGACGGTATTTGTCCACTACCCGGTTCCGGAGCGAACGGTAAACCCATGCTCCCGCGTTTTCGATGGGCTGCGTCAAGTCGGGCGAACGAAGTACGGACAGGACGAGATCCTGAATCACATCCTCCGCATCGCGGTCGGCGGCATCCCGCAGCATGGAACGGACATGTTTGGCGAGCCTGCGATACTCGCGGCGAATGAAATCCAGAACGGGGTGCTTGTTATCGTCCATCATCAGCTCCTCATCATGGGACGCGCCTGAGAAAAAACGATTGCATTCCGGAAAGAATTTTTTCCGGAAAATGACCGGGTTCAGGATAACGTGGAAGGGGATTCCGGTAAACCCGGAGGTGCAAATAATTCCGGGGGCGGGACGATTCCCGCCCCCGTTTCAGGAGGGGTGCCGACAAAAGGCCTAACCGGCCTTTTTCATTCTCGATTCCGCTGTGTTTGAAGCCGCGATTTTCTCCGCGATGAGATCCCTCGCCGCGCGCTCGGTGAGACCGCCCGGAGAAGTCAGAAGGTGCTTCCAGCCCAGTTGCGCCAGGTCTGCGAGTGAGCGCTTCGCCATCCAGCCCGCGTGGGTGTCTTCATGGATCTCGCTTTCGAAAACGCTGCCGTCGACGATCAGGAGCTTCCGTTTTACGAGATACAGAGCGAGCGTGTCCTCCGATATTCCGTGGACGTAACGCACCACGACGGTCTCGCCGCCCAGATCGATCTCCCCGCCGTCCGCGAGGGGTGCGATCCCATGTATGTTGCCCGCGACCAGTTTGTAGAATCCGTAAACGGGGCGTTCTTCTTCCTGGCGCGCGGTGTTCTCGATGTAGTTCACCGCCCGCGGATGCGCGAAGAATTCCGTATCTGGCGACAGCCGTTTCAGCATCGCCCCCGCTCCGATGTTCCATGGAAAGGACGAAGTGAAAACCGCGCCGTCCAAATCGCTCCAGGAAGCGCCCGATTGTACAAGGATGCGCTCCAGGTCGGTCCAGGTTTCCACGGAGCCCGTATTGACGAGCACTTTCCGTTCAAAACCCAGCATCGCGATGAGCGAGCGGCGGACCATGCTTTTTCCCCACGGAAGTGCAACCCGGAACGCCGGGACATCAAACGTTACGCCTCTGCCATGCGCATCTTTTCCGAAATCCATCGGAACCTCCCCGGTCTGTGACCGTTTTTGACTCCGCCCCATTCCCCATGGGCCGGTATCACTGCATTTTTTACCGACACCCTTGCCGTCCGGCTAACTGTTCCCCTTACCGGGCCAGTAGAGGACTTGCACCTCCAAGAGCTTGCGCCCTCTGCCGGGCGCACCAAAGAAAAAGCCCGCAGGCGGCGCCTGCGGGCTTGGGGGTATCTTTCACTTTCCGTTCACGAATGAACGGTCGTCACCCTCGCGCACAGGCGGACACTCTGCTTGGCCATAATGGCTGACACAAGCATGGATTTGCGGCATACGATGGAGAGTGTTCCCTTAAACGCGAAAGGCATTCTACTGCTCCTTCAGATTAAAATCCGGCATTCACCAGATTTTCTGATTAAATTGTAAACCCATATCCATTTTATGTCAAAATATCGGCGGAAATATCTGGAAGATTCTTTCCTCCCCCTTTATCATATTCATCCGGAATCGGGGTAAAATGGCATCTCCCTATTATCCGTTCTTCGGAAACCGATTCATGATAAGAACCAAGGAAAGTCGAGGTATTCCTATGGAATTTTCCAGCTTCGGAAACAAGCTCGCTTCTCACTCCGGCATCCTCCACCTGATGGACGATCTGGGCAAGGCGATGTCGGGACACGAGAAGATGATCATGATGGGAGGGGGAAACCCCGCGCCGATCCAGGAAATCCGTGAAGCGTGGCGCACGAGGATGCATGCGATGCTTGACGACGGCGCCGAGTTCGACCGCATGCTCGGCAACTACGACACCCCGCAGGGTAACCGGGATTTTATCGCAGCCGTCGCTGAATTTTTCCGCCGCGAATACGGCTGGCCGGTCGGTCCGGAAAACGTGGCCGTCACCAACGGCAGCCAGAACGCTTTTTTCTACCTCTTCAACCTCTTCGCGGGTGAATTTCCCGGAGGAAAACGGAAACAGATCCTGCTGCCGCTTTCCCCGGAGTACATCGGATATCTCGACCAGGGACTCACCGAGGGGATGTTCGCCTCCCGCCGCCCGAAGATCGAGGACTTGCCGAATCACGAATTCAAGTACCATATCGATTTCGACGCCTGCGCGGAAGCGCTTGACGCAGAGAGACGCGAACGCTCCGGATGCCTGGAAATCGACGGCGGCATCGGCGCGGTGTGCGTCTCGCGGCCCACCAACCCCACGGGCAACGTCCTCACCGACGGAGAGATGCGGCGCCTGATGAACCTGACGAGGGAGAAGGGCGTGCCTCTCCTCGTGGACAACGCTTACGGTCTCCCCTTCCCCGGTATCCTCTTCACGAAGGCGACCCTCGAGTGGGACGAACATGTCGTTCTATCCATGAGCCTCTCGAAGATCGGCCTTCCATCGGCGCGGACGGGCATCCTTCTCGCGAGTCCCGAAGTAGTTCGCGCGATCTCCGGAGTGAACGCCATCGTCAGTCTCGCCAACGCGACCGTCGGTCAGTCCGTCGCGCTCCCCTTTTTCCGCTCCGGTGAAATCATCCGTCTCGCCCGCGAAATCGTGAACCCGTTCTATCGTGAACGCTCCGAAGAAACCCTCTCATGGCTGCACGAAGACCTCGGCGATTCCGTTCCCTGGCGCGTCCATAAAAGCGAGGGCGCGATCTTCCTCTGGCTGAACTTTCCCGGCCTCCCCATATCTGACCGGGAGCTTTACGAACGCCTCCGCGCCCGCGGCGTACTGGTGGTCCCCGGACACTACTTTTTCGGAGCCCTCGGAGTAAAAGCCGCCGAAGATTGGCCGCATGCGCGGGAGTGCATCCGCATCCACTACGCGATGGACCGCGCGGACGTGCGCGAGGGCGTACGTATCATCGCAGACGAGGTACGGAGGGCTTTCCGGCAGTAATGGAAGCATCGGGGAAAATTCAGCGTTGTGCCAACGCAGATCCGAACTTTTTGCGAGCGTATGTTTACCATCTTCTCAGTTTATTTGAGGATCATTCGAAGCAGAGACGCCAACCCCATATCCCCTGAGATTTTTAGTTTGCCAGTGATAACGGCCAGCGTCGCGTTTATTTTGCCGCTCATGATTCCGACTATCTCTTTATCGGAGCATGAGATTGTACACTTTGCCTGATCGCTAGTGCCGACGACGACCACGGGCGGTGTGACAGTCATATCAATATACCAGGAACCGCCTGTGTCGCCCGCGATGTTGAACTGGCAAATCGCTTTGACGCCGGCAAGTTTATCGATGTTTGCCTTTAAATTTTCTGGAATCCTGATTTCGAATATTACTTTAGGCGTCAGTCCGGTCGTCACTGCCTTATCGTTATTCGTCTCTACTTCCGTAACCTCTGACTTTGCAGTCCCATCACCTCCGAAAGACTCAAACTCGGCCGCCGCCGTTTGGCCCATGGCCTTAAACTTGGTTGCCGTATCAGAGTATTCGCGTTCGTCGGCAAGGAGGCCTTTGGAATTGACACGGTAAAACTTAGCAAAGGTAACCGTAAAAGAGCGGGGCTTGCCGTCCTCCTGGATGGTGCAGGTTACTGCGAGCTCTGCCGCTACATCTTCGCCCTTGGACATCATGGTTAGGATTCTGGTTTTCATATCCACTTGGTCGAGCATCGGGAAATACTGACTGATTGCCTGTATACCCTTGACCGGCTCCGGAACCGACGGGTCAGAGCTTGTGCAATCCGGATCCAGCAGCGAAACGAGCTTATCCCACTGACGGTTATCCTTGGCGTAAATATATTCCCTTACTACTTCCTCTGGACTTTTCATTATCATCTCCTTATATTAGTTATTGCATACGCTTAGTATTGCATTTTGGAAATAGATAGCATGACAATAGTGAGACATGAAAATGCCCCGTGTTGACTTTCTATAATATTTTGCCAACATATTTCCAGAAAAAGCCCGATTCTCCGTGGAAAATGGCATCAAGACCCTTTCCAGCTTGGGCTATCATCAATTAAGCCGCTCATAATAACTCAAATTCCAAAAAAAGGCAAAATCCGGAACAGATTTTTATTACCGGGGCAGAATATTACATAACATCTAATTTGATCGGAAAACCCATAATCAGATGTCCAGTCTTCGGTGTTCGAGGTTGAAGACTGATAGTTATAAGAACTATTCAAGAAAATATCTTAAGTATATAAGATAGTATCAGCATCGTTTTCATAATAATTGATGATTGCGAATGGCTTGCGCTTTGAATTTGGCCGGCGCGGTTGTTCGTTTTCCCTTCTTCCTTTACCCAATTCTCTACGGGCTTGCCTGCCACCAGGAGCGATTTGATCGCCCAGTTTCCTTTACGTCCGACAGAGATTTCCATTACTGGCATAAAATCGAAATGACCGTGGAGAAGTTCCTCGGCTTTCAGGGCGAGATCCTCCTGCAGATAATAGCGGTCGAAGGGAAGTACCAATAGAACGCGATCCGAGTCGATTTCTTTCAGAAAACAAGGGACGAAAGGGCCATCCGAGGCTTCAGGCCGCTTCAGGAACAGACAATCGGGTTTCCATAACCCGTTGGAATCGGGGGCGTACCGAACCCAGGCATTTCGGGGGCGGAATCCGTTGGAGGGATCGACGAGTTGCTCCGAAAGCTTACGGTCGTTGGTCAGGAGAATTTCCTCCTTCGTCGGCTGGAGGTGGAGATAACGGCCCTCCAGCGGGTCGTAAGGGTCGTAAAGACGGCATTCGACCCGAATGACAGGCGCGAAAAATCTGAGAGATAGCGCGGAGCCGAGTATCCATACCAGCACAGCGAATTGGCAGGCGCAAAGCAGGGAAAAAAGAATAATCCGTAGAGCGCGCTTATCCATTCCGAGCCTCCTTGCGATAGCTGCCGGCAAGAACGGCGTTAACCGCAAACAGGCCGATACCGCAGGCGGTCAGCACGGCAGCCTTGAGAAGAAACGTCGTGGATTCGTCGAAGAAACGAGCTAGTATGCCCGAGATCAGCAGAATTCCCGAGGCATTAACCGCGATCAGGGACTTTCGGGAGATGCCGATGCGGAATCCTTCGAAAGCAATTAAACCCATGAAAATCAGGTCGCACCAAACGGCCAGTTCCCGGGGCTGCTGTTGAAAAAGCCCGTCGACGGCGAATATTCCCATGAACAGAGGATAGAACGCCGAGACGAAGTTGGGTCTGCGTTCGCTTTTCCGGTATCTCCAAGCAGCGAGAAGAGGCAGCGCGATAAAAATAAGAAGCATAATCGAAGCGAAAGGAAGGTTTTCCCTATCGTAGAGATCACGCGTCAATCCTTCGGAGAAGGGGGTGGTGAAGAACAAAACGGAGAGGGAAACAGCAAGGATTCCAAGTGTTCGGACGTTTCTGGCCGTTTTCCCTCCTCCACGGACATCGAGTGCGACACCTGTCCAGTAAACGGATGTGCAGGCAAATGCGATAGCGGGGAAGCACAAAAAAGTAAATGGGAACGAAAGATCCCGGCAGATTATAAAAGGCATCCCGGCGGCAAGGAGCAGGAGGCATGAGGGAAGGAGCTTCTTATTCGTCCCCATTTTTTCGGGCGTCATGTGGAGGATTACGCCGGCGGAGAGAGCTCCAAAAGCAAGAAGATAGATCGGGAAATAAGGAGGAATCAGATATGTTTGGGGGATGCGGTAATCCCAGGAAGATTCCAGGGAAGCCCCTAAGTGGGCCGTCGTAGCGATCCAGAGTAGGACGACGGGCAGGATTCCAGCGATGAGGATCAGGATCTCGCTGGAATCCATCCGGCGTTCGCGGAAAAGTTGAATTCCACCGACAGCCGCTACGAGGAGCACAAAGAAGAGGGATAACAAGGAGAAACCGATTCCGAAGGAGAAGGAATGGGAGAAATAAAGATTATCCCAGAGATTGGTCTGGGTGATGACGCAGAGGGAAACGCACAAGCCTATAGAACCCGACAGACGCAGCGGTTTTCGGGAATTCGGAATGTCCTCCTTTTCCAAAAGACGTCCGGCGAGGGCGAGCGCGGCGAAAACTTCCGGAAACAGCGCGATGGCGTAGAACACCTCGGTACGATGGACGAAAATGAATAGCCCTGCTACTGTTGCCGCGACAAAAATCCAGTTGGCGTATACGTTCCGCGCGGGAGAATCGGTCTTGCGTCCGAACACCGCAAAAGGTGCCGCCGCCGCGAGAAGGGGGAACAGGAGATAAATCATCCCGGAAGAATCCTGCAACCCGGTCATAATCACCGCCAGCAGCAGTCCCAGCGTCAGTGCGGAGACGGAACGATAAAGGTAGGCGCAGGCGAGCGAAGATAAGGCCCAGAGGAGAAGGAAAAAGGGGAGATCCTGTGGAATCTGCCAGATTTGTCCAAGAAACGCCATCGCTGCGCCGAAGAGAATCGCGTGAAGAATGCCGATTCCTTCGCGGCCCGGAAGCGTCGCGGCCTTGCGGCTGAGGAAGAGAAAGCATCCTCCGGCGACTTGGGGAATCAGGAGAACGAGGATGGCAAGAACGCTCTTGGCACCGATGGGAATGACGTGCCAGTTCCATGCGATGAAGCTGATGACGCCTCCCGCGATAAAAAGAGACGCGATCACCGAGATTAGCGCAAAAACGAGCTTCCGACTTCCCCTCGTTCGGGAGGACGAGTCGGCTTCGAGTTCGGCACGATAGCGTGCTTCCAGGATCGCAAGAGTATCCGCGGAAACGGTATCCGATTCACGAAGCGCCGGAATTTCTGAAAGAAACCAGCGAAGATGATCTTCCCGTTGACGTTTCATTTATCCCCCGCATCGCGATTATACCTGTCATGATGGCTCAAAAAAGGGATTTATATCGATAACTACCCGTAATAATGCTGCCGACAAAGTTGCATCAGGGTTATCTCTCACAAAGGTCACAGAGTACACTGAGAAAACGTCTCCGTGAACTCCGTGTTCTCCGTGTGAAATAGCTTTGTCGATTGTTATGGTGTCATACTTATAATTCCCAAAAAAAGGCGACAACCGGAATGATTTTCCGGAAGAGCGGCGGATTTTACCGGAAGATCCGATCTCCGTTCACAAAGTAGATAAATCTCCTTTTACGCGATCCAGATGCAGTCTCTCATGCATCGAAATGAAATATATCCACTCATAAAAATTCAAGTCACCCGCAAGCGGATGGGGAAAAATCGCCCCCGAAAGATCCAAGGCCTCGGACCGGCCCAAAAGCGAGACAAGATCGGCTTTAGACTTCCATTTTTCATACTTCCACGCCGGGCGCCTCGCCCTCCGGCGTTTCCTCGCCGTCGAGCACGAGGTCGAGGAAGCCCTTCTCCACGTTCACGCGTTTCACGCGGATACGGACAGGATCGCCCATCGTGTAAGTTTTGCGCTTCCGGCGACCGACGGCGCAGTAGTTCGCGGGGTCGAACTCGTAGTAGTCGTCTTCGAGATCCTGGTAGCGGACGAGGCCTTCCACGCCGAACAGCTTGATCTGAACGAAGATGCCGAACTCGGTCACGCCGGTGATGACTCCGCTGAAACGCTGACGGACTTTGCTCTCCATGAAGCGGATCGCCTTGATCTTGTAAAGCTCGCGTTCCGACTCGACGGCCACGCGCTCCACTTTGGAGATGTGATCCGCGATCTCGTCCATCTCGCCGCGCGTGTAGACCGCACTCGGCTTTTTCCCGGCGAGGGCGGACTTGATGAGGCGGTGCACCACGAGATCGGCGTAACGCCGGATCGGCGAAGTGTAATGCGTGTAGAACTCGAAACCGAGGCCGTAGTGCCCGATGTTCTCGGTAGTATAGCGCGCCTGCTGCATCGAGCGCAGAAGCACCTGGTTGACGAGGACCGCATGGGAATGCCCCTTCGACTCGTCGAGAATCTTCTGCAGTTCGCGCGGGTCCGGCAGCGGATATCCGTAAACCTTGTGGCCGAACTTCAGCGCGATGCGCAGGAAGCCGTCCATCTTCTCGGGATCGGGCTCGCCATGGGTGCGGTAGAGCGCGTCCCCACGCCCTCCGAGAAACTTCGCCACCGTCTGGTTGGCGATAAGCATGAACTCCTCGACAAGACGTTCCGAGTCCTGCCGGTCCTTGAGCCAGAGCTTGACGGGCTCGTCGTTGTCGTCCAGCCGGCACTTCTGCTCCTGGAAGTCGAAGTCGATTCCGCCGTCGGAGAGGCGGCGCCGGTGCAGCACGCGGAAAAGCACATTCATCTCGCGCAGATTTTCGGCGAGGGCGGAATCCGTGGTTTCCTCATTCCCGTCGAGGAAGGCCTGTACCCAATCGTAGGTAAGACGGTGGTTCGAGTGGATCACCGATTCCGCGAGCCTGTACTTGCCAACGCGTCCGTCGGGATCGATCTCCATGAACACCGAAAGCGTCAGGCGATCTTCCTGGGGATTGAGGCTGCAGATGCCGTTGGACAAGTTCTTCGGAAACATCGGGATAACCTTGTTGATGAAGTAAAAGCTGTTGGCGCGCTTGTTCGCCTCGCGGTCGAGCTTGGAACCCGGCGCGGCGTAGTAGGATACGTCGGCGATATGCACGCCGAGCTCCCAGCCATGAGCAATCTTGCGGATCGACACGGCGTCGTCGAGATCCTTCGCGTCCGCACCGTCGATGGTGACGACAAAGACGTTCCGAAGATCCTCGCGTCTCGCGATTTCGGAATCCGGGATCTCGGAGGGAATTTCCTCGGCCTCACGGATCACCGCCGGAGGAAATTCCGAGCGAATTTCGTACTTTTCAATGACGCGGATGACATCGCCCATGGGATCATCCGGATCGTTGCGGATCTTGATTCTCGGCTCCCTGCCGTCTTTTCCGGGCTTCGGAGCGGCTTCGGGACGTGCATCGGATTTGCGGCGGGAATCCCGGGATTTTTCTCTTTTCTTTATCGGCTTTTTTTCAGCGAGTTCCCCGGCGTCCGTTTCGGAGGCAGCGGCGGCGGTCTCGATGCGCCCGTTTTCTCTCTCGAATTTCACTTCGCCGGCGAGCGCGAGGTCGTCCAGCATGCGCATCAGGCGGCGGCGCTCGGAGCGGGTTTCCATCCCGAACTCGCGGTAGACTGCTTCCAGGTTGGTAAGCGGGTGCTCGTTCAGGAATTCCATGAGTTTCTTTCGTTTCAACTTTCGATCTCCTATACATATCAGTACTCTTAATGATAGCACCGGAAGCGAAAAAGAGCAAACGGCCGCCGGTTTCCTTTTTCAGAATTCTCCGTTATAATGTTGCCGGCGCGGTTTCCCGGTTTCCGGATAACGAAAACCGCGCGGGATTTCCTGATCTGGAGGATTTCATGATCATCCGCGGCGGGTCCCTTTTCGACCCCGTGTCGGGAATTTGCGGCGACCGGATGGACATCCGGATCGAGAACGGACGGGTTACGGCCGTCGCCGGGACCATCGAAGTCCGGGGCGAGGAAATTTTCGACGCGGAAGGGCTTTGGGTAATCCCCGGCCTTGTGGACCTGCACGCCCACCTGCGAGTGCCCGGCCAGGAGCACAAGGAAACGATCGCCACCGGAACGCTCTCCGCCGCGAAGGGCGGCATCACCACCGTCCTCGCCATGCCCAACACCGTGCCCGCGATCGACCGGCCGGAGATCATCCGCAGCGTTCTCGAACGCATAAAAACCGAGGCGCGGATCGAAGTGCTCGTCACCAGCGCGATGTCCTTGGAACGGAAAGGTCGTGAGATCGTGGATTTCGGGGCGAATCTCGCTGCGGGCGCCTCCGCCTTCAGCGACGACGGAAGCGCCGTCCAGGACCGCGGGATGATACTGGAGGCCTGCCGCCGCGCCCGCGAGACCGGCGCTCTCCTTCTGGAACATCCCGAGGTGGAATGCCTCTCGAAGAACGGCCCGGTCAGCTACGGCGAGGTCGCCGAAGCGCTCGGCGTTTACGGGCAGCCCGCCGAAGCGGAAAGCCTCGGAGTGCTTACCATCGGCCTTCTCGCGGGATTCGCCGGCGCGAGAATCCATCTCACGCACCTTTCCACCCGGCAGTCGCTGGACGCGGTACGTCTCCTGAAGCGCTTTTATCCCGGCCTCGTCACCTGCGACGTGACTCCCCACCACCTCCTCCTCGCCGACCGCAGCGTACTCGAAGGCGGAATGCCGGACACCAGCCGCAAGGTCAACCCGCCGCTCCGCCCGGAAGACGACCGCGCGGCAGTGGAAAACGCCTTGTTCGACGGAACGGCCGACTGCTTCGTCACCGATCACGCGCCCCATGCCGATGCCGAAAAGGACCGTCCCCTCCCGGAAGCGGCTTTCGGCTCGGTGGGTTTCGAGACTCTCCTGCCCGCCACCTTCACACGGATGGTGATCGAGCGCCGCGCCGATCCTCTCGCATGGCTTTCGCTTCTCACGAGCGGTCCCTCGCGGGTGATCCGACTCCCCCGCGGACGCGTTTCGCCCGGTTCGCTCGCCGACATCTGCGTCTTCGACCCCGCCGCACGATTCGTGGTTTCCCGCGGCGACCTTGTCTCCAAGTCCCGGAACACGGCCTTCCACGGAATGGAACTCTCCGGAAAAACCGTCGCCACGTTTTCCCGGGGCAGTCTCGCCTGGTCGCGGGACAAAGCGAAGTTCTCCTGAAAACTGGTCGTCGATTCTTGCTTTTTTCCAGCCGTCGCGATAGAATTTTACTGATTGGGGGACTATGCGATGAGTTCGAACCCGAACATCCAGCCGCTTCTGGATATTTGTGTACTCTATGTGGAAGATGAGGAAATCATCCAGACGGCGGTCCATGAATTCCTGAGTTTCCGTGTACGTAAAATCATCCTGGCCAGAAACGGCAAGGAAGGGTTGGACGCATTCATGAAAGAAACGCCCGATCTCGTTATCACCGACATCAAAATGCCCCTGATGAACGGAATCGTCATGTCCGAGGAAATCCGCTCCCTGGCACCGAAGATCCCGATCATCATCACCACCGCATATAATGAAACGGAATTTCTGCTTTCCGCCAGGGAAATCGGCATCAACGACTTCCTCATCAAGCCGCTCAACCTGAACAAGTTTAGTGAACTTCTGGAGAAATACGCCCGCGAGAAGGGTGTCTGAAACCGGACTGAGGCGACACCTGTAAACCCGGGAGGCGGTATGCAGAACCCGATTCAGATCCTTATGGTGGAAGATGTCCCGACCGATGCGGAGATCATCCAGTACGAGTTGACCCGTTCCCGGATTACTTTCCACGCGACTGTCGTGGACAACGAAACGGATTTCCGCGAGAATCTCTCCAGAAACAAGCCGGACCTTATCCTTTCCGACTATTCGCTCCCTTCCTTCGATGGAATATCGGCTTTTCTCATCCTGAAAAAGGTGCGCCCCGAAACCCCGTTCATCTTCGTTTCCGGTGAAATCGGGGAGGATCTCGCCATCGAGGCGATGAAGCTGGGAGTAACCGATTACGTCTTCAAGGACCGTCTTCAGCGCCTCGGGCCCGCCGTCAAACGCGCCATGTCGGAACTCGACGAAAAAAACCGACGGCGCGAGATGGAAAACCAGATTCTCTTTCTCGCCTCGATGGTGGAATCCTCCGAGGACGCCATCATCGGCGTGGATCTGGAATTGCGGGTTTTCAGTTGGAACGAAGGCGCGATGCGCATGTCCGGCTACACGCCGGAGGACGTGATCGGCAAGCCGGTGAATATCCTGACTCCGGACGAACACCGCAACGAAGAACGCCTTCAGTTCGAATCTCTCGCCAGAGGAGAGAAACTAGGCCATTTCGAAACGGTACGCGTCCGGAAGGACGGCCGTCGCCTCGATGTTTCGTTGTCGATCTCGCCGGTACGGAACCACTCCTCCGCCATCATCGGCTATTCGCTGATCGCACGCGACATCTCGGAACGCATCCGCACGCAGCGCCAGCTTGAAGAGCTGAATCGGAATCTGGAACGCCGAATCCGCGAGGAAGTCGACAAGAACCGCGAGAAAGATCTGCTCCTCATCCGCCAGAGCCGCCTCTCCGGAATGGCCGAACTCATCCGCAACATCTCGCATTACTGGCGCCAGCCCCTGAACGCGCTGGGCATCATCATTCAGAATATCCGTTACAATTATGATACCGGCGAACTCTCGTCCGGGTATATCGACTCCATTATCAACCGCACGATGGATATCCTTCAAAACCTGTCCCGTTCCATAGATGATTTCCGCATCTTCAGTAAGTCCGATGAGGAAAAGACCGTTTTTGATACCTCGGAACTGGTGGAACATGCCATCTCCTTCGTGCGCCCCGCCTATCGCAGCGACTTCGTGGAAATCCATGGACGCTTTACCCCCGGCATTCTCATTTCCGGAATGCCCAACGAGTTTTCCAACGTCCTCATCAACCTCCTCAACAATGCGCGGGAAGCGCTCGTGGACCGCAAGATCGCCGATCCGGTGATCGAGCTCGAAGTCCGGGCGGAAAACGGTAAAGCGGTACTCGTGGTCCGCGACAACGCGGGCGGTATCGCGCCGGAGATACAGGAACACATCTTCGAACCTTATTTCACCACTCGCGAAAAGGGTACCGGGATCGGTTTATATATGTCCAAGATGATGATAGAGCAAAACATGCACGGATATCTCACCTTCCGCAATACCGCGGAAGGCGCCGAATTCCGGGTGGAACTGCCCGTAGTCTCATAAACGGAGGAAATGCACCCCATGCAACGGATCGTCCTACTCGCCGTATTTATCTGCGTCCTTTCCGCCTGCGGAAACGAAGCAGTCACTGTGGAACACGGGATCGCCGGAACCAACCGGGTCAGTTTCCCCGTCGGAAAACGACCGGGAGATCTGGTTACCGTCACGACCGTTCTTCCGGATGTCGAGGCGCGCAAGCTGGGAAGAATGGCGCTCGAATGGGTCGGAACCATCTCCGGGGATCCGGCGCTTTCCGGAACGAACCTGCCTTCCTCCATCGTCCTCCATTACACGGGTTCCCTATACCGCCTGTTCTATTCGCTGGGAATCGCCATGACTCCGGCCGTGCAGGTGGATCTGTTCCGGTGCGGGCTCCTCGAGGAATGCTGGCAGGACTGGCAGAAACGCCGGACGGATTACTGGAAAAAGCGCTTCGCCTCTTTTCCGGATGACCGTCTCGACCCTTTCCAGATCGAAGAAATCCGGTCGCTTTTCCGCGAGCGCGGAATGACTCCCGCCCAGACGAAGGATTCCACCGCCTGGGGAACCGCCTTTCTGCTCCGGGAGATCCTTTTTGTCTCCGTGCAGGAATTTATGACGCGGCCCTGGCGATACTACCAGCAGAAAGACCTCGACAGTCCGTTCTTCCGCGTCGTGGTCATGCCGGAATCGCTGGAATTCACCCGTTTCCTGGTATCCCGTTTCGGCAAGGACCGACTCGTCAAAGCGGCGCGGAACGACTATTCGAAAGAGAACTGGAAAAAGGCTTTCGGGGAAGAGGTCAACGAGACCGAAGAAACCTTTACCAAAGGCATCGAATCGCGCGTTTTCCCGCCCGTTTACCGGGACAGGGAATTTTCCAACCGTTTGTGCTCTCTCCTCAAGTTTTATAACACAGCCACCAAGGCAACCCTCTTCAAAGGCCAATCTTAGGCCGCCCGAATAACCACTTATCCGGGGCGACCGGCCTGAGCCGCTCCGTATAAGCACATTTCCCGAGATAATGCAGGGATTGTTTGTTTTCCGGCTTTCCCGACAGTTATACAAGCCCTCGATTACCTCTATCGGCCGGATGGCTTTTTCCCGGGTTTCCCGAAGTCCCGAGTCCGTAAAAAAAGGCCGCGTTCCATTGAAAGAATGCCGATCATGTGATACAATATCCTTTGTTTTGGAGGTTCTCCCCGTCATGGATTCGAGACTGACCGGGCGCATTGTAATCGCGCTGCTGATCCTTTCCCTGTTCGTCGGTTTCGCGATACTCGCCAAGCCTTCCCTGGCGAGCGACGGGGGCTCATCCCGCGCCGAACGCCCGGCTCTCCTGCCCGGCGCATCGGCCCAGTACCCGCCCGATACCGTCGCGGTTCTCGAGATTTTTGACGCCATCGGCTTCTCCGGAAATGACGATCCTTTGAACTTGTCCAGGGAAGACGTTCTGTCCTGGATCGACAGGCTCGAATCGGTGGAGGACAATCCCAACGTTCGCGCGGTACTCATACGCGTCAATTCACCGGGAGGCACCATCGCCGCCACGCAGGAATTGTACGGTGAAATCCAGCGTCTCAAAGCGAAAGGAAAGAAAGTGACCGTTGCGATGGAGGATATCGCCGCTTCCGGCGCTTATTACATTTCCTGCGCCGCCGACCGGATCATCGCCAACCCGGGAACGCTCGTCGGAAGCATCGGCGTCATCATTTCCTCGATGGACCTGACCGGGCTGATGCAAAAGGTCGGTCTGGGATACAATGTCATCAAGAGCGGAACCAACAAGGATATCCTTTCCGGCTATCGAAAGATGACCGGAGAGGAACGCGCGCTCCTGGAAAGCGTAGTAATGGACAGTTACGACCAGTTCTTCGGCGCCGTGACCAACGGCAGGCCTATCACCGCCGCCGATCTCCGTCCCATCGCGGACGGCAGGGTATTCACCGGACGGCAGGCTTTGAAGCTCGGGCTCGTGGACGAACTCGGGGATTTCGAGCACGCCGTCGACGTCACCGCGAAGCTGGCCGGCATTCCGGGAAAGCCGAACGTGGAAAACATTCATGAACCGAGGATGCCGCTTTTGCGTTACCTCGCCTCTTCGGTCAGCGGACTCGGGCATCAGCGCCTGGAAGTGAAAACCGCCGCAGACCGTATGTTCGCCCGTTTTTCTTCGCCCGTCCTTTATCTTTTCGCGAATTAGGAAGGTAGCATGGATTTCGCAGAGTTCGTCACCCTCGGGTTGCGCATGCTGCCCCGACCGTTTTCATCGGCCGGCCCAGTCGCCGCCCGGATGCGCGAAGAGGAGGATTCCCTGCTTCGCAACTCGTTCCTTCTTTCCGTATTCGGAGTCCTCGCCTTTTCCACCGCGTCTTCGCTCGCGGAATGGAAGGACGGCGGCACCGTCCTGTCCGCCGCGGTATTGCTCCCGGTTTTCCTGCTTTTCAACTATCTCGGCGACCTTTTCCTTCTTTCCTGGGTAAACCTTCTCCTCTCCGTCGGCGGTAAAAAAGCGGACGGAAAGGAAATGCTCGGATTGTTCTTTCTTGCGGAATTCCCTCTTTTCGTCGCGCTTCCGGCGGCGTTCGTATTTCTTCTTCTTCCCGTTTCTTTCGTTCCGGTTTTTCGTTTCTTTCTCCTCTTTCTGTCGATATGGGTGTTCGCGATCAAGGTGAATGCGGTTTCCGTCAGCAGCGGCATCTCCCGTTGGAAAAGCCTGCTGTTGCTTGCTGCCCCCGTTCTCGCACTGATCATTTTCGCTTTAGGACTCGCGGTCCTGGCTTTGGGATCGCTCACGGGACTGATGGCGGCCGGAGTCCCGGCATGAAGAATTTACTTCCCCATCTCGCTGAGACATCAAAGCAAATTCTGGAAATAATCCGTGTCCGGACGGCAAACTTTTTCCTCCGTCTGAAAAGTTTCCTGGTTTCAAAGAAAATGCGCCTTTGCGTTCTCGTTCTGGGAATGACGCTGTTTGCCTTCGCGGCTTTCCAGACTGCCCATTACGCCTCCGCGAAGGGCTACCACGAGAAGTGGGACGCTGCTCCTTATCGGGTTGATCAGTTCCTGATCCAGGGAAAATCGATAGTTTCGACAATGAAACAAACCGTCTTCACGAATGTCGAAACGGTCCCTGGCACCAATACTCTTACGACAAACATCGAGTTGGTTCCTTTCACCAACACCCTTACGACAAACATCGAGTTGGTTCCTTTCACCAATATCCTTTCCAATATCAGTATTTTCTCGATGTTTAAAACCAATTTCGTGACCAATAATGTCGGAAAGATGTTCCTGGGACCTTATGCCGAACTGAAACCGGGAGATTACCTGATCCGGCTCAAGTATCGCTGCAAGAAGGCTCTGACTGCGGTCTCTTTTTTTCCCGACCGTACCGCCGCTCCCCGGAAGTTGAACCGTCTACCCGATAACGGAATTGGCTGGTATACTTACGCCTTCCGTGTTGTTCCGGGAGGCGCCGGATTCACTCCCGCCCTTCTCGTGGAATACATGGGCGCAGGATTAGTCGCTCTGGAAGCCGTGGAAATCGAAACGAACCATTTCGCGGGCGGAAGGATGATCTTGATTACACTGGAAACCCTTCTCGGGCTGATCCTGCTCATCGCATGGAAAAACTGGAACCAGCGCAGTCCCTTGATCAGCTTCATCGTCGCCTTTCTTCGCAGAAACATATTCTCCCGTATAGACCGTTATTTCTACAAGGAACTCATTCCCAACTACATTTTCGGACTCGTATTCTTCACCGTTCTACTTATGTCCAACGAACTTTTTTACCTTGCCGGTTATTATATCCAATACAATATTCCTTTCAGACAGGTGCTTGCTCTGCTTCTGAACATGATTCCTTTCCTGTTATCCTATTCCATTCCCTTCGCGGTCCTTCCGGCCTATCTTCTCACGATGGGACGGCTTTCCCAGGACAGCGAGATCGTCGCGATGAAGACGTGCGGCATCTCAGCCATCCGTATCATCCGCCCCGGCATCCTTTTCGGAATAGTTCTCGCGCTGCTGGCGATCGTCTTCAATGATTCCGTCGTCGCGCCATCCAACCTGACCTATCTCACACTCCGTGCCAAGATGGTCGCTCAGAAGCCGGCGGTGGAGCTGAAAGAGAAGGCTTTCGTCGAAGTGGGGGGCTTCAAGCTCAGCTTCGACCGTGTCCGCACGGAAAAGAACGTCGAAGTGATGTACAACATCCACGTCGTGGACATCAACGGCCGTAAAACCATCGAGGGCGAGAAGGGACGTTTGTATTCGGATCCGGAAAATCCCGAACATTATGTCATGAAATTCATGAACGGAACCATGTCCGAAGTAACCAAAAGCAAGAAGGACTCCGATACCGAGGAAGAGAGTTTCTTCGTGGTTTCCTTCAAGTATATGTCGATCAACACTTATTTCAACCTCGGCGACGAATCCGTTTTTCAGAGTCCGGACACGATGACATACAAGGACCTCCAATCCGAAGTTCTCACCTTATCGCGCGATTCAACGCGCCACATCGAAAGCTATCTGAACGAAAAGACACAGTTGAAAAAGGATATCGACAACCTTTACCGTCAGTACTCGAAAATCGCCGGTAAACTGCCGAAAGAAGAACTCCGGCAGCAAAAGGTCAAACTGGAAAACATGGCGGGTGAATTACGCAAGAAAATACGCACCATCAACCAGGATATCAGCGATAACCAGAAAAGTCTGCCGATCTTCCAGATGCAAAAACTCAACGAAAAGCTTGCCCTTCCTTTCGCTTCCTTCGTTTTTGCACTGATCAGCCTATCCCTGGGCATGTATACCGCAAGAAGCGGCCGCGGAGAGGGATTGGGTATCAGCATCATTATCATGTTAAGTTATTACGGCCTCAAGTACGGCATCAATAATCTTATTTTCAAGTACATCCTCCCTCCCTGGACCGAATGGGTGCCGAACATGTTGTTCTTCACGATCGGCATGGTCCTCCTGATCCGTAAGATGCGTGAATAAGAGGTCCCGATGCAAGAAATACTTTTGAATACGCTGAAACCTTTCCGGAATATACTTTCCCGCTTCCTGAAGTTGTCCGCTAGCGTTCTGGACCGGCTCGGGGCGCTTTTACCGGAGGAAGCCCGCGCCTTCAAGTGGACGAGACTGGATGAATATATCGTCCGGAATTTTATCCAATTCGTGATCGGATCGCTCTTTTTGTTTATCGTCATTTTCCAGATGACCCAGATCTTTCAGGACCTCCGGAGTCTTCCGCCCAAGGCAGACCCCTGGCTGTTAGTCCAGTACTATACCCTCGGCAGCGCTTACTGGATCAATGTTTTTCAGCCATTCGCCTTCTCTTTCGCCTGCGTTTATATACTCTCGCAAATGGTCCATCTTCGGGAACTCATAGCCATTGTCAGTACCGGCACGAGCGTGTACCGCATCGGCTTCTATCTTCTGGTGTTCACTCTTTTTTATTACTGCTTCGTCGTTTTTTTTATGACCGACAACATCATCGCTCCGGCCTATGAGCGTTCCACCATCCTCAAAGAAATCATCTTTCACGGAATGGACCTGAAATCGCTGGATCACCTCAAAGACAACAACAACTTCTCCATTTTCGGGTCCAGTCGGCTGATCTACATCATCGGAAATTACAACGCGGTGGAACGGGAACTGACGGGTATTTCGATCATCCAGTTCCGGAACGTCCAGGAGAAGGATCTATCCGACGTTCCCCTGATCTCCAACGAAAACATCTGGCTGATTACCAACGTTCAGGAACTGACCAAATTGCGCCATATCGACTACCCGAACGTCGTCAACATCGCGCTGCGCGTCGACGCGAACCAGGCGGTCTGGAATCCGAAAGAGAAACGATGGGACTTCGATACCGGCACCATCCGCTACGTCGACGACCGCGGTGAAACCTTCCGCGTTGAGCCGTTCACCAACCGAAGCTTCCCGTTCATCGTCGATCCGCCTTACTATTTCGAGAAGGTCTGGGTATCGATGGACGCCATGACTTATGCGGACGGCTGGCGTCAGATCCAGAAAATGCGATCTTCACACCAGGATTACCGCGAATCGCTCGCACGTTACATTTCCAAATTCAGCTACCCCATCGGAATCATCTTCGTGGTGTTGGCAGGCATCGGCATTATCGATATTTCCCGGCGGAAATCCTCGCTCATCGTCAACCTGATGTTGTCGCTCGGACTGTTTCTGATCTATTACATTCTTTTCTCGGCCGGCATCGCGCTTTCCGGCAAGGGCCAAATCAGTCCGTTCCTGGGAGCCACGTTCGGAAGCTTCTTTTTTATGATCATTTCCGTGATTTTGTTCGCAAGAGTTCGCACCTGATGGCAGCGTTGGAACTCCTCGCACCCGCCCGCGATCTCGACACCGGAATCGCCGCCGTTTCCTCCGGGGCGGATGCCGTTTATATCGGCGCTCCCCGCTTCGGCGCTCGGGCCGCAGCCGGCAACAGCATCTCCGACGTCGAACGCCTCGCCGCGTTCGCCCACCGTTACCGCGCGAAGGTGTACGTCACGCTCAACACGCTCCTTTTCGACAACGAACTCGACGATGCGCGAAAGATCGCCGTAGAGGCATGGGACGCCGGTGCCGACGCTCTCATCGTACAGGACATGGCCTTTCTCGAAATGAACCTTCCGCCGATTCCCCTTTTCGCGAGTACCCAGACCGACAATTCCGACCCCGCCAGGGTGGCCTTTCTCGAAAAGGCCGGTTTCTCGAGGGTAATTCTCGCCCGTGAGCTGACGCTCCCCGAAATCCGGGCCGTCCGCGAAGCCACGACCATCCCGCTCGAATCTTTCATTCACGGCGCGCTCTGCGTCAGTTACAGCGGCCGCTGCTGGCTTTCTTACGCTGCCGGCGGGCGCAGCGGCAACCGGGGCGAGTGCGCCCAGCCCTGCCGGATGACCTGGGACCTCTCGGACGCGAAGGGCCGCCTTCTTGCCGGCGACCGCTATCTTCTCTCCCTGCGCGACATGCGCCGGAGCGGTCGTCTCGCCGATCTCGCGCGGGCGGGCGTCACCTCCTTCAAGATCGAAGGACGCCTCAAGGACGCCTCGTATGTCAGGAACGCCGTGGCGGCTTACCGACGGGAGCTGGACGCGCTCATCGGGAGCGGCGAATACGCGTCCGCCTCGCAGGGACGCATCGCGCCCGACTTCGAGCCGGACGTGCGGAAAACCTTCAACCGCGGCTTCACGGAATACTTCCTCGACGGCCGGAAGGGAGAAATCGCCTCGTTCTATACGCAGAAGTCGCTCGGAGAAGAACTCGGAACGATCGTCGAGAAAAAGGACGGGTGGTTCCGGCTCGACCGCGAATCCGATCTCCGGAGCGGGGACGGGATCTGCTACTTCAACCGGGACAGGGAGTTGAACGGGATGCAGATCGAACATGCCGAGGAGGGAAAAATCTACCCGCACGACATCCGCTTCGTCGAGCCGGGCATGACGGTCTATCGCAACCACGACCACGCTTTCACGAAGGCGTTGGAAAATTCCCGTTCGGTCCGCGAAATTCCCATCCGGATGAATTTTCGCGAAACGGAAAGGGGCTTCCTTTTGGAAGTAAGCGATATCGAAGGCAATACGGGTGTCTCGGAAATGAACGACGGGAAGCAAACCGCCAGGAATCCGTCCCAGGCGGCGGAAACGCTGCGCAAACAACTGCGGAAGCTCGGCGGAACGGGTTATTGCTGCGAAGAGCCGACGGTGGATACCCGGGGCGATTACTTCTTCCCCGTTTCGGCGCTCAATGCGCTCCGACGGGACGCGGTGGACATGCTCGAAGGTCTGCGCAGAAAAGGCTACGTCCGCAAAACAGCGAAGATCGCACCGACCACCCACCCCTTTCCCGTCGATGAAATCGGATTCGAGGGAAACATATCCAACCGCCTCGCGGAGCGCTTCTACCGGAACCACGGCGTGAAAAAGATCGAACCCGCCGCCGAAACCGGTTTGCCGATGGGCGGCCGGCGCGTCATGACCACGAAGCACTGTCTCAAGCGCGAAATGGGCCTCTGCGCGAGACATCCCGAGCCGGAAAGAGCTTATCCTTCCCCCTTCAGCATCCCCGCGGACGGCATCGCCGAGCCGCTTCTGCTCTCCGACGGTCGTCACACCTACCGTCTCCGTTTCGACTGCGCCCAGTGCCGCATGGAATTGTACGCCGACGAAAACGCCTGAATTCCGCTTACTCGCGCAGCCTCGCGGGTGATTTTCCTTCGGGCTCGAACCACTTCACCCGCTCCCGCGGAACGAAGATCTTCACCAGATCGCCCTTCGCCGCCGGATGCCCGATCGGCGCGACGGCGCCGAAAAGCTCGCCCTCCAACTCGACGAAAACGATCTTCTCCCGGTCCTGAAAGAAGTTCTCCACGAGCGCCGTCTTTCCCTCGATCACGGCCGCGCCCGGAATCTCCGAGAGCGCGCATTCCTCGGGACGAACTGTCGCGAGCGCCTTCCGCCCGAGAAGCTTCTCCGCCTGTTCGGGTTTGAGGAAGTTCGTCGTGCGCTCCCCTACGAAAAGCGAGACGAAAAAGGTCGCCGGATTTTCGTAAAGCCGCGCGTAGGTATCCACCTGCTCGATCCTCCCCTCGTTCATCACGGCGATTTCGTCCGCCACTTCGGCGATTTCGGTCTGGTTATGCGAAACGTAAACTGCGGTCGCGCCGTTCTCCCGGAGAAGCCGGCGCAGCGAGTGCCGCAATTCGTGCCGGAAGCGCTCCTCGATGTTGGAGAGCGGCTCGTCGAAGAGCACGAGCGCCGGTAACGCGGCGATGGCCTTTCCGATGGCGACGCGCTGCTTTTCTCCCAGCGAGAGCGTCTTCGGCTTGCGCGCGAGGATGCTTTCCTCCGCCACGCCGAGCATCTGGGCGATCTCGGCCACCCTGGCGCCGGGATTCACCGCGGGATCCTTCTTCCCGAGAAAAAGCCGGAAACCGATGTTTTCCTTCCCGCTCAGGTTGGGATAAAGCGCGTAATCCTGAAAAACCATCGACAATCCGCGTTCGCCGGGTTTTCGGCCCGCGAGGTCCATTCCGTCAAGGAACACGCCGCCCTCCGCCGGTGCGAGTATACCGGCGATCGTCCGGAGAAGCGCGGTCTTCCCGCACCCGGTCGGCCCGAGGATGCCGAGTATCTTTCCCGAATCGACGGAAAGACTCACTTCGTCCAGCACCTTCCTTCCGGAACGCCTCGCGGAAGGATCGTTCGAGAGATCGCGCTCGTAAAGAGTCACGCCCCGCAGTTCCAGTTTCGCCATCCGGTCCTCCTGACATGAAATGATAAGGACAATGCGGAAGGAAAGCAAGCGGCGATTTGATCGGAAGCAAGTTTCGTATTATCATGGTAATGGCTGATAACAACGGGAGGAAACGATGAAATACATAATGATTTTCGGGAACAATTTGGAGGACGTGGAGGCGATCGCCCCGCTCGACATTCTGCGCCGGGCGCAGGTAACGGTAGAAACCTGGGGAGTGGGAAGCGACACCATCAGCGGGCGCACCCGCGTGCCGATGAAAATGGAGAAGATCTTCCGCAAACGCTCCGACGTGGACGTCGAGGCTTACGACGGCATATTGCTCCCCGGCGGTCCCGGCGTGTCGGAACTCGTCGGGAACGAGGAACTGATAGAACTCGTGAAGGAATTCCGGCGGCTGGACAAGCTCATTTTCGCCATTTGCGCCGCTCCGACCATTCTGGACCGCGCGGGATTGCTGGAAGGAAAACGCTACACCTGTTTCCCGGACAGCCGCAAGGACATCCGCGGCGGTACGCATGTGGACGCTCCGGTAGTGGTGGACGGGAAACTGATCACGTCGCAGGGACTCGGAACCGCCATCGACGCGGGGCTTGCGCTCGTCGAGGTCATCGTATCGAAGAAGGAAGCGGAACTGCAGAGGGAGAGGATCGTTTACCGGCGTTAACGGCGGATCAGCGGCGGCACTTCGGAGGGATGCGCGACGACGGTCTTCGCGCCGCTCCCGAGAAGTTCCTCCCGCGTGCGGAAGCCCCAGAGCGCCCCGACGGGAAACATTCCCGCCCCGATCGCCGTTTTCATATCGGTGTTGGTGTCCCCGAGGTAGAGAAAATCTCCCGCGGGAATTCCGAATTCCCGGACGACGGCAAGCGCGCCCTGCGGGTCCGGTTTAACGGGAACGTCCGGTTTCGCGCCCGACACGAGCCGGAATACCCCGTCGCCGAAGTAATGGGAAATCACGTCCAGAGTGGCGGCGTGCGGCTTGTTGGAGAGCACCGCGAGGGGAATTTCCATGCGGCGGAGATCCGAAAGCATTTCCGGGATTCCGTCGTAGGGGCGGGTGCGGTCGTGACTGTGAAGTTCGTATTCCGCGCGCATGGCTTCATGGATGCGGCGCACGGTTTCGGCGTCCCGGCTTTCTTCGGGCAGCGCCCGGATCACGAGCTGCTTCAGTCCGTCGCCCACGAAGTATTTGTAGGCGTCGACCGGATGCACGGGAAAACCCGCGCGGGACAGCACGGCGTTCATGGAGCCGGAAAGATCGGCGATGGTGTCGAGAAGGGTTCCGTCCAGGTCGAAAAGAACGGCGCGGAAGGACATGGGAGACTCCGGGGAAAAATATTCGGGCTGGAGAGACTTGAACTCTCGGCCTCTTGGTCCCGAACCAAGCGCGCTACCACCTGCGCTACAGCCCGATTTAAATAAATGTACCTAAAAAAACAGGATTTATCCTGGTTTTTGTTGTACCCTGGGTGAAACGGATTTTCTCGTTTCTCCATTTTTCCAAAGAAAAACCGCCGTTTTCCGGCGGAATTTTCAGCGAGAGTAATTATATCATAGGCAAATAATATCGTCAAGGATTTGAATTGAGGGATGTTGGAGGGAATTATCCAAAGTCGATTATGTCCTGGACCTTCGGCATAACTCATATCCCGCAAGAAGGGGAAATACGAACCACGAAAATCACGAATGACACGAAAAAGAATACGGATGAACCAAAACCATTCCAAATTTTGTTTTTTTTCAAAATCCGAGTCATCATGTAAAGGTTCGGGAAAGTGACAGGGGAAACGGACGGGCTATTTGAGCACGTCACGTGTTGTTTAAATACTGAATTGAAATATGGAAAGGACGTATCCTGAAAGTTGCGATTTACTTCTTAATTATAAAAGAGGTATTTGGATTCTTTACGCAGCCGACCGACTGAGCGGTCAACGGTTTCCGGTTTCTGACTTCCGATACTGGATTTGGAATGGAGCCGGTAGCTAGTGTAGTGTCTCAATAATAGATTTACACCTTGCAACCTTTTCCAAGATCGATTGAACCGACGCTGTCCAAATAAAAGGTTTGGGATTTATATTGTTTTCAGCCATATATTCGTC
>Ga0326727_10008268_pt1 | contig 26580 bp, 19 predicted proteins | sample MB2enrmetagenome_FD_207643 | JGI IMG/M metagenome (GOLD analysis project Ga0326727, IMG submission 207643) | Lab enriched peat soil microbial communities from McLean, Ithaca, NY, United States - MB29MY | ecosystem: Environmental > Terrestrial > Soil > Wetlands > Peat | place: USA: New York...
GTGCGCTTGGGTTTTGCCCCATCAGCCCTTCGGACACATATACTCTGGTCATCCTGCTGTAGCCCGATTCTTTTTTCATTCATTTGCCACACCCGCGCAATCCTGCTTCTCGAATCCGGCGAGATGTACGCAATCCGTTTGAAGGACTTCCCGGGCTACTGCAGCCTCTTCTCCATCTTCGTTAAATGGCTCCAACAGCAGGTAACGAAGACCTTAAATCCGAAATTGTGCTGAGGTTGGCGGAAACATCCGGCGTTTGCTTGATTTCCGGGTAACCACATTGTTTTCCGATGCAACTTTTCCGCACCGTCTTTGCTTATCCGGGTAGAATACGGATGGCGGAAAGAGAAAAAAAGTTTCCGTCATTCTTGACGAATTACTACGCTTGTAGTATATTATTATCGGACCCGGCAAGGCACACTTGCCGACCCCGGGCCATGTTTTCTATTTTTATTGAAACCAGTAACAAGGAGGTCAGTATGCCCAGGAAAACGAGGATCGTCGTATTCACCGCACTTGCGGCGGTCCTGCTCGTTTCCGTCTCTTTCATCGCCTGCAACCGCATCTTCTCGCGCGAATTGTCGTACGAGACGACCAACAAGCAGGTGGAGTCGACCGACGGCTACGCCGACACCCTGAAGCTCCAGAGCGTGCTTCGTTCCATTGCGAAGAACCTTTCCCCGGCTGTGGTATCCATCAATGTCGAGGGCGAGCAGGTCGTGCAAAACCCCTACAGCGGTATGCTCGAAGATCCTTTCTTCAAGCGCTTTTTCGGCGATCAGGATCCCTTCGGCGGTCCCCGGGAGTTCAAACGCAAAGTCCAGGCATCCGGTTCGGGCGTGATCATAACGAAGGACGGCTACCTTTTTTCCAATAATCACGTCGTCGACGGCGCCAAAAAGATTACCGTTACTCTCGCCGACGGGCGCACCTTCGACGCGAAGGTGGTCGGTACCGATCGCGAGACCGACGTCGCGCTTCTCAAGATCAACGCGGACAATCTGCCCGTGGCGCCCCTCGGCGATTCCGATTCCGTGGAAGTGGGCGACCTTGCTGTCGCTATCGGCAATCCCTTCGCGCTGAACGGCACCTTCACGTTCGGCGTCGTGAGCGCCATCAAGCGCAGCGGAATCTCGGGCTTCCAGAAACTCATCCAGACCGATGCCGCAGTCAACCCCGGAAACTCCGGCGGCCCGCTTATCAATATCCGGGGACAGGTGATCGGAATCAACTCGATGATTCATACCACCTCCGGCGGCTACGAGGGCATCAGTTTCGCCGTACCTATCAACACCGCCCGCCAGATCGCCGATCAGATCGCCGGAAACGGCAAGGTTTCGCGCGGTTACCTCGGCATCAGCATCGGTGCGGTGGACGCGGCCACCCGCAAGATCCTCGGACTTTCCGAGAACGAGGGCGTGACGGTCAGCAAGGTCGAGACAAACGGACCTGCCGCCAAAGCCGGCGTGAAGAGCGGGGATATCATCACGAAGGTCAACGGAAAGTCCGTGAATTCTCCCGACGACCTCCAGGCCGTCGTCGGTAACTTGGCACCGAAGACAGGCGTTAAGCTCCAGATACTCCGCGGCAGTGCACGTTTGGAAGTGACCGCCGTACTTGCCGAACGTCCCGGAAATATTGGCAGCGCCGATGAGGATAACGGCGGAAAGAACGACAACGGCGATCAGGCCGACCAGAGCTTCGAATTCCTCGGCGGCGTCTTCGTCAACGCCACGCCCGACGTGCTGCAGAAAAACGGCGCCGAATCCGGCGTACTGGTTACCCAGATCAAGGAGGACAGCCTTCTGTCCGGCGTGCTCGAACCCGGCATCGTGGTAAACGCGATCAACGGGACGTCCGTGAAGGACCTCGATACGCTCAAGAAGTTCGCCGAGGCCAACAAGGACCGCAAGAACTACACCTTCCTCTGTACGAAAGACGGATTCGTATTCTATCGCGGTTTCGAAAAGTAACCAAACCTCTTTTCCCCCTGGACGGCGCGGGATTCCCACCCGCGCCGTTATATTTTGGCCGTTATCGGGGATTCCTGGTTTCACTCAAGCTTTCCCGGAAATATCCGAAAAATGGAAGGGATCGCAAGTGCGAAGGAGGCCAACATGCCCGAAAGGGATTTTCTCGATATCAATGAAAAGACTTCGAAGGATAATCCCGTGGATTTCTCGGAAGGGGACTTTTTCAATCCCGGCCGTACCCGCGTGAACGACTTCAAGCGCACCGCCAATTCCGTACATCGCGGCAATATGGGTGCAGAAGCCGCTCATGACAGCTTCCGGGTAACGCCCCCGCTTCCGTCCGGCGGAGGTGAAAGCGCGGCTCACGTCAACGTCACCGACGAAAAGATGGTCTGGGTGGGCGCCATTTTCGTGTTCGTCGTTGTGCTTGTTTTCCTGATTGGCTTCTGGCTGGGCAAAAACACCATCCGCGACATTACCGCGGGACGCACGACATACAACCAGCGTATGGAAGAACGCCTTGAACAGAAAAAAGTGGAAAATCAGCTCGCGAACGGAATGGTAAGCGTATCTCCCGACACGGTTTCTGTGGCTTCGGCTTCGGCGAACGTCACGCCGGTCGTATCGGTGACTCCGGTGACACCCGTCGTCCCGACAACCGCGCCCATTCTGCCCGACCGGCACGAAGATTCGGTGACAGAAGCCCCCCGGACCGTTCCGGCGAGGAAAGCGGCTGTTCCGGAATCGAAGGTGAAACTGGAAACCAAAAAAGAAGCGGCTTTGAAAAAAACAGTCGTCGCCGCCGTTCCCGCGAAGAAAGATGCGGTGGCTCCAGCCGTCGAGGCGAAGAAAGGCGACTACACGCTCCAGGTTTCGGCGCACACGAGCATGGACAAGGCCCGTTTCATCGAAGACCAGATGCGCGCTCTCGGGCTTTCCGCCTACATCGTCGAGGCCACCGTCAACGGGATCACTTACTACCGTGTCCGCGTAGGCCGTTTCGCCGGGAAAACCGAAGCCGATGCTGCCCTCGCCAAGGTCCGGGCGAGCCAATACGGCAAAGACAGCTTCCTGCTCAACCTCGATTGAGCGCTTTCCAGCGCCCCTCCCGCCGTCGTTCCCGGTTTTCCGGGGGCGGCGGCTTTTTTTTTGCCCGGCGGGAAGGAAGCGAGGAAAAAACGGCGGTGATCCGGAAAGTCAAATTCCTCACAAAGAACATGGAGAACAAAAGGTGCTGACACACATATTTCTAAACAAGATCCTAAGATGAAAATCTCCGCGAACTTCACGAGAACTAGCGGATTATCTTCTATTATTTCAATGAGTTACGGCGCATAAATCCGCAGGCCGGTATATTATTGCAGCGTTTTCTTCTTACCCGAAAGGTCGAATATCCTTGCACCCCGGTCGAGCACGAGAAGTTCCTTTGAGTCGTCGCCGTTGAGATCCTGAACGATGCAGCGGGTAAAGCTGTCGCGCAGGGGAAAGAAGAACGTATTCACCGAGCGGTCGGAAGGGCGATACACCGAAAGCGCCGCCTGATTGGACTCTCCGAGTCCCCAGAAGAGGTAGGTCCATTCCCTGCCGGTGTCGCTTCCGATCATCGCGGTGTCGAGAAGGGTGCGAAACGGAAGATTGGTGAGAAAGAGCACGTTGGAGTCCGGTAGCACCGTCCAGGCGGCGCGGTTGGTAAGCTGGTCCGCGTTGGTGACCGGAGCATATACGTTGGTGGGAGAGACCTGAAGCACTGTCGCGTTGGAGACTCCCCATCGGGAAAGAAAGCGCTCCACGCCGCCGAAAGCATTGGTCAGGTTGTTCGTATCGAGCATCCCCATCGCGAGCACGGTGGATTCCCGGTCGCCGTTATCGTGGTATTCCTCGAGAAAGGTGGAATAGATCATGTCCCGTTTCGACCAGCGCTTTTCCTGTAGCGGAAGAACCACATCCTGGCTTCCTGCGCGGTAAACGGGATAAGCTACGCCGGAGAAAACGAGAGCGTTGTTCTCATAATTGGGAAAAATAGCGGGGTAGCGGTAATCGTAGACAACCGTCTCCGATTTCAGGGATCGATTGGCTTCCGCGATCCGCCACCAGGCTTCGCGAACCATGGCTTCACCGGAATTGGTGAGAATACGAAAACTGTCCGCAGCATATCGCCGGGCAAGTTCGGGACTGCCGAGTTCAACGAAAACCGGGACGAGATCCCATTGACGGTAAAGCGTCGGCGCATCGATCTTTTCGGCCTCGGCGAGCGTTGCCAGAGCACGGTCGGTCAATTTCGCACCGGTTTCGAAAAGTCCGCGCGTGACGAGCAGATCCAGGGAATCCAGGGTGAGGTAAATGTCGGCATAAGGCTTTACATGGTCCAGCGCCTGAAGAGCACCGGGGAAATCGCGCCGGTGATAAGCGCGAAGAAGCGCGATATGGTACCAAAGCTCCTGAAGGGCGTATGCGTCGTTGGTGGCACCGGACAGCAGGGCTCGGTTCAGCCAGAGGTTAGCCTCGGCGTAATTTCCGGCGCGGAAAAAGGCGATGCCCGCGCGCTGATAGAGAAAGGGAACATCCGCACCGGCGTTCGTCGCTTCGGCGAGATAAAGATAAGGCGCGTTAGAGATCGCATAATAAAGCGAGCGGGATGGCGCGGCGGGATCCGCTCTGTCCTGCGGCATAGCGAAACCCGCTTCGTTGGAAAGCGCCTGCCAGAAGAGGGGGGCATTCAACGGAAGATCCGTTCCCTCCTGCCCCCCGAGCAGGAAAGCCTGCCATGCAGCAGTGTAGGAAGACACCCCTTTGGCGTCTCCGCGCGCGGCGGCGATCCGCTGGCGCTTTTCGGCGGCGGGAAGTTCCTTGACTATGGCTTGTCCGCAGGAGATAAAGAGGGCGGCGGCCAGAATGATCGGGACGGCGTTGCGCATGCGGATACCTCGGCTTGTGATTCCATCATTTTAAAGGAAGGAATCATTTATATCAAGACGGACAGACACGTGCCAATGATTCCAAAATGATTGGGATTCCAACAGGGCATGCCTCGCTGATGCGCATCTCTACGCACTCGAAAGTCACTGACCTAGTGTCAGGATTCAGGATTATCAGCAGTAATGGATATCCGCCTTCAAAATCTTTACCCTGCCGGCTTGGTAACATAGCCTTGCGGATCCTCAGGAACGGTTCTCAGCAAGTTTCTTAACACAATCTTATCCATATTTTCCAACGAAAGTAATATCAACTTCAAAATAGTAATGAATAATTTCTGCCGTAATTCTTTCCCGTTCATTTCAGAAACGATATGGTTCGAAGCGGCCCGGAATTTCCTGTTTAACCTTTTTTGTCGATTTGTTGCTCTTTGTAGAAAATTTGAGGGAATGAATGATAGAGATCTTCTATCATCTGTTTCCATTATTCATCGTGTTGCGGTGATTGGAAGAATGCATTATTATCAAAATAGGAATCTGTTACATAATGTTTAGATATACGGTTCAACATGGCGGCCGCCAAATGTGAGGAACTGGATGTGAAGAAAATATGTGTAACAAGGCATTATCCCAAATTGGAGGAAAAAATGGAACCGCGTTTCAGCAACGTGCTCGCCATCGGAAAATTGCTCGCCGTTTGCGTAGGGTTGTCCGGTATCGCAGCATGCAGCATGGATCTTCCCAACCAGACGTCCAATGCTGCAACAGCAATACAGTCATCCAGCCAGCCGATTCAAGAGGCCGGGAAAAGAGAAAATATTGATCCGACTTATCACTACACGAATCCCTTCTCTACCAACGCAAGTCTTTTTGGCTCATTGAAGGATGGAGACATCCTGTTGTCAAACCACACGAATTCTATGTGGGATTATATTTACATCATAGATAAGTGGAGATGGCTGCACGGCGGAATCTTCGATAAGGTCAGATATGACGCCGGAAATCACTGGTGTATTCTGACGGCTTCCGATTCCGTCTCGAACTATGACTGGCTCGAAAATTTGACCGGCTGCGTCGGGTATGAATCCATCGATCAGTGGGAACAATACCTGGGAGTTGTCGTTGTCAGGGTTACCAATGCGAGCGCTACAACCGCCAGAACCGCTATCAAAAATATGCAGCAGTACATCGGCAGACCCTATGCGACGCCTATTTCTCTGGTTCCGTCGCTGAGCAACAACGAATACTGGTATTGCACTAAAGTGGTGTATCGCACATGGCAGTCTGTAAATATTACTGTCGCTAGAACCGAAACATACCAACTTCTTGACGGCCTTTATGATTGCACCGTTGCGATTGCCGATGATATCGATACCAATCAGAATGTCGCCGATGTGACTCCTTAGGAATAACTATAACTCAAGAATGATAATAGTCGTCGGGGATTCTTGCGATATTGAAAACCCGCTTTATTAACAAAACCTCAAGTTGTTGCCGGCACTCAAATCGAAAAAACGGGGATGATGGATTCCATCATCCCCGTGCATTTGATCGTGAAAATGTGTATCGCCCGTTATGCCTTCAGCCGTTTCTCGAGAGCAGCAAGCTCCTCGGCGAGTTCCTTCGGAAGTTTTGGGCCGAACTTGGAGTAGTGATTGGTGCGGACATCGTCCAGCTCCGCAAGCCAGGCTTCCTTGTCTACCGACAGCAGTTCCCGGAGATCCGCTTCGGATACCGATGCCGGACGGTCGATTCCGTCGGCGGCGGGCATGATGCCGATGGGAGTTTCCACGCTCTTGCCGCCGTTGTCGCAGCGCTCGAAGACCCATTTCAACACGCGGCTGTTGTCGCCGTAGCCGGGCCAGAGCCACTTGCCTTCCTTCGTTTTGCGGAACCAGTTGACCATGAAGATCTTGGGGAGCTTGTCTCCGGTGGATTTCTTGCCGATCCGGATCCAGTGCGCGAAGTAGTCGCCCATATGGTAGCCGCAGAAGGGCAGCATGGCGAAGGGATCGCGTCGCACGGTGCCGGCCTTGAGATCGAGCGCGGCGGCGGTGACTTCACTGCCGATGATGGAGCCCATGAATACGCCGTGATTCCAGTCGCGGGCCTGATGAATCAGGGGAATGGTGGAGGGGCGGCGTCCGCCGAAGAGGATGGCGGAGATGGGTACGCCCTTCGGATCCTCCCACTCTCTGGCGATCACGGGGCATTGTTTCGCGGGAGCGGTGAAGCGGGCGTTCGGGTGGGCAGCGGGTTTCTGGTCCTTGTTCGCCTTGTCCTGCACCCACTCGTTGCCGTTCCAGTCGGTCAGTTTGCCGGGGGCGTCGTAACCGATGCCTTCCCACCACACATCCTTGTCTTCGGTCAAAGCAACATTGGTGAAGATGGTGTTTTTCTCGATGGACTTCACTGCGTTGGGGTTGGAGGCCGTCGAGGTGCCGGGGGCCACGCCGAAGAAGCCGGCTTCCGGATTAATGGCGTAAAGCCGTCCGTCGTTGCCGAACTTCATCCACGCGATGTCGTCACCGATGGTTTCTACTTTCCAGCCGGGAACGGTGGGTACGAGCATGGCGAGATTGGTCTTGCCGCAGGCGGACGGGAATGCGGCCGCGACAAATTTGCTCTTTCCCTGCGGATTCGTGATCTTCAGGATCAGCATATGTTCGGCCAGCCAGCCCTCGTCGCGGGCGGCGACGCTGGCGATGCGGAGCGCGAGGCATTTCTTGCCGAGGAGCGCGTTGCCGCCGTAACCTGAGCCATAACTCCAAATGGTCCGCTCTTCGGGAAAGTGGCTGATGTACTTTTTATCGAGGGGCGCACAGGGCCACTTGCCGTTGTCCTTCTCTCCGGCGGCCAGAGGTTTGCCCACCGAGTGCAGACAGGGAACGAACTCGCCGTCGTCGCCGAGAACCTTCAGCACCTTCGTGCCGACGCGGGTCATCACATGCATGTTGATGACCACGTAAGGACTGTCGGTTATCTCCACGCCGATTTTGGCGATGTCGCTGCCCACAGGTCCCATGCTGAAGGGGATGACGTACATCGTACGGCCCTTCATGCAGCCTTGATAGAGGCCCTTCATCGTGGTTTTGAGTTCGTCGGGATTGATCCAGTTGTTGGTGGGACCGGCGTCGTCCTGTGATTTCGACGCGATGTAGGTGCGGTTTTCCACACGAGCCACGTCGGAAGGATCGGAGCGGAAGAGGTAGCAGCCCGGGCGCTTCTTCGGATCCAGCGGTGTAGCGAGCTTCTCGTCTACCAGAATCCTGGTCATTGAATCGTACTCGGACTTGGAACCGTCACACCAATAGATACAGTCAGGCCGGGTCATCTCCGCGATTTCCTTGACCCATGAAACCAGCCCGGGATGCTTGGTATTCTGTTTACCAGCCATTTGTTTACCCTCCCATTATTTCACCCATCATTTTAAGGAGAGGAACGGGTTTCGTCAACAGAGTTTGTTGCCCCGTCGGCGCAACAAATGTGCCCGCTTGGAATTGAAAGCCTCATGGAACACGTGCGGAACGGGGAAGACGCGACGGAAAGGCCGATTGAGACAGGAAAAGATAACTCGCGCGCGGAATGTGTTGCAACTCAATACATTGGGATTTTTTTAATTTCTGAAAACGAGGAGAGTTCAAAAAGGGAAGGGCCCGCTTACGCGGGCCCGGTAGGCCATTCGGGGTGAGAGGATTTGAACCTCCGGCCCCTACCACCCCAAGGTAGTGCGCTAAACCAAGCTGCGCTACACCCCGATAGATTGAATGATTATTTTAAAGACAAATGGACGGGAAGTCAAGGAGAAGACCGGCATTTTGAAATATCGGGTGGGAAGAAAAAACATTCATTTTTTCCCGGAAAATGCCGTCAATCATGAAAGCGGTCGGGCGGCCGTGAGAGATCCCGAACGAAGGAGCCGACGGTGAGACATTGGATTACGCCTTTTCTTCTGATTTTACTCGCGCTGAACACCGTACACGCGGCGGAGATCGCCATCGACGAAGCCGAATTCCGCCTCGCGGAAAGGCTGTACAACGCCGGCCGCTACACCGAATCGGCCGCGGAAGCCGCGGAGTTCACGGCAAAACGCCCCGGATCCGCGTTTGTTGTGAAGGCGTATCTGCTGGCCGGCAAGGCGAACGCCGCCTCGGGTGATTTCACTAAGGCCGAAGCGGCTTACCGTCAGGTGATGATGATCGCCCCCGCTTCCGCCGAGAAGCGTCAGGCGCACTTCGCCCTCGGCGATACTTTGTTGAAACTCGGACGGCATAGCGACGCGGCTGTCACCCTTGCCGACTTCGCGAAACTTTACCCGGATTCGCCGGCCTGTCCTGGCGCCTACAAGCTTTCGGTGCGGGAATACCTCGCTTCGGGCGACATTCAGAAGGCCGAAGCCGCTTACCGACAACTGAGCTTGAAATTTCCCGCCTCGCCGCAAACTGCAGAAGCACAGCGGCTGCTGGGAAACCCGGCGCTTCCGTCGAGTTCGGTCGCTACAGTTTCCTCCTCTTCCGTCTATAATTCATCAACGACCGCTTCTTCCGCAGCCACGATCGATGTTCCCGTCCGCGAAACGGACAGAACCTCCGGAAAGGTCGTAAAAAACAGCCTTCCCGTGGAACACGGTTTCTTCAGCCGTGATGCCGGTGAGTCCCGAGGCGGGCAGCTTCGCGCGAACCGGGGAGTTTCTTCTTCCGACCAAACCGTCCTCGACGAGCCCGACGGAGGACTCCATGGCAATGCGGACTTCCGCCGGGACGAACCGATCATTCCTTCACGTGCGGTTTCTTCGGAAGCCTCGTCGGAGCGGGAGGGGGTCGTTTACAAACAGGTGGAAGTGCCGGTCTACGTCACCAACGAGGTGGTCCAGCCGGTTTTTGAAACCAATCTCGCTACGAATTTCTCCACCAACTGGGTGATCCTGACCAACAGTTGGGAGGTTACCAATATCTACTTCGCCACGAACCTTCTACAGAACGTCATTTCGAATATGTCCTACCTGACCAATACCATTTACGAAAAGGTGATGCTGACCAACACGGTATCCAACGAATTCATCGAGACCAACGTGCGCAATGTCGTGCTATCCAACCAGATGTTGCTCACGAATTTTCTCACCAACCGCTATCTGATGACCAACTTCATCAGCCGTGAACTGATCTCCACCAACCGGATCGTCGTGTCCAACGGGATCATGATCACCCAGATGGTGTCGGTACTCGACACGAATGCGGTCCTCGTGGAGGAGGAGAAGCGGGAGGCAGAACGACAGTCGGAGGAGATGGAACGCTACCAGTCGCTCCTGGAACTGCGGGCAAAGCTCCTGGATCTCAAACAGCAGGCCATCGACCGCAAGCGCGATATGATTACCGACGGTTCGGAGGAGGCGAAATGAACGGGAAAGCGGTCTCCTTTGCTTTCGCGGTCCTTTTTCTGGCAGTCTCCGCCGCTCGGGCGCAGTACCTGCAGCTCCAGGGAAAGCGCATCAGCCTTTCCTTCGACGATCGCAATCTGAGCTTCTACGTGGAGAATCCCTCGCCCGAACCCGGCGAAAACCGGTACCTCCTCTTCCGGGACGACCCGCCCACCTCCTATATCACCCTGTCTTATAATGACAAGTTTTACCGGTTCACCGAGCCTCAGGTTGCGGAGGTTTCCCCCTTCACGCGCACCGAAACCGCCATCGAAGGAACATACCGGATTCAGACGATGCTGTACCGGATTCGCTTCCTGTTGACTAACCTGAACGGACGCGAGTACGATTCCATCATGATAACGGTTTCCGCGAATTCCTCGCGTCCGGGTGACCGTGCGGGAGCACGCTTCCTTTTCGACACCACAGCCGGAGAGGACAAGGGAAAACCGACGCTCTTCCTTTCCAGCACCGAAGCCGTCACCTACGAGCGGCTTTTCCAGGGTGACACTCTCGGTAATTTCGTTCTTGCTGGCGATTGGGAAGCAGATAGTTCCGTCTTCGGGAAAGGACTGTTCATTTATCCCTACATAAACGAGATCCATCAGACACAGGCGCTTCTCGGGAACTGGAAGCGCCTCGATATGGCCGACGGGACTTACAAGGTGGATCAGGACAGCCGTTTCCGCTATAATCCTTATTCCTTGCCGGACGCGGCCGTCGCGATTTTCCATTCCGTCGCCGTGCGGGAAGACGAGACGGATACCTTCGGGTGCGTTCTCTCCCGTTCTTTCGTGCATTTCACGCAGCTCGTTCCGCCGGTAACGGCTTTCAGTTCGCAGGCCGCATCGATCAATTCGGCGGCTGTCTCGTCCGCCGCATCCGTATCTTCAGCCAGCGCAGGAACGACGGCTTCCCTTGCCGCATCGATCACCTCGAACATACCTCCTGTCCCCGTAGCGGTATCGAACGTCGCAACAACCGGATCAGCCGCTTCAACCGCCGCGACAAATCCCTTAACAGCAGTTGCCAACACGGCTTCGTCGGTCACTTCGAACGCCTGCTCCTCCGCTTCCCCGGCCGCGGTCGAAACCGATCCGGTGCACGCGAAAGAACTGGCGCTTCTCTCCAGTCAGTCGGACACCATCGAGAAGCTCAACCGGCTTCTCGAACGGATCGACGCGACGCTTTCCTCCAACGCTCCCGGCCGCGTAAGCCGTACCGTCGGCAGTTTCCAGGGTATCACGAGCATCGGCGGCTCCAGCCAGGATGAAGTCGCGCGGCCTTTCTACCCGGTTTTTGCTTCCAATACGCCTTCGATCAGCAATTCCCCTCAGCCCGTTCAGCCGATCAACATCACCAATGCGTTGCCGCAGTTCGTCGTCGTGACCAACGATCTCTCGAAAACCCAGCTCGATCAGTTGCACAATGAAATGGAGGGCCGGGAAAAGGAATACAACGACAAGATCGCCCAGCTTTCCGGTTATTACCAGCAGCAAATCAGCAACAAGGAAGAGGAGTTCAAGCGCCTCTCCGAGGGATACCGGGACGTCATCGATTCCCGTGAACGGAAGAAGGAGCGAGACAAACGGCTTACGGAACTGGACGCTACCGTGCAGGACCTCAACGCGAAGCTCCTCGTGGTGGAAAAACTTCTATCGCTGGATCTCGATTTCAAGAGCATGCCGGATTCGAAGCTGAAGGAAATCGCGGACATGATCGACAGCATCGCGCCGGAAGCGGAGCGCTAAAAAAGGGAATAAAATGTTTTTCATTTCCCCCGGGCGGGTGTATAATATGAAACGGATGAACGAAAAAGAAACAAATTCGAGGTTGTCATGAAGGGTTGTGTGGCCTTTCTCCTGCTCGCCTTGCCGCTCTTCTCGTATGCATCCGACGGCGACGATCTCTACAAGCGCGGCCTCGATTTTTACCAGGATCACAAGTTCCTGCTCGCCACGGGCAGTTTCCGCAAGGCCCTGGACGAAGGCCGGAAAGACGCCCTCGTTTATCTTTATCTGGGCAACTGCTACGTCCAGCAGGGAGACTTCGACCGCGCGCTCGACAGCTTCTCCCAGGGACTTCTCGCGGGAGGTGAGAACGACCTCCAGGCAACGCTCTACCATAACATCGGTTACGCCTATTACGCGAGGAAGGACTGGAGCAACTCCATCGATTATTTCCGCAAGGCTTACTCGCTTCTTCCCACCCTCTTGCAGGCGCGCTGGTACTCGGGAATGGCGTGTTATCAGCTCCGCGACCGCGACGGAACGATCGTCGAATGGGAGGCCTACCTTTCCGCCGAAACCAACGGCCCCCAGAGCGACAACATCCGCAAAGCGCTCGCCGTCCTGAAGGCCACCAATTTCGCGTTTCCGAACCCGGAGGCAACCAACGCCGTCGCCGCCGCTTCTTCGTCCAATACCAATCGGAAATCCGTACCGGACAGCCTGATCAACATCGAGGGACTTCTGGACCAGACGCGACCTTCGGACAAGGGCAAGGTTTCCGACGATACTTCCGAAGGCATCGAGAAATAGGGGGATCACTATGGCCAGCGATAACCGTTTCCGTATCCCGCTCGCCGCCTGGATCGGCATCGGCATCGTCGCTCTCGCGCTTCTCGGCGCGGGCGGACTCGCCGTCTCCGGTGCCTGGAACAGCCATGGGAAAGCTGCGGCGAAATACCTCGCGCTCGCGGACGAATATATGAAAACCGGCGACTACGACCGCGCCCTGGATTATCTGGACAAGGCCTACCTGGAAGATCCGCAGAACACGAATATTCCGGAAATGCGAGAACGCGCCGTTTCCCGCAAGCAGGGAAAGGAAAGCGCCGACAAGGAACGCGAACTGGCCGCCATCCGGCGCGCAGCGATGCCGTCGGACCTCGGCGCGATCGACCGCGGGCAGGCGAGTTCCAAGGGAGAAAAGCCGAAGATAGAAGCCGCCGACAACGGGCTCTCCCAGACCGAAAAAGCGAAGAAGTTTATCGAGAACGGGCGCAAGTACCTCGGAAGCGGCTATCCGAAAGACGCCCTCGGCGAGTTCGAGAAAGCCGAAAAGACGGACGCCGCCCTCGCCGACGCGGACGCCTGGCAGGCCGTGGCCGAGGCGCGGATGGGAGACCAGAAGAACGCTCTGGACAAGGCGCGGGACGCCCTCCGAAAGGACCCGGACAACGCCGTCGCCCATTATGCGAACGGAAAGGTTTTTTACGACAAGAACATGCTCGACGATTCGATGCAGGAACTGCGCAAATCCGCATCCGGCGGTTTTGACGACCCCGATCTCCACTACTCGCTGGGCGTCGTGTATTTTATGAAAAAACTCTACCGCGACGCGAAGGCCGAGTTCGAGAAAACCGTCGCGCTCGACCCCAGGCATTCGCGCGCGTTTTATAACCTCGGACTGACCTGCTCGGCGCTCGCCGACGACAACGGCGCGCTTCTCGCCTACGGCGAATGCGTGAAAATCGACCCGAAGAACGGCAAGGCATTCGTGAACATCGGAGGTGTCTACGCCTCGCGCGGCGTGTACGACCGTGCCGCGAAGTTCCTCGAGAAAGCCTTGGAGATCGAGCCGATGAATGACCGCGCGCTGGTGAAGCTCGGCGGCGCATACGAAGAACTCGGGCGCGTGAACGACGCCGCCGCCGTATATAAGCGCGCGAGCGACGCGAACCGCGAGAATTACCTCGCCACATACAACTACGCGCGGATGCTGGCCAAGAGCGGCAACCACACGGGCGCGATCAAACTTTACCAGGAAGCGCTCGCCGCCAGGAACGACTTCGCTCCTGCGTGGATCAACCTCGGCAACAGCTACGTGGAATTGAAGCAATACCAGGACGCCGAAAACGCATACGACAAGGCGGTACAGTTGGACCGCACGGATGCCGATGCATATATCGGTCTGGGCCACATGTACCTCGAACAGCAGAACTATGACAAGGCGCTCCAAACCTTCCGGCAGGCCGTAGACCAGGACCCGAGGTCCGTCAAGGCTTTCACCGGCATGGGCGAGGCTTACCTCAAGAGCGGGATCGACGAGGATGCGGTGACGGCATATAAAAAGGCGCTGGACCTTGCGCCTTCCGACATCCGGACGATGGTCACCCTCGGAGATCTTTATTACCGTATGAAGGACTACGACAGCGCAGCCTCGATGTACGAAAAGGCGAAAAAGCTGGACGGGAGTGATCCGGACGTATATATGCACCTCGGGGAGAGCTACCTTCTGCTCAAGAGAGACGCGGACGCCAAACCGGTTTTCACCGAGTTGAAGCAGAAGTTCCCCTCGTACCCGAAGATGGACAAGGTGAACGGTTATCTCTCGCAGATATGATTAGATCCGGAAAGTAAGCCCGGGAGTCGCAAATGATCGATCTCTTAGTGATGGTGGGACTGGGGTCCCTCGTCGTCGTCCTCGGACTTTTCTATCTCGTGCAGACGCTGATCGCGCCGCACAAACTGGACTCCATCAAGGCGATGATGGAGGCGGGCAAGTACGAGCAGGCCATCACGGCCCTGAATAACGTCCTCAAGAAAGAGGAGAACAACCCGCTCGCCCACCTCTATCTGGCAGAATCTTACTATTTCAGCTCCAAGGAAGACATGGCTCTGGTGGAGTACCGACAGGTTCTCCACACGGGCAAATTCTCCAATTCCGCCACCGAGCGTGTGATCCGCAAGCGTCTCGCCGACATCTACCTCAAATTCGGCCAGTTGGAAGAAGCGCAGAAGGAATTCCTGCTGCTTCTGGAAGCCGAACCCGCCAACCCCGATTATCTTTTCAACATCGGCAAGATCTTTTACGACCGAGGGATGAAGGAGCAGGCCCTTTCCTATCTCGACAAGGCCGTCAAGAGCGGCAAGAACAGTCCCACCACCTACTTCTTCATCGGCAAGGTATTCTTCGATATGAGCCGCACTGCGGAAGCCCTTTCCGCTTTCACCAACTGTGTCAAGATCGACCCGAAGAACAACGAGGCGCATTACCACATCGGACTCATCCTCAAGGCGTCCAACGGCTACGCCAACGCCATCAAGGAATTCGACATCGCCGAACAGTCCAAGGACAATACCCTGCGCGTGAAAGCGATCTACCAGAAAGGACTGTGCAAGCTCGAAATGAACGACACCGACGGCGCCAAGGTCGATTTTGAGCGCGGTCTCAAATATTCCAACGAAGAAAACAACACTACCGTCGCCATCCGTTATACGCTGGGTATGGTGTACGAACGCGAACGCCGTCTGCTGGAAGCCGTGGAGCAATGGGAGAAGGTGGCGCAACTCAAGCCCAACTACCAGGACGTGCAGATGAAACTTGCCCAGTACGAGGATCTGCGCGTGGACGACCGCCTGAAGGACCTTCTCACCTCCACGCCCACTACTTTTGAAATCATGTGCCAGAACCTCCTCAAGCAGATGGGGTACGAAGTCATCGAGAGCAAGCTCCAGAACGACGACACGCTGGACATCGTCGGCGTCGAACGCAGTCAGAAGTGGCGCAATGTCAAGGGCGGCCGCGTCCTCGTGAAGGTTTCCCGCAGCCACGACGAGATCCACGACGACGAAATCGCCAAGATGGTGGAGAACCTCAAGCTGGTTCACGGCATCCGCGGCATCTACATCACCACGGGCAAATTCACCCCTCAGGCCATCCGATACTCGGAGAACCGCCCAGTAGACCTTTACGATCGTCAGAAAATCACGCACGTGATGCGGGAAAAGCCTCAGTAACTGACGGTCGGAAGTTATCCGGGCGGTAATTTTTCTCTACAGGATGTCTTGAAGATCGGACTTCGGGGGCCATTTTCCTTCACATTCGCTTCTCGTGCAGTTTCTCCAGCGGCTTTCCCATTTCTTTCGATCGGTTCGTTTCCGCCCCCAAGGGAAACTCCGGTGATTCTTCCAAAACCTGCTTTTCTATGTCATAATAGATCTTATGGATTTTTGGAGAGAACAGAATGAAAGTCTTCGTGCGCGTCTTGATGATCATGGTGACCGCCCTCCTCGCCTTTTTCACCTTCTACCAGTTCCAGGTGGGCAATCCCTTCCGGGAGGGAATTCATCCCGCGATCATTACCGCGGTGTTCACGGTAATGGCCGGAGCGGCGCTTTACGTGTCGTTCCGCGGAAAGTAGGCGGATGCAAATGCCGGTAAATCTGCTTAATTTCGCTTCCCTTACGCCCTCCGCCCTGCTTTCCTCGGCATTGGGATTTTTTCTGTTCATGATCTCCATTTCGATGCATGAATGGGGACATGGCTTCGCGGCGTACCTTTTCGGCGACAATACCGCGAAGGACGCGGGACGCCTGACCCTCAACCCGATCGCCCACGTAGACCCGCTGGGCACGGTGATTCTGCCATTACTCGGCTGGGTGATGGGCGGCGGCTTCATGTTCGGCTGGGCGAAGCCGGTGCCGGTGAATCCGATGAACTTCCGCAACCTCCGCATCGGGGATATCGTGGTTTCGCTTGCGGGCGTAACGATGAATTTCATCCTGATGGCGCTCTTTTTCCTCTTTTTCGCCCTGACGCGAATGGAGGTGTTTCTTTACCTGTCGATGATCAACTTCGGCCTGATTTACATTAACCTGCTTCCCGTGCCACCGCTGGACGGCTACCATGTGGTGCTCAACCTGCTTCCGAGCCGCGCGGGAAACCGGATTCGCTACTTCGTGGGCGGAAGGGAGATGGTTTTTCTGCTGATCTTTTTCATGCTGATGCGGACACCTCTCGGAACTTTGCTTTTCATGCCGGCGGACGGTCTTTTTCGTTTCTTTGCCCGGACATTTCTGGGGTTTTTCGGAGGTATCAGTGGATAAGCGGTGCGTATTCCTGCTCGGGATTTTTCTGCTCTGCTCCTGCTCGAGCACAGTCTCAGCAGAAGTCCGCGATTTCGACCGCTTCGCCCAGTTGGGGACGAACGGCGACAGTCCGCAGGAAGCGCTGCTGGCCGAAGATCAGGAACTCGAGAACCACGTGATATTCGCGGAAGCCCTTCGTTACTGGGCCGACGGCGACGGCGACCACGCGATCCAGGCACTGCGGATGCTCGATTCCCGGGGAGTGAAATCGCCCGCCGTTTCCGAAACGCTTCTCAATTACTACCTCGAACTTCTGCAGCGCGAAATCCGGAACTCCAACCCGCAGCTTCAACGGGAAGCGGTCAAGGCGGCGAACGACGCGATCGACGCTTACCCCGATTCCGTGCCGGTTCTACGCGCTGCGGGTGAAATTCTGCGCGCGGCCTCGCTTTACAACGAGTTTCAGGAGCTTCTTCAGAAGATCCTCGCCCTGGATTCCAAGAACGACTACGCGAATTACTTCTCCGGTCTCTACCATTTCATGAACCGCGATTACGACCGGGCGGTGCCGTTTTTCCTCAGCGTGACCGTCAACACCCTCGCGGACGGCCAGTTTGAACAGCTCGCGCTCTTCAATTCCTGGTACTACCTCGGGATGATCCATGCCTTCGGCGGAAGGCTGAAGGAATCGGCAAGCTGCCTCGAAAAAGCTCACGATATCAGCGACAACAATCAGGACCTCAATCGCACCCTCGGACTTGTAAGCGCCGAACTGCTGGAAAGCGGTCGCGCCTTCGAAATGCTGAACGCGCTTCCCGCCGGAATGAAGAGCGACGAGGTGCTGACTGCTCTCGCCGCGCTCCGTTTCTGGAACGGCGAAACCAACGCCGGCATTCCGGACGCGGGAGATTTTCTACCCCTCCCCCTCGCGATTTCCCAGTGGTATGCGGGCGAAACGGGGAAGGCGCTTTCGAACGCCCAGAAATGCCTTTCGGACAAGACCGGTCCCGAAATCCCGGTACGTTATTTCCTCTACCGCTGTTACCGGAAACTGGGCGACGACCCGGATGCGATCCGGGAAGCCTTCCTCATCGGCAAAAAGGCGCGGGAAATCGGAAAGAGCGACCTCGCGCTGGATTACTTCCGGATCGTGGAAGCCGCTTCCAACTCGCGCCCCGAAATCTGGTGGCTCATCGGCTCGATTTCCGACGAGGCGGGCGACCGGACTGCCGCGATTTCCAATTACCGCAAGTTCGTAGACACTTCGACAAACGGGGAATTTCTCGTCCCGGCGCTCATCCGGCTCGCATGGCTCTATGGAAAGGACGGAAGGACGGCTGATGAGACCGACGCGATCCGGCGGGCGCGGGAACTCGCAAAAACCCTCGACGATTTAGTCCGTGTTTATAATTATTCCGGACTTCAATTCTTCGAAAAGCATCTCTGGAAAGAAGCTGCCGGGGAGTTCCGCAAGGCGCTCAACGCCAAAAGCGACGATCCCGAAACGCTTTACCTTTACGCCACCTGCCTCGAGGAGAACGGACAACGTAATGAAGCAGTGACGCTCCTGGAAAAAGCCGTTGAAAAGAACCCGCTGTCTTCCGATGCCGAAAATCTCCTCGCGTACCTTTACGCTCTGGACAACCGGAACCTGGAGCGCGCGATGGAACTCTCGCGCCTCGCACTCCAAGCCAGTTCCGACAATATCGCCTATCTCGACACGCTCGGCTGGATCTACTTCCGGAAGGGCGACTTCGACCATTCGCTCGAGGTATTCACCCGGGTGCTCTTCGAGATCGACCGGACAACGCCGGCCTCGAAGGACGGTCTGGAGGATATCTACTACCATATCGGCATGCTGTACGAGAAGCTTTCCAAACCCGCCGAGGCCGACCAGTACTACCGGATGGGCTGGAAGATCGCGCCCGACAGCAAGTATTTCCGGGACCGTCACTACCAGGACGAAGGAAAAACCAATTGAAAACGCACTACTGCGAAAGTCCGCTTCGCTATGACGGGACGCAGCTTTCCTCGCACTTCGCGTACCGTAATTTCGGCATCGCCGGCAACTCGGTCATCGCCTTCCAGGGACCGGTCCGGGTCGAACTGACCGAGATGGTGGACATCGAGGATGTCCTCGCGAAGGACGCCATCGCCAGCGACGGGATGCTCAACTTCATCGTGGAAATATTCGGTCTGGAGCTTTTCGGCGCCGTGTTCATGCAGCGTCTCCTGATGGCCGTCATCCAGGAAGAGATCAACGCGAAGCTGGGGAAATGGGCCGCGCGCCGAAGCGGCGACGACCTCTTCTTCGAGGACCGCAAACTTTCCGTTTCCATCGCCACCGCGAGTCCCGTGTCGGTGCTCGTCCATTCCGCGCTCAACACCGTCGGAACGGGAGCGCCCATACCGGTATCCAGCCTTTCCGAGATGGGCATCGAACCCCGCTCGCTGGCCGTATCCGTTCTCGAACGCTTCTCGAAGGAAGTGGAAAGCGCCGAATTCGCCCGAGTGAAGGTCAACTGGGTCCGGTGATCCACCTGCGCTCCAGCTTTTATTTCCGCTTCCTCCGCGCAATGATTCACCATAATCAACTTTTTTCTCATCGACGGGGAATCCGTAATCCCCCGTCGATGAGATTTGACAGACCTTTCCGCTTCCGGTATCATGAAAACCGGAACGGTTCCGCGCACTTTGTACACCCGCGTTTTCACGGAGCCGGCATTTACTTCGGAGCGTCCCTATGCAATTTCTTCTCATGGCGGTTTTCGCTGTCGGATATTTGCTTATTATCTTCGAAAAACGCCTGAAGATCAACAAGGCCGCTCCCGCTCTCCTCGCGGGGGTGCTTTGCTGGGTCATCCTCGCCGTCTCGCCCGGTGATTCGGCGCACTTGAAGGACGCGCTCGCCGGTCATGTTTCAGACATCTCCAACATTCTTTTCTTTCTTCTCGGCGCGATTACCATCGTGGAACTCATCGACGCCCACCGCGGCTTCGACATCATTACCAATCGCATCCTCATCCAGGATCGATGTCTCCTGCTCTGGGCGATCGGTATCATCGCCTTTTTTCTTTCCGCGATTCTCGACAATCTCACCACAACGATCGTGATGATCATGTTCGTCCGGAAGCTCGTGAAGTTGCCCGAGGAGCGTTTCCTTTTTGCCGGGATCATCGTGATTGCCGCCAACGCAGGCGGCGCCTGGTCTCCCATCGGCGATGTCACTACCACGATGCTGTGGATCGAACACCGCATCACGAGCCTCGCCCTGATGAAGCGGATTTTTCTCCCGAGCCTCGTGAACCTGCTGGTTCCGTTAACCGTGACCACCCTGACGATGGGAAAGAGCGGAAAGCTCGCCGCCGATGTCATTCCGGCAGCCGAATCGAAAGCGGACGGGATCGAGAAAACGGCCGTTTTCACGGCGGGTGTGGCGGTACTCGTACTCGTGCCGGTTTTCAAAGGGCTGACAGGTCTTCCTCCCTTTATGGGAATGCTGCTCGGCCTGGGAGTGATTTGGCTCCTGACGGAAGTCCTGCACCGTCAAAAAGAAGAGGAGCACAGAAACCGGCTTTCCATCTACTCGGCCCTCAAGCGGATGGACATGTCGAGTATCCTGTTCTTCCTCGGTATTCTGCTCGCCGTCGCGGCGCTGGAAACCTCCGGCCTTCTTGGAGCGCTCGCTTCCGCTGTCGGAAACAGGATCGGCTCAGAAAAGGTCATCGCGACGCTCATCGGAATCGCTTCCGCCGTCATCGACAATGTGCCGCTTGTCGCGGCTTCCATCGGAATGTACCCGCTCCCGGTTTATCCCACCGACCACGCTTTCTGGGAACTTCTGGCCTACACGTCAGGGACAGGCGGCAGCATACTCATCATCGGATCAGCGGCAGGCATCGCGGCGATGGGGCTCGAAAAGGTGGAATTCTTCCGTTATCTGCGCCGCTTTTCCTGGATCGCGCTATTGGGATACTTCTGCGGTATTGGAGTATATGTGTTGGAGTGTGCGACGATCTTCCGATAACGGCCGACATTGGACTAAGTAAGGAGGCCTCTATGCCGGAAATGATTCTTTCGCTGGATTCCATGGAAGCCACGCTGGAAACGGTCGGCGGAAAAGGGATGTCGTTGTCCAAACTATCCCGGGCGGGCATTACCGTTCCCGGTGGTTTCCATATCACAACCGGAGTTTACCGGCGTTTCGTATCGGAAAACGGCCTGGACACGCCCATACGGGAAGCGATAACCGGGGCGGATCCGTCGAAGCCGGAAAGCTTGGAATCCGCTTCCCGGCGGATCGCGACGGCTTTCAGCGCGGCGAATATTCCTGCCGATATCGCGTCGGCCATCATCGACGCCTACGTAAAGATGGAAGAACCTGCTGTCGCGGTGCGTTCTTCCGCCACGGCGGAGGACCTTCCGGATGCGTCGTTTGCCGGGCAGCAGGACACCTACCTCAACATCAACGGAAAGGACGCCGTTCTGGACGCCGTCAAGCGCTGCTGGGCCTCCCTGTGGACGGGCCGCGCCATCGGGTACCGACTGAAAAGCTCCATCGACCAGGAGTGCGTCGCCATCGCGGTGGTTATCCAGGAGCTTTTCATGGCCGAGGCTTCCGGAGTAATGTTCACCGCGAATCCCGTCAACGGATCGCGCGGCGAGATCGTCATCAACGCGGCATGGGGACTCGGCGAGGCGGTCGTTTCCGGCGAAGTGACTCCCGACACCTTCGTCGCGGAAAAGTCATCGGACCGACTGCTCCGGCGGACCGTCGCCGACAAGCAGGTAATGACCGTCCGAACGAATTCCGGCACGGAGGAGAGACCGGTTCCCGCTGCTATCCGCAGGAAACCGGCGCTGTCTCGCCGCGGAGTCGAAGAACTGGCCCGAACCGGCAAGATCATCGAGACGTTGTACGGAATGCCGATGGACATCGAATGGGCCTTCGCGAATGGGAAATTCGCCGTCCTCCAGGCGCGTCCCGTGACATCGCTGCCGGAACCTCCGCTGGACTGGACCAGCCCTTTGTCGAAAGGGGTTTTGATGCGGATGAGTTTCGCCGAGTTTGTTCCCAACGCGGTTTCTCCTCTTTTTGCTACGCTCGGAGTGCCGATTGCCGAAAAAGCCACCCTGGAAATGTTCCGGTCGTTTATGGGACCGGTCGACGCGGACAGACTGCCGTTCGCGGTGGTGAACAGTTACGTCTACATGGGAATGGTTCTGAGTCCGAAATTTGTCTGGACCATGATGAAAGCCGGAGCCGGTGCGATCAAGAAAATGCTGAAGACCGGCTATGAAAGATGGCAGGCAGTCCTGCAAAAATACCGAATGGTGGTGGAAACCTGGCAAAGAAAAGATCTCACCGCTCTTGCCCCTTCCGAATTGTTATCGGGGGCGAAAGAAATTTTCACCTGCACTGTGGAATGCTATAACACGGCCCAAAGCGGAACGATCCCTTCGGCGATTAGCAGCGAGCTTTCCTTTACCCGATTCTACAATACATTCATCCGGCGCAAAGGCGACCCGGACGCGTCGATCTTTCTGGTTGGTCTTGAGAACCTGCCCCTGCGCGCCGAAAAGTCCCTTTTCGATCTGGGGCAATGGATATCGGTCCAACCCGGACTTGCCGGATATTTCCGGGAAACGACGGCAAAAATTCTGTGCGTCGCCTTTCGGCAATCCGGAGCGGTCCCGGAGGAAGTCCTTCCGATCTGGAGCGAATTCGTCGTCCGTTTGGAGGCGCATCTGAGTGGTTTCGGCCACACCGTCTACGACCTGGATTTCGCTAAACCCGTACCCGCCGATGATCCGGCGCCTTTATTCGAAACGCTCAAGGCTTACCTCGACGGAAAAGGCCTCGATCCCTATACCCGCCAGTGCGCGTCGGAAGAAAAGCGCGGACAGGCTTCCCGGGCGATATTATCCCGTATCGGAAAGTGGCGCGGGAAATGGTTTGCTAAACTGCTGAAATGGGCTCAGGAAGCGGCTCCGAGACGGGAAGACAGCATCGGCGATCTGGGGTTGGGATATCCGGTTTTACGGCGAATTTTCAACGAAACGGGGCGCAGACTCGCCGCGGATGGTGTCATTGCGAAGCCCGAAGATATCTACTGGCTGGAAGCCGGAGAACTGGAAGACCTGATAATGGCAATGGAACGTGGCGAAGAACGGATAGACCTTTCCGGCAAGACGGAAGAACGGAAAGCGATATGGCAACGGGTCCGAAGTGTCCGGGTTCCGCCGGTGATTCCGGAAAAATCCCTTTTGGCCGGAATGATGAAACCCCATAGACATAGAGGCAACCTTCTGAAAGGTCTCGGAGCAAGCGGAGGAAAGGTGACCGCGCGTGCCTGCGTAATGCGCGACCCCGGAGATTTCGGTCGCATGCGTCCCGGCGACGTGATCGTAGCGGTCACGACCACACCGGCCTGGACACCCCTTTTTGCGATGGCATCGGCGGTCGTCACCGAAATCGGCGGCCCGCTCTCCCACAGTTCGATCGTCGCGCGCGAATACGGCATTCCGGCGGTTCTGGCCGTCGGAAACGCGGCCCGCTTGATCGAGGACGGTCAAACGGTAACGGTGGACGGGACCGCCGGCACGGTCACACTTAAAAATCATAACCGGGACTGAAGACTCACTGGTTCGGGTAATAGGAGGCGTGCGCCGTTTTCTCATCTTTAAATATTTCAAAAAAACGGATCAGCCGCGTCATCTTGAATAAATTCATCACGGTATCTGTAACGCCTACCAATTTCAAGGCACCGCCGCTTTTCTTGAGTTCGGTATGAGTCGAACATAATACACCGAGTCCGGAACTGTCAATATAGTTCACTTTTTTCAAGTCAAGAATCATTTTTTTCATATATAAAATTTGGGAGATATTTTCCTTGAGTTCGGAAGCGCTGTAAAGATCCACATCTCCTGATATTTCCAATATAGCGACTGATCCGATCATCCGGTTATTCACTTCCATAGAACCTCCCTCCGGCAACCCCGGACATTTCGAATCCGGAGCAACAGCCAATCGACTTCAATCGCATCCAACCGCCTTTCCCTTGTCCATCGCAAGAATCGAAATATTCTTGACTATTACTTTTAACTACAATTTCAACAATTCCAACGCCTTGTACACAACAAATACCGGCCAAACAAATGCCTTGAGCAATCCCAATACTCCTGTCCAGAACGTGGTCGAATGCTGAATAAAATACACAGCCGCACCGATGATCGACAGAACATAAAAGAATCCCGGAATACCGTCATGATACATAGTTCCCTCCTTCCCGAAAACTTTTTTTTCTTTCAGCTCTTCCATAACAACCTCTTGTTTGGTATTTTCAAAGCTTTTTAAGTTAACGTCAATAATTACAAATCAATCTCATTGCAGAAATATTACCCTGTTTGCTCCTCGCCGGATCTTTCTGGACGGCGTTTTCCGCCATCCTAGCGGACCATGGGTTACTCCGCCGCGGGGAGGTGAATGACGAAAGAAGCTCCCTCACCGGGCCGGGAAAACGCCTCGATCATTCCGCCATGTTTTTTCACGATCGAATAGGAAATGGCCAACCCGAGGCCGTTTCCGGTTTTCTTGGTGGTGAAAAACGGGTCGAACACCTGTGAAATCACCTCCGGCCGGATGCCCGGACCGTTGTCCAAGAATTCGATACGGACATAGCGGCCCTCCGGAACCGGGCGACCTCGATCGATGATGACATTCCGCGCGCTCACCGATAGACGACCGTTCTTCCCGGAAGCCTGCTTGGCGTTGATGACAATGTTGTCGATCACCTGATCCAACTGGTTCCGGCTGACCTCGCATGGCCAAAGATCGGGTGCGATATTGAATTCCACGGATACATGCGAACCGGACAGTGCGAAACGGGTGTCCTCCATTACGATCGGGCCAAGCGGAAGCTTCCGTTTCTCAGAAATCCCTCCCCGGGAAAAGGTGAGAAGCTGATTGGAGAGGTCGCGCGCGCGATGGTAGATTTCGGCCGACTTGGCGAGCGGTTCCAGGGCAGGATGGCCTGCGGGAAGCAACATCCGCGCAATATCGATATAGCCGAAGATTCCCGTCAGAAGATTATTGAAATCATGCGCGATCCCCCCCGCAAGAATGCCGAGGGATTCGAGCCGCTGGGATTTCTGGAGATTCTCATCGGTCTTGCGCCGCAATGTGATATCGCGGATATAGGAGATACTGTAGCTATTCTCCTCGAAAGAAAAGAGATTGCAGTTAACTTCCACAGGCAAGAGCGAACCCGAACGGGTGCGATATTCGCTTTCGAAAATATCGCTCGCCCCACGTGACAGATGTTCCCAACGTTTGAGTCGGGCTGCGGGAGTCAACCAGACATCGATATCGAGGATGTTCATTCCCTGCATTTCCGATAAACTATAACCGAGTTTGTCGGTAACGGCCTCGTTTGTATAAACGAAACGCCCGTCCTTGTCGATCCAGAAAACCATATCGGGGGCATGGTCGAGAGTAAACTGGGTGAAAAGCAGTTTCTGTTCCGCCATTTTCCGATCATGAATATCACGAACAGCGGAAAACAACCCGACAGGTTTGCCCGTTTCCGGGTCCTTCCGCGGATAGACCGTGTTCTCGATCCAGCGGAGAGTTCCATCCCTGGTAACGATCCGGAATTCTCCCACCGCTTTTTCGCCCTTTTGGAGCTTCGCAATCGCTTCCCGGTAGCGCGGCAAATCCTCCGGATAAATAATGGATCCCCATTTTTCGAAAGTGTCGATATCGGAAAAAGTATATCCGAAGGTCCGAAGCAGTTTATCGGTCACCCAGTCCCTGTGAAAACTTCCGTCGGGCATCAGCGTCAGACTCGAAGCCGAATCGCTGGTAATTTCAGCCAGGGTGCGAAACCGTCCCTCGCTCCGGCGAAGCGTCTCGATATCTTCGTTGACGAGTTCCTGCGACATCTGACGGAAGATGCAGGTAAAGGCTTTCGGGTTGACGGGTATCACGCTTACGGAATAACTGGAGGATGTGTTTTCCGAATAGTAATCGAAGCCGCCGGTTCCTTTCCGGAACGCCGCGTTCTCGAAGATAATCTGACGGTCCATTCCCAGTCCCGGGAAATTCGGACGGACAAGAGCGATATCGGAAAGACCGCGGTCCAGGATCTCCTCTGACTTGCAGCCGGCCAGTTTTTCAAACGCGGAGTTGACATAACGGACCCGAGAGTCACAAGGCAATCCTTCCTCGTCGCAGACGATGTCACCGGTCAGGATGCCGTCGGGAATCCGGTCGAGAAAATCGAGCATTTCCTCAGACATAAATGGCATTCGGACCTCCCGAACGTTAGTGAAATTGTAACGGATTGGGAAAGATATCGCAAGAGTTCGAATTGCTTCATAATAAATCACGCCGAAATGGAATCGTTGCGTCACAACTAAAATCACGCCAAAATTCCCGATGGTATACCATCATCGGGAGGCGT
>Ga0326727_10008269_pt1 | contig 26575 bp, 17 predicted proteins | sample MB2enrmetagenome_FD_207643 | JGI IMG/M metagenome (GOLD analysis project Ga0326727, IMG submission 207643) | Lab enriched peat soil microbial communities from McLean, Ithaca, NY, United States - MB29MY | ecosystem: Environmental > Terrestrial > Soil > Wetlands > Peat | place: USA: New York...
GCGAACAGCCGTGGCGCTCACACGGTTGGCCTGTGCGGTTTCGATGGCGGAAAACTCGCCGCTGCGGTGCGAACCCCCGTCCTCGTCCCCGTGCGCGACATGCAAAAAGCCGAAGACGCCCATATGATTCTGTTGCACGTCGCGATGCAACTCTTGTGCGCCCTCTTGTAGCTCCGGCCCTCGGGACAGAAGTCCGCAGGTTGTGCAGGGCAAGCGCCGTGGTTTCGCGCGACCCGAGACCCAGTTTGGCTCCCAAAGTGCTACAGTACCTTCCTGAGGACGTCAAACTGGGCGGGAATTTCCGGCTCCCTCGCACCCAGAAGATTCGAGATAGTGCCATGCCTACAGACACATACGGGCAGACTCGACGCACTTTCCTAAGAAGAGGAGTTGCGGTCGGCGGCGCCCTGCTGGCAGGCGGAGGTCAGGGCTGGCTCGGCTCCCCAGTGACCTTTGCCGCAGTTCCGACCCAATCTCGCCTGGTCATCTCCCGCGACCCCAATCTCCGCTCCACCCCCACCAGCCTGGATTCCTCCCGGCTCGTCAACTGCCTGGACCGCGCCATGCAGGCCCTGCATGACTGCGACTCGCCGCTCGAGGCGTGGCGCAAGGTCGTGCGACCCGGCGAGGTGGTAGGGCTAAAGGTTAACTGCCTTGCAGGCAGAGGGAACTGCACGCGCCCGGAGTTGGTGAACGCCGTCTGCGAGCGCCTCCAGCAAGCCGGCATCAAGGAAATCGTCATCTGGGACCGGCTGAATTCAGACCTCGAGAGCGCGCACTTCAAGATCGTGGAGCGTGGCTCCGGAATTCGCTGTTTCGGGAACGATGTGCTGGGATTCGATGAGGACTTGGCCGTTTTCGGCAGCGTGGGAAGCCTCGTGGCCAAGACGCTCACCCAAGTCTGCGACGCCGTTATCAACCTGCCCGTGCTCAAGGACCACGGCATCGCGGGCGTCACGATTGCGCTCAAGAGCATGTTTGGCGCCATCCATAACCCCAACAAATACCACGTTAGCGTTTGCAATCCTTACGTGGCGGACGTTAATATGCTGCCGCTCATTCGCCGGAAGGTGCGGTTGCATATTTGTGACGCCACCACCGCGCAGTACGAAGGCGGGCCTTCGTTCATGCCTCACTGGACTTGGCCGTACAATGGCTTGCTCGTAAGCCGCGATCCAGTGGCCCTGGATTACACAGGCTGGCAAATTATCGAAAAACAGCGTGCCGAGGTGGGAATGAAATCGCTACAGGAGATGAAGCGCGAGCCGACTTACATTTCAACCGCCGCCGACGCGCAGCATAACTTGGGGACCGACGATCCAAGATTCATTAAGGCGGTGGAAGTTTGACTCTTGAATCTTGAATTTGGAATCTCGAATTAGGATTAAACGAGGTTGAAGTCCAATGGCAACCAAGTATGATCTGCGGCTCCTCGAGGCAGTGCCGCGGGCAGAATCCTCCGCCCTCGCCTGGGACCGCCGCTCCTTCCTCAAAGCGGCTTCCCTTCCCTGCCTCGCTGCCTGCGCCGCTGCGGCAATGGGAGGCCGCAATGCGGTCCCTCTCTTTGCGGCTCCGTTCCCGGAAGACGACTCGCGATTCGTGAAGGAGGCCAGGTTCTACGATAAACAGCCCTACCGGAAGATCAAGTGCAAGCTTTGCCCGCGCGGCTGTTCGATCGACGACCGGGAGCGCGGCTATTGCGGCGTGCGCGAGAATCGCGGCGGCACCTACTACACGCTGGTGCATTCGCGCGTGGTGACGGCTCATATTGATCCCATCGAGAAGAAGCCGTTCTTTCATTTTCTCCCCGGCACGGTCGCCTTCTCCATTGCCACCGCCGGTTGCAATGTGAACTGCAAAATGTGTCAAAACTGGGATATCTCCCAGGTCCGCCCTGAGCAGGTCCGGTCGAACTACGCTCCCCCGGAGCGCGTGGCAGTGTTAGCCCAGCAGAACAGTTGTCCGACCATTGCCTACACCTACAGCGAGCCGGTGGTGTTTTACGAGTACGTCGCCGATACTGCCGAAGCGGCTCGCCGGCTGGGCATAAAGAGTGCCGTGGTCACGGGCGGGTACATCCAACAAGAACCGCTCGAGAAACTGTGCCGCCAGGTGGACGCCATCAAGGTTGACCTTAAAGGTTATTCCGAGAAGTTTTATAAGGAAGTGGTGAACGGCGAACTGAAGCCGGTCCTCGACGGCCTGGTGACCATCCGCAAGCACGGAGTATGGAACGAGATCGTTTACCTGGTGATTCCCACCTTGAACGACAGCGAGCCCGAGTTTCAAGGGCTCGCCAAATGGGTCAAGTCCGAATTGGGCCCTGACGTTCCCGTCCACTTCACGCGCTTCCATCCCGAGTATCTTCTCAAGAACCTTCCTCCCACGCCGGTGGAAACGCTCGAACGCGCCAAAGCCATCGCCGACGCCGAGGGTCTCCACTATGTTTACATCGGCAACGTGCCCGGCCACCCGGCCGAAAACACCTATTGCCCCAAGTGCCGCAAGATCGTAGTGGAGCGCACCGGATTCACGGTGGGGACACTGCACATCCACAACAATAAATGCCAATACTGCCAGCAGCCGATTCCCGGAGTGTGGCGCTCGTAAGCGAGCTCGAAAGCAAGCCTGAGGCTGGAATCGCGAATCCGACTTCGGGATTTCCTGCGCGAGTCGTGTCGAATGGCGATCGTAAATCTGGGATTTTGAATCTGGAATCGACCGTTCTCCGCTCACGCCATTTAATGTCCTCCAACCAGTTTCTTCTTGCCCTGCACGGCTGCCGGTGTAAAATCTCCCCTCAACTTATTCTGAGGTTGCCATCATGATGAATCCTTTCCAACGCATCGGCCGGCGTCAATTCCTCCACAACTCGACCGTCGGTCTGGGAGCCGCACCGTTAATCGCCAATGCGGCCTTGGCAGTTCAGGGAGAAGCTTCAGTCCATCCCGCTTCACACCAGAGTGCTCCAAATCCCAATGGCCTCAGGATGCGGGCGAGGCTCGAACCAGAAGAAACGATATGGATCGTGCGCGAGCCTCAGGCAGGCTTTCCGGAGCAGTTCGCCTCTTGCGAGCTGGCGCGCGGCTTGCGAAATTTGGGGGTGGCTAGCGACCCCGTCCAGGCCGTGCTGGGTGAAGGCGCGCCGCCAGCGTCAGGTTTCGTCTTCTCTCTCGCCGTCAAGAAGGACCTCTCGAGTCACCCTGAAGCTTATCAAATCTCGAACGAATCGCCGGGAGGCAGAGCTTCCCATGTCCGCTTGACTGGCGCCACGCCACACGCCGTTCCTTACGCCGTGTTTGACTTCCTGGAGCGGCAGGGGGCGTTCTTTGGGCTGGATGGAGAAGTGTATCCGCTGGAACCCGCGCGCGCCCTCAACCTGCCGCCGGCCGGCCGGAACTGGCAGGCGCAGCCGCGCTTCAACGCGCGAGGGCTGGTGCCGTGGCCTGACTTTCTCAACTGCGTCACCGTTTACAATCGTGAAGACTGGCACGCCTATCTCGAGGCGATGGTTCGAATGCGCTTCAACACGCTGGGCGTGCACGTCTATTCCGGCTCGAATCAGTGGGCTGAATCGTTTCTTTCCTTTGAATACGCCGGAGCGGGCCACCTGGCCTATACCGACACGACCGCGACAAACCGCTGGGGCTACCTGCCGGAGCGAACCTCGCGTTTTGGCATGGGCTCTGCCGACTTTTTCGCGGAGGAAGTCTTCGGCTCCGATGCCACCACCACAGCCCGGAGTTGCTGGGAAGCCGGAGAATTCGCGCAGAAGCTTTGGGGCGAGGCCTTTCAATACGCCAAGCAACTCGGTATTCGCACCGGCGTCGGGTTTGAGCCTTACCAGATCCCCGATGAGATTTATCGTGCCGTTCCTCCCGAAGCACACTACGCATCCCCTGATTCGAAGACCCCCGGGCCGCGCATCGACCCTGAGTCAGTCGCCGCGAAGGACATCCTGGAAGCGCGCCTGGCGCGAATGCTCGAAGCTTATCCGACCGTGGACTACGTCTGGTTGTGGGAAGATGAAGGGATGAGCTGGGCCAGCCAAAAGCAAAATGTTCCGCTCTCCGTCACCCCATTCAAGCAGGCCCACGACTTTCTAAAGCGTCATGCTCCTGAAAAGCGCCTGGTGATTTCCGGCTGGGGCGGCGTCGCCCGCCACTTCGCCTATTTCCACAAGGCGCTCCCGGAGGACATTATCTTTTCGTCGCTGAATGACAACCTCGGTTGGGATCCGGTCAGCGAGGAGTACGGCAAACTCGATTCTCGCGAGCGATGGCCGATTCCCTGGCTCGAAGACGATCCGGCCATGTGGCTGCCTCAGTTTCACGTGCATCGCTTCGTGCGCGATATGGACTTGGCGGAACAGTATGGGTGTCAAGGCCTCCTGGGCATTCACTGGCGGCATCGCATCATGGACATCGACGCCGGTTTTCAAGCGGGCTACTCGTGGAACAAGGATCTGACCCCAACCAGGTTCTTCCAAGGCTTTGCCACCGCCCAGGCTCGGGAGCCGCGCGCCGCCAAGCTGGCCAAGCTCCTCGATGACACGGACCGCGACCGGCTGGTTCTATGCTCGTGGAGCGGCCAGATTAAAGATGGACACAGCGAAATCAACGAATACTCCGGTGATTATGACGAAGCGTTTCAGTTCTGGAACGGCTACGAACCCTCCGAGAGTGTGAAGAAGTCGCAGGCTGAGGTGGCGAAGCAAATTCGCGCGCTTACTGATTCTGCCTCGAGCGCTGCCGAGCGAGAGCGCCTCAATTACCTTAGCCGCTTTATCGAGTTCCTCACTCCCTACTCTGATTCGTGGTCCCTGGCGGCGCGCCTGAACCAGAAACTTCAAAAAGCGGGCGAGTTGAAGAAGCAGAACAAAAGCGATGAGGCGCGCAGCCTGATTCTGACAGAAGGTGTGCCGCTCTGGCTCGAAGTGGCGCCTCTGGTTCGACAAGTCATTCTCGATTACCAGGAGATCGTGAGCACCAGGAACGACCTGGGACAACTGGCTTCGATGCATAACAAGTATGAGCGGCTGGCCTTGTATCGGCTGCGAGCCTCCATGAAGGAGTTCGTCGGCGATCTGCCGCCCGAAACCGAGCAGTTGTTTGCGACCGTTCGCAAGCCCGATCCGAAGGCGGTGGCCCGTGCCTTTGTCCCTACTCGGCCAACGGTCCTGCGAAGAGGCGAACAGGCGCGAATCTCGGCCGTGGTCGCTGGGGCGAGACAAGTAGCGGGCGTTACTCTCTTCACTCGCGCCAAGGACTCGGACCAGTGGAGTCCTGCAACCATGAGCCTTGTCGGCCGGCGCACCTACACCAGCACGATCAAATGGCAAGAGCCCGCCCCTCTGATGGATTACTACGTCCAAGCGGATATTGAAATTGCAGGGGCCAAGAGAACTCTCACGTCTCCGCCCGAGGCGCCGGCCCGTTTTTATACCGTGACCCTCCTGTAGGAGCGGCCCTTGTGGCCGCGTGGGCGACCACAAGGGTTGTCCCTACAACCCCCCATCCCGCCGTAGGGGGACGGCTTGCCGTCCCCTCGCGGTTATGCCGCTAACCAACCACGGGTAGGGCAAGCCCTACCCCTACGCCGCCGGGGTCTGGCCGAGTGCGGCGTAGATGCGGAGGGCCATCAGGCGTACCACCCCCCGACCACCGTTATCGACGTATTGGGTTACAACTGCTCCCCTTGACTATTGACAGGAGAGTGTGTAATCTATTGTCGATAACTGAGAGGAGTTCCATGAGCAAGCCAACCGACCTTGTGCAAGGTACCTTAGACGTTCTCATTCTCAAGACCATCGCCCTCGAGCCCATGCACGGCTGGGGCATCGCCCAGCGTATTCACCAGGTCTCCAAGGAAGTGCTCCAGGTGAACCAGGGAGCGCTCTACCCCGCCCTGCATCGCCTCGAGCAAAGCGGCTGGATCAAAGCCAAGTGGGGAGAGTCCGACAACAATCGCCGAGCCAAGTTCTACTCGCTGACTGCGGCCGGGCAGAAGTACTTGGAGCAGGAGCAAGCCCACTGGAAGAAACTCTCCGCCGCTATCGGGCTGGTGTTGGAAGCATCTTGAAGTCAGTGGCACAGATGTCATTCCGAGCGCCGCGAGGAATCTCGCTCTGCCCCCGGGCGGATTACGAAAGAAAGAATCGGGGCGAGATTCTTCGCGGCGCTCGGAATGACACGGTTACGTGAAGTTTCCCGAGAACTGATAGCTGGGAACTGAATGATCCGTCACCTTTACAAACTCCCGTTGCGATTCCGCTCGCTATTCAGGCGCAGACGTGTGGAAGGAGAGCTAAGCGACGAACTGCGCTTTCACCTCGACAAGCTGGCCGAGGAAAACGTTGCAAAAGGGATGACCTCGAGCGAAGCGCGTTATGCAGCCCTGCGTGAACTGGGCGGTGTCGAACAGATCAAGGAGGAGTGCCGCGATATGCGCCGGGTAAACTACATCGAGAATCTCGTTCAAGACCTCGCCTACGGCCTGCGGATGCTGGCCAGGAATCGCGGCTTCGCAGCGGTAGCGATTCTCACCTTGGCGCTGGGCGTGGGCGCGAACACGGCGATCTTCAGCGTGGTTGATACGGTTTTACTGCGGCCCCTGCCTTTCAAGGATCCCTCGAGCTTGGTGTGGGCTACGGAGCGCTTTCCTGCCACGCGGGGCGCCGCAACCGTCATCAGTCCCGATTTCATCGGTTGGAAGGATCGCAACCAGGTCTTTGAGCAAATCGACGCTTTCGGCGGAGGCGTGGGAGCAAATCTCACTTCGGCGGGGGAACCCGCGCGCGTGAGTGTTCTGCACGTCACGGCTGGCCTGTTCACCATGTTGGGCGTTCAGCCAATTGCCGGGCGCGCGTTCCTGGCGGCGGAAGGAAAGCAGGGACAGGACCATGTTGCGCTCCTCAACGAATCTCTGTGGCGGGCTCGCTTTGGCGCTGACCCCCGCATCGTGGGCAAGACCGTGCGCCTGGACGGCGACGCTTACACCGTGGTCGGTGTGATGCCGGCAAACCTGCGCTACCCCGCCGCAGAGATCTGGACCCCGCTCGCGCTGGATGCGGACTTCTTTTCCGCGCATTCTCCGCGATGGCACATCCTCACAGTTATCGCCCGCCTGAAGCCCGGCGTCAGCACTGGCCGGGCGCAATCCGACCTCCAACTCGTCACTGAGCAGATGGACCGGGAATACCCGCCGCAAGCCGCTCCATTCCGCGCCCACGTCCGCGTCGAGGTGATACCCCTTCACGCTCTGCTCGTCCAAAACGTGCGCTCGCTGTTGTTAATCCTCTTGGGCGTTGTCGGATTCGTCCTACTGATTGCTTGCGCGAATGTCGCCAGCCTGCTGCTTTCGCGCGGCGCGCTGCGAGGTAAGGAGATGGCGGTGCGTGCGGCGCTGGGAGCGCGGCGTTGGCGGCTAATCCGGCAGTTGTTCACAGAGAGTTTCTTGCTGGCATCCGCCGGCGGCGTGGTCGGTGTCCTGGCAGGACTTTCCTTGACGAAAATTCTTGGGCAGCTCATTCCATCCGATCTTTCGCCGGACATCCACCTCGACCCGCTCGTCCTGGCCTTTTCCACCGCGATCGCCGTCCTGGCGGTTCTGGTCTTCGGATTCGTTCCCGCAGTCGTGGCCTCTCGGCCCGACGTTGGCGAAGCGCTTAAAGAAGGTGGACTCCAGGCAGGAACTGGTCCCGCGCCTTACCGCCTCCGCGCCCTTCTGGTGGCTGGCGAAATCGCCTTGTCGCTGGTCCTGCTTGCCGGCGCCGGCCTTCTGGCGCGGAGTTTTCTGCGTCTTACGCAGGTTGAACTCGGCTATGACCCTCACGGTGTATTGATCGCCACGGTCGACCGGCCGTTAACGATAGACTTCGACTCACAACAACACGCAGCCTTTTTCCATGATGCGCTGGACCGAATCCGCAACCTGCCCGGCGTTAAAGATGCGGCGATCACAACCCGCCACCCGTTGCGGCACATCATCAATTCCACCATGATGCTCAACGTCCGGGGCGCGGAGAACTTCCGCCCTCCGCAACCCATCCCTACCTGCTCGATCAGTGGGGACTACTTCCGAGTGATGCGCATTCGTTTGGTCAAGGGACGCGCCTTCAGCGATGCCGACACCGGTAGCGCTCCGGGCGTGGTCATCGTCAATGAATCTTTTGCGCGCATGGTCTTTAAGGCTCGCGACCCTCTCGCGCAGCAGATCAGCTTTGGCGCCCCGCCGGCTCCCTGGAGGGAGGTGGTTGGCGTGGTTGCGGACACAAGGGACGCCGCCCTCGAAGAGGAGCCCATCCCCGAAATCTTCGTGCCTTACCTTCAACAACCCTCTTTCAGCATGAGCTTCGTGATTCGAGCGCAGCCTAATCTACAGGCGCTGGTGGATGCAGTTCGCCATTCTGTCGAGAGCATCGATAAGAATCAACCGTTGTCGGATGCCGAAACCTTGGACACCGCCATCGCCACCTCCGTGGCGTCCCGGCGATTCCAAACGATCCTGCTCGGTCTATTCGCGTTACTCGCCTTGGTGCTTGCGGCGGTCGGAATTTACGGCGTGGTCAGCTATTCCTGTAGCCTGCGAGTGCATGAATTCGGCGTGCGCATGGCGCTGGGCGCGGAGCGCCGGGATTTGCTCGGGCTGGTGATCCGGCAAGGAGCGAGGCTCGCGCTGATCGGTGTCTGCGCCGGACTTGGAGGTGCGCTGGCGTTAACGCGCTTCTTATCGAGCATGCTCTACGGTATCAAGCCTGCCGATCCCCTGACCCTGATGGCAGTTTCCCTGCTCCTCGCCATCGTGGCGCTCCTTGCCAGCTACATCCCCGCCCGTCGTGCGACCAACGCGGATCCCATGTCAGCGCTGCGATACGAATGAAGCTTTCAGCCATCAGCCGTCAGCCAATCGGGCTCGGGATTCAGGATTCACGAACAAACCAGGGGACGGCCTCGTCCCCTTGGGGGCTAGGGTGGTGCGCGACGACAGACATGAGCGAAGCCCTCTCGCCCCTTGGGGGAGAGGGTGGCCTGCGACGGCGCTTTCATCAGCCGTTGCAGGCCGGGTGAGGGGTCTCTGCCTAACCAGTAGCAGGGGTCATTTGACTTATTTAAGTCGCTCACTCATAATGAGCAAATGAAGACTTCCTCTGTCCGTACCTCCGTCGACCTGCCGCGCGACCTTCACCGTCGTCTCCGTGAAGCCGCTGCCCAGAAAGGCTGCTCTGCCCGCAAGCTCATCCTTGCGGGAATCGAGCGCGCGGTTGAAGAAGTCAAGACCTCTCGGCCCCGCCGCCGTCTCAGCCTTGACCCACCCTTGATCCGCCCCGCGGGGCGGCGCATCCGCATCACCAACGAAGAGGCTTATGAGCTCATTGAATTTCCCTGATATCAATGTGTGGCTCGCGCTGGCGGCGCCAGAACATATCCATGCCGCGGTGGCAAGGCGATGGTGGGATGGGGAATCGGGCGCCATCGCGTTCTCCCGCCTCACGCAGCTTGGCTTTCTACGTCTTATGACCACCGCAGCGGTCATGGACGGGAAGCCGCTGACCGTCGCCGAGGCTTGGCGCGTCTACGACCGTCTGTACGATGACGATCGAGTGATGTTCGTCTCGGAACCTCCGGAGGTGGAGCGGCTTTTCCGCGAAAAGGCCTCAGGACGAACGGCGTCTCCCAAACTCTGGTCCCATGCGTGGCTGCTCGCCGTTGCCCAGGCAGCTGGGGGAATCCTCATCACCTTTGATAAGGCGCTGGCTTCACGCGGGGCCCACTGTCTTCTGAGCAGGTAGGGCCGCTGCCGCGTCTTCGGGGCGGTTCTTGTAGCCACCCTCTGGCAAACCCAAGGAGTATCTCTAAGAGTCTAGGATTGTGATATGTTGTTTTTCGGCGCGTAGGGCGGACTCTCGGCCGGGGATTGGGGGCTTCCTGCGATCCGGGAAAGAGTCGTGCATCCCGCCCCCGCCCATAGGCTCAACATGCGGAGAACGACCTATTTCGAAAATCTGACTCAGGATGCAGCCTACGGCCTGCGCATGGTCGCGAAGTGGCGTGGAATCTCCGCGGTTCTGGCGATCACCCTGGCGTTGGGCATCGGAGTTAACACGGCGATTTTCAGCGTCTTGAATGGATGGCTGCTGCGTCCGCTTTCTGTGCCGAATCCGGAGCAAATCACCGTTGTGGCCTTTCAACCCAAGGAAACATCTGATTCAAAGTTCTCTTATCCTGACCTGGTGGATTTCGAAAAGCAGGCCGGTAGTTTCTCCAGCCTGTTTGCTTTCGCAGTGGGCGGCGCCGGGCTCAGTGCGGACGGCGTGGCGAGCGAGTTCGCCTATAGTGCTGTAACCGGCAATTACTTTTCCGCCCTTGGGGTGAAGCCTCTGCTTGGCCGGCTGCTGCTTCCCGGCGAAGGCGAAAAGCCCGGCGAAGAACTGCTGGTGGTGCTTGGCTACGCTTTCTGGCAAAAACGATTCAGAGGAGATGCAGGTCTCGTCGGCAAGCGCGTGCTGGTGAATGGACAGCCGGCGATGGTTATTGGGGTCACGCCAAAGGAGTTTCACGGCGCCATGTTTGCTTTCGACATGGATGCCTACCTTTCGCTCAATGCTCTGCCGCAAATCCAGGGGTCGAGCGCGTTCTGGACCGACCGCCACGATCGGGAATTGATGGTGCTCGGACGGTTGAAGCCCGAGACCAGCATTGCGCAGGCGCAGAGTTCCTTGACCGTTATTGCGCAGCGCCTGGCCGCCCAATATCCCGCCACAAATAAAGACGCCACGATGCTGGTCATTCCGGAGCGGTTAGCACGCCCGGCGCCCTTCGTCACCAACTTCGTTCCCGTCATTGCCAGTCTGTTCCTGATTCTTCCCGCCCTCGTCTTGCTGCTGGCCTGCCTGAGCGTGGCGAATATCCTGCTGGCGCGGGCGACGGTGCGCCAGCGCGAGATGGCCATTCGCGCTGCTCTGGGCGCAGGCCGCGGGCGGCTCATCCGCCAGATGCTCACGGAATGTCTCCTCCTGGCGCTCCTGGGGGGCATGGGAGGAGTGCTCCTCGGAGAATGGGCGATCAGCGCCAGTGGCGCAATGATTCACTCCGTAACCTCAACCTCGTCCGGCGTTGCGTTCCGCATGGACTACACCCTTGATTGGCGAGTCTTTACCTACACCTTGGGGATTGTGATTTTGTCGGGAATCTTTCTGGGCGTGTGGCCCGCCGTGCGCGCCGGCCGAGTGGATGTGAATACCGTATTGCACGACGGTGGGCGAAGCGATTCGGCGGGCGTGGGAAGCCATGGCATCCGCAGTGCCCTGCTGTTGGCCCAAGTGTCCGGGTCGCTGATGCTCTTGATTGTCGCCGGCCTCTTCGTGCGCAGCCTCGAGCACGCCGAGCACATGGATCTGGGCTTCGATCCTGGTCACGTGCTGAACGTCATGCTGGACGTGCGCCAAATCGGCTACGACGACACACGCGCCAAGGCTTTCTGCCGTGAACTCAAGGATCGCGTGCGCGCCTTGCCGGGCGTCCAATCAGCCAGTTTGAGTTTCAACGTTCCCCTGCAAATGCCCAGCCCTGCCAGCCCTATTCACATCGAGGCTCACCCCCTCCCCCCCGGGCAGCCGCCTCCGGAGGTCTCGTACAACAGCATTGACCCAGCCTATTTTGACACAATGCGAATTGCCCTCCTCGCGGGCCGAACCTTCCGGGACTCCGACGACCAATCGGCGCGGCAGGTGGCGATCGTAAATCAATCGATGGCAAAGAAGTTCTGGCCGAATCAGGATCCCATCGGCAAGCGCTTCAGTTTGAAAAGTGACGCCGGACCTTTCATCGAGGTGGTCGGCCTGGCCCGCGACGGCCAAAGCTTGTGGCATTTTTCAACCGACCCGCAGCCCTATTTTTATCTCCCATTCGCGCAAGACTTCACTCCGTTTCTCTCTCTGCAAGTCAGGACCACAGTCGCTCCTGAAAGTCTGCTTCTGGCCGTACAGGACCAGATCCATCAGCTTGCGCGCGATCTCCCGATATTTAACGCCGGCACCATGCAGCAAGGGATTCACGGACTCGGAGGTCTGTTCATGTTCCGCCTGGCTGCCACACTCGCCGGCATCATGGGAATCCTCGGGCTGACGCTCGCCACCGTGGGTGTTTACGGAGTGGTTTCGTTTGGCGTGGCGCAGCGCACGCGCGAGATGGGAATTCGCATGGCCCTGGGCGCCTCCCGTCGCGACGTCCTGATAGCGGTCGTACGGCATGGGTTGCAACTGACCCTGGCAGGCATCGCCGTAGGAGTGGTGGGGGCGTTCGCACTCAGCCGGCTTCTGCAGAGCATGCTGGTGGGCGTCAAGCCCGGAGATCCTGGAACGTTCATCGCCGTATCGCTGCTCTTGCTCGCCGTCGCTCTCGTGGCAAGTTACCTCCCGGCACGCCGGGCAACCAAGGTCGATCCCATGGTGGCGCTGCGGTACGAATAAAGCAGTGGCTAGTGGTTGGTGGCTAGTGGCTAGCAATCTAGCTACTAGCAACGAGCAGCCAGCCACTAGCCGATTAAGGAATCAAAACATGACCTCACTGTTTACTGACCTTCGCTACGGCGCTCGCTTGCTATTCAAGAATCCCAGCTTCACTGCTGCCGCCATCCTTACGCTGGCCCTCGGCATCGGCGCCAATACGACGATCTTCAGTGTGACGTGGCGCCCCATGCGCTACCAAGGCGCCGACCGTCTTCTGATGGTCTGGGAAACGAGGCCCGACGGCAGCCGAAGCCCCGTGTCCGCTCCGACCTATCTTGATTGGCGAGACCAAAACAAGTCCTTCGAGCAACTCGCCGGCGCTCGCAGCGCCAGCGTTGCCCTGTCCGGAAACCCTCCCATTCAGGTCTCAGGAGCGCGAGTCACTTCGAACTTCTTTGACACTTTCCGCCTGCGGCCTGAGCGAGGACGGTTTTTCTTGGCGGAGGAATTCCGCCCCGACGGCAACAGGGTAACCGTCCTGAGCCACGAAGTGTGGCAAACCCAATTTGCAGGGGCGGCGGATATCGTGGGCAAAACCGTTCGCCTCAACGGTGAATCGTACTCGGTGATCGGCATTGCTCCCGCTGATTTCGAGTTTTGGGGGCGTATGGACGTCTGGATGCCGTTGGTCCTTCCCAACGCGACGGCCGACCGCCAAGCGCGCGACCTGCTGGTAGTTGGGCGAATGAAACCGGGCACCACGGCCTCCCAGGCAGGCGAGGAACTGCGCACGCTCGCGGCTCGAGTCGCGCTCGAATCGCCTGAAACCAACAAGCAGTGGAGCGCGCTCACCCAGGACTTCTACCAGGCCTTGGCGGGTCCGGGAGTCCTGTTGATGATGGTTCTCTTGTTTGTCATCGTGTGTTTGGTGCTGCTGCTGGCCTGCGTAAATGTGGCCAACTTGCTCCTCGCCCGCGCCACCACGCGCCAAAAGGAAATTGCGGTCCGATTCGCTTTCGGAGCCAGCCGCTGGCGGGTGGTGCGCCAACTTCTGGTGGAGACGCTTCTCTTGGCCTTGATGGGCGGCGCGCTCGGCCTTCTGATGGCGTTCGGTGCGGTGCGCTACCTGGCGACTCTACCGGTCCTCCAAGCGCCCGGACTGGCGCCGATTGAAATCAATCGCCTGGTGCTCCAGTTTGCCCTGGTGCTTTGTGTGGCCTCGACGGTGATTTCCGGATTCGTCCCCGCCTGGCGCACAACCGCCGCGAATTTGATCGAACACGTCAAAGCGGCAGGTCACACCACGGTGGGCGATCGAAAGCAGATCCGTCTGCGGAATGGCCTGGTGATGGCGGAACTGGCATTGTCGGTGGCGCTGATGGTGACCGCGGGCCTCAGCCTGCGCAGCTTCATACGTCTGTCTGAGGTGGATCCGGGCTTTCCCAGCCAGGGCCTGCTGACCGCCCGCCTGTCGCTGCCTGCCCCGCAGTATGCCGATGCGGATCGCGTCCGCGCGTTCAGTACGCAATTGCTGGAGAAGGTTCGCGCCATCCCCGGCGTCGACGACGCCGCAATCTCTAGCGGCCTGCCGCCCGCAAACTTCGAAAACGGCCAGCCTTTTCGTGTCGAGGGTAGAGACCCGGCCGCGGCGGATGCTTCCGGCGTCGCAAATTACCAGGTTATCAGCGCCGGATATTTTCACACCCTCGGCCTTAGGATATTAAAAGGGCGCGCCTTCAGCGAAGACGACCGCCAGGGTTCAACCCCGGTGGTGATTGTCAATCGCAGGCTGGCCGAGAAGTTTTTCTTAACCGGCGATCCCTTGGGCAGGCGCCTGATGATTTCAGAACTAGTTCCGGGCCGTATCGAGCCCTCGCAGCCGATCGCGCTCGAAATCGTGGGCGTCGTAAACAACTTGAAGAACTTCCGAGTGAACGAACCGAGCAACCCCGAGATCTATATTCCCTACATGCAAGCACCGTGGAGCAGCGAATACCTTCTGGTCCGCAGTCGCAGCCAGACCTCTTCGCTTGTGGCCGCAGTCCGCAAGGCCCTGAGCGCGGTCGATCCTGATTTGCCCCTTACCGAGGTACGCACCATGGACGAGCGCCTTTCGCTGTCGCTCGCCGGCGGCCGGGTGGTCGTGGCCCTGATGGTCATCTTCGCCTTCATGGCCCTCTCGATGGGCAGCGTGGGTCTGTATGGAGTGATCTCCTATTCGGCGGCTCAGCGCACCACCGAATTTGCCCTGCGATTGGCGTTGGGTGCTCCGCAGCGCGAAGTTTTACGTTTGGTGGCGAGCGGAGTGTTTCGCCTGCTGCTGGTCGGCGGCGCCCTGGGAATGGCTTTAGCCCTCGGCATGGCGCACCTGCTCAGCAGTTCGATCTACGGCATCAGCCCCTATGATCCCCTCACGTTCGTCACCGTGACGTTCGTTCTCTTGGGTGTCGTCCTCACTGCCAGTTACCTGCCCGCGCGTCGAGCCATGAAAGTTGATCCCATGGTGGCGCTGAGATATGAGTAAAGCAGTGGTTAGTGGTTAGCAGTGGTTTCAAGCCATCCGCGAGCAGCTTGATGATGAGGGGAGGAAGGATCATAAGCATACAGAAGGATGTTGGCATCGATGAGGGTCATCGGTGAAGAGGCCCTTCGATTTGCTCGATCAATTCCCACACGTTGTCGTAGCTGAAGCCCGGGCGGAGGCCCAACGGTCGCGCTTTGACCTTGAAAGGTGGAAGGGAAGCAGATTTGGAGCGGGCGTTCAACCCGACACGGAGGCAGTCATTCACGATCTGTTTGAAGGGTGCGCCGGACTTGCGTGCTTCGGTCCGCAGCTTAGCTGCCACGTCGTTGTCAAGAGTTAAGGTTGTTCGCACATCTTGAGACTACGCCTGGAACATCATGATGTCAACCCGCCACCGCGATTGGATTGCCGCCTTTCGCAAGACTGTCTAAGGAGTACGCCCTATGCGCCGGACGAAATCCATCCAGAATTTCATCTTGGGTGTGTGCTACGTTTATAGGATGTCAACCAACAATCCTGGCTTCCTTGCCACAGCTCTCACGACTGCCGCTCTGTGCCTTTTTAGCTCCCCCTGCCCGGCTCAAGTCGCGCCGACCTGGGTGCACCGTTTCGTGCCGGACATCGCGGAGAAGGCCGCCGACTTGAGCAGTGCCAACTGTCATTACCTGCCGATATTCGGGGAGAGCGATTCGGCGGCCCGGGTCGCCCGGAGCGTCGCGCGTTTTGCCGAGGTCAAAGTCGATCCGCAGGGAACCTGCCGTCCTGTCAGCTACGAGCGCGAGGAACAGATTTATTTCATCCTCGAAGGCAGCGGAATTCTATACTACGGCGAAGAGACAGCTCCGGTTCGAAAGAACGACTTTATGTATCTTCCTCCGGGGATCACGCACACCATCTCCGGCTCCGCCGATCGGCCCTGCCGCGTGTTGGTGATGGGGTTCAGGATTCCTGCTGGGACAAATCTCGAGCCGCCGCCGAAGCTGCTGCTGGCGAACATGGATGACGTCAAGGAACAGACCGTTGAAGGGCACCCGTCCTCCGTGCTTTACAAACTTCTGGTCGGTGACCGGAAGAGCACGCGCGATCGAATCGCCGCCGGCTACGTCGTCACCAGCCTCTTTTTGATGGATTTTGCGCCCGGAGGCACAAACACCCCGCACCATCATGAAACCGCGGAGGAGATTTACCTTATACTGGACGGGCATGGTAAGATCGTCGCCGGTGGTGGTGAAGACGGCGTCGAAGGCTTGCACGAAGCCCATGCCGGCGATGCGTATTTCTTCCGCCTGAATTGCACGGTCGGCTTCTACAACAGCTCGGAGCCGGGCGCCAAGGCTCACATCCTGGCCGTACGCTCGAGGTTTCCGTTTCACGCCGAGGAGGATTGAGTTCCGCATTTCTCGCCGACCACCATGGGCGTTAAGATAACCGTGGTCCCGAAGGGACCCAAGATCATTAGCCGTAGGTGAAACCTACGGGGCGGTCGCGCAAGGCGTCGCTCAACCCCGAAGGGGTTGAATCCGGCCCTATTCGACCCCTTCGGGGTCGCAAGCGAACTGTGGGGGCTGGTTCCTGATCCGTAGGTTTCACCTACGGCTAATGATGTTAATGCCCTTCGGGCATTCAGTATAGACCGCGTCCACCTTGTTTTAGGGGGTGGTGGCAAACAATGAATGGAGAAGAACATGGCCAACCGAATTTCTTCTTTTGATCGTCGCGCGTTTATGAAATGGGCTGCGGCGCTGCCTCTGCTTGGCCAGATCGCCGCCCAGGATCTCTTCGCCAACGTACAGGAAGCCGTCGGCAAGGTTCCTGCGAGCAACGTCTATCGCCGTCTGGGGGTCAGGCCTCTTATCAACTGTCGTGGAACCTGGACCTATCTGAGCGGCTCCTTGGAACTCCCCGAAGTGCGCGCCGCTATGCTTGAAGCGGCGAAACACTTTGTGGATATTATTGAGCTGCAAAAAGGGGTAGGCAGACGCCTGGCGGAACTGACGGGCGCTGAATCGGGGATGGTGACCTCCGGCGCTGCGGGCGCCATGGCCGGCGCCACCGCGGCCTGCATCGCGGGCAACGACCCGGCCAGGATCTGGCAACTTCCCGATACGACCGGCCTTAAACACGAGGTGGTGATGGTGGGCGGGCGCAGCGCTTTTGACAGCGCCATTCGTCTCGCCGGCGGCAAGTTGACTCTCGTCTATTCGCCCGAGGAACTCCAGACTGCCCTTAACGAAAACACCGCCATGATTTATACCACCGACCTCGGTGACCAGTTGGCGAAAGAGATCGAAATCGCCAAGAATGCGAAGGTCCCTCTGCTCCTCGACGACGCCGCCGGCATCCCTCCCATCGAGAACATGAAGCTCTATGCAAAAATGGGGGCGGACCTCTTCACCTTCAGCGGCGGGAAAGGCCTGATGGGACCGCAATGCAGCGGCCTCTTGCTGGGACGCAAGGACCTGATCGATGCCGCCATGGCGAACACCAGTCCCTATGAAGGAGCGGTTTGCCGCCCCATGAAGGTCGGCAAGGAAGAAATCATCGGCTGCCTGACCGCTGTGGAAACCTGGCTCAAGTTGGACCTTGACGCCCTCAACCGCGAATGGAATACGCGCGTGCAGCGAATCGTGAAGCTCGTGGAAACGGTCCCGGGCGTGAAGACCGATATTCACATCCCCAAAGGCGGCAATCGTTATCCCACACTAACCGTGAGCTGGGACGAACCAGCCTGGGGATTCACCGTGGAAGACTGCGCCCGCAAGCTGAGCGACGGCGAGCCTCGCATCGAAGTCCTGACCGCGAGTAATCCCAGCCTGGTTCCCGCCGTGGTCGAGGGCAAGCCGAATCCCAAAGAACCCAAAGAGAGAAACCAGTTGCAGATAGTTTCCATGACCTTGCGGCCCGGCGAAGACATGATCGTCGGCAGGCGCCTGCGCGAAGTTCTGGGCGCAGCACGAAAAGCAGCCCGCGCGTCATCCTGAGTGGACGTGGGGCCGCAGTCTGCCCACAGAGTTGAAAGTCAGCATTCGGCACCCCCGGCGTAAGAGGGTGTGAAAAAATCGGCAAGAGGCATAAATATGCACGCGCTGTCATTCTGAGCGAAGCGCGCGCTGTCATCCTGAGCGAAGCGAAGAATCTCGCTTTGAGTTCCTTCGCCATCAGCCACTTCCATCGGCAGAGCAAGATCCTCCGCTGTCATTCTGAGCGAAGCGAAGAATCTCGCCTTGAGTTCCTTCGCCATCAGCCACTTCCATCGGCAGAGCAAGATTCCTTCGCTGTCATTCTGAGCGGCGGCCCACTAGTGTGGTGTCCCAATAATTCGCAATTTAAGTTGAGACGATTCGGCCCCGCGTCACCAGCCCCGTCAGGGGCGCCATAAAGTAGCCCAGGGCGTGAGCCCTGGGTGTGATGGCCCTCACCCCGCCTGCGGCACACCCCTCTCCCGCCCGAGCGGGAGAGGGGACGGGGGTGAGGGAGGGCCTCACGGGCCCACGGCTTACGCCGTGGACTATTCGCTTGCGCCCGCTCCGCGGGCTGAAATATTCAACGAACTTCGGGGACACGACACTATCAGTCCACGAACCAATGGATTCCCGCTTTCGCGGGAATGACGGGCCTCAACTGAACTGAAGCAGAAAGTGGGTGAGCGCGGAAACCCAGCGGTTGAGGCTGTGCGGCTTTTCCACGTGGCGCAGGAATCCTTGGTGTAACCCGAAGAACAGCCGCAGAGCAGGGCAAACTGCGCCCATCTCCGCGCTCCCTTAGGGCTCGGCAGCCTCGGCGCAGTTTTGACCGCAAGCACGATGGCGGAAGAACCACCTGACATGAGGGTTTATCTCAGCTCCAAAGGACGAAATCACCCCGGCAAGAGGCCTCACGGGCCAACTAAGCCGCCCCACCACTTCGAACCGTAGCGCGTTTATCGTCAACGTTGCCCGGCCTAGTCGTGTCCTTGATTAGTAAAGCCTTCGCGACACGTAACGCCCGACACGCCCAGATCACCGGGTCGGATGGTTGCGGCTGAGATATTACGAGGGAACACCAACGGAGGCGCTACCTGCTCCGCAATTTGGTTTCTGTACTTTCGTTTGTCGCGTTTAGTATTTTGGTCGAAAGAGTCAACAATTCACCTGCAGACGACCGGAAGTATCGCGATTCAGGGCTAGATTCCTTGAAGAGCCCGGGGTCCAACCAAGCATGGTCGGGGCCCTGGAGAAAAGCTAACTCCATTAATCTCGGAAGTTGGAGCATAAACCAGTTCACGCGAGTTTCACTGGAAAGCGGGCTTGGAAAAGTGAACCGCTCTCTCAGTCGCATACCCTTTGTAAGAAGTTCATTTCGATACCGGCACAACTCAGGCCTTCCCTGCCCGAGCGCGAGAAGGGCGGAACTAGCAAGAAGGCGCGACCAATCATCCGAGGCGGACATCAGGTTGTTCAAATCGGAGACAAGTACTCCATCCAGCAAATGCGGCTCGAACATAGCTCGTTCAGCCTCGGCCAGGAGATACAATCTCTCGCTGTTGATCGCGGGTTTGATAAACATCTTCTCGGATGCCAATGGCTCGCGCGTGAGGGCACTAAGCAGTCGATCTTGGGCCCAGCTAGATGCGTCTCTACACAAATCGTAAGCGATGTCCCGCGCCAAATCACGAGCTGGGGCCCGCTTCAATGCGCGGTCCATGGCGATCCAGTGCGCTCGGTTAAGATCGGCGCTGCGGAGCCCAGGAATATACAATTTTGACTGAAGCACTGGAGCAGAGGGGCTTAAGGTGTAAGGCAGATCGCGCGCTACCAACGCGAGTGCGAATCTGAATGTCAGCGTCTTCGTGATAGCCAGAGCAAGGCTGAACTCGAGAAGCAGGTCACCTCGCGCGGTTCTGTCTGGGTTTGAAATGAGTGCTGTTCGGTACAGCTCAGCCAGAGTTAAACCGAAACCGTCGCCAAAAGAATGACAGAGTCGCTGAAGCCATTTCCTTATAGATAACCGCTCGATAGCCCAATCACACACCTTTTGATAGGCCGCGCCATCGCGTGCGGAAACCAACATTATCTCCGCAATCTGGACGCTGGTGAGCTGAGGAAAGGTTGGACCAGCAATCCACTGAGTCAATTGGCCTGGCCAGTCATATACAAGCTCGGCGCCGTTCGTTATGAAAAACCTACCAAATTCCCGCGGATGCAGCTCGCGTAAGCAGCGTATGAACCAAGGCACAATGAATTGGTCTAGCGAATCGGGAGGGAGGTCCTTCAAATTGACGATTACGCTCTCGTTGTATACTTTCGATACAGCTCGCAACGTGAATTCTGCAGCTCTATTTTGAGTTGCACGGGTGAGGCCGCTTTGCTCATCCTTCAGGAGCTTTGCCACAAACTCGGACGCCCCCGCACGTACAGTGGGGGTCCCGCTCGCGTTTGTCGATATCTCTGTGATAAGGTCGTCGCCCGCGCCTGGGAATTCTGTCAACATTTCAAACAGCAGATTCAATGTCTCATGCCACTCGCGTTTGGAAACCAATTCCGTAAACTGTCTTGCCAATCGTTCAAATCGGCGGACGCTGCTTCGCAGGTGAAATGCCGCGAAATACTCCTGAAACGTAAGGTGAGCGAAAGCAAACCTTCCTGGGCCGCTTGGGACGAGCAACCCGCTTCGTTTCACCACGTATTCAAGGAAAGTCTCGGCCAGTGCCTCGGCTTGTGATGGTGCACGCTCAACCGCAATCGCGCTGACTAGCCACTCCTTGATTTCTTCGCGCGAGGCTAAAGGGCTCTCTTCCCGCTGGTAGCGCAATGCCCAAACCTCTTCTTCAGAATCGCGCCGCGATTGCATTTCCCATCCGATCCTCGCCAACCAGCGCTTCATTTCATCCAGCTTTGCTGGCGTCCCGAGTCCACGATACAAATCGATAGTTTCGAGATATGCCTCAACGATCTTGTTATAGAGTTCGACACGACCGGACGGTAGACTCGCTCTTACCCGATGTACCAGCGTAATCAGAGTGAGGAGTTGGGGATTGTGTGCCAGTCGTTTCACTCGGTCGTTCTCATTCAACGCCTGCAGTAGTTCCTGAACTGCCACTTCCTGTCTCTCGGGAAGCAGTTGGCGCATTCGATACCAGCGCGTGACAAAATTGGCTATTTGGTCATCATCGAACGGCAAAAGGTAGAAGCGGCTCGTCCGGGGGGTCGCCCGTTGGGCCGGTGAGGCTTCTGCGTCTTTGTCGATGTAAATCGAATCAAACGGCACCTCGTCATAACCCACGATGCGACTGGTCAACACGGCACAACTGCCCCGTGCCTCAAGCAGCAAAGGGAATATGACCTCGTTCCGCAATCTGACACGTTCTTCGGGCCCTCCAACCTCATCCAACCCGTCGATTAATACGATTGCCTTGCCATCACGCAAATAGCCCATTAACCATCCGGGCGTGATCTCACTGCGCAGTTCTTCAGGAACCGTTCCAGCAAAATCAGCAATCATGTCAATGGCAGTATGCCATTTCCGAGTGGTGTAATTCCGTAAGATTATCGGAATGGGGATCAGTTCACCGCACGCACGCTTGTACGGATTATTATTTGCTTCGCCAAATGCGTACGTCAGCGCCTTGACGAGAGTGGATTTCCCACTTCCGGGGTCACCTAGCACAATTAGGTGGCGCTCCTCCCGCAAAGCCTGCGGCAAATAGATCGTCCCTTGCCTGTCAAAGCGCCCTCCCGGTTCCCGACACAAGCGAAGAGGAACATAGATAGACTCAAGTCGAAACGTGCGTTCCTCTTTGAGGTTTGGAAGACCGAGGAAGTCCACCTCAGCGAAGCGCCAAGACAATGTCAGCGCATAATCCCTCGCAAGGTCTCTCTTCAGGACGTTATCCATAAATCACTTAACGGACGGCTGCGGCATATGCCTGCGCAGTACGCTCGCATCGATCAGCCTTTGCTTTTGGGCGAGTTCACGAATGAGACGGCTTATCCAGAAAAACCGTGGCTCCGGAAGCGGCTGTTCCTCCCTCTCGGGATCTGCCGTTGGCATAACCGGAGGCGAACCAAGCGCCCCGGATTCCATTTCTGTCGCCGAGGCAAAAAATGTTACAGCTTCGTCAGACGGGATTTCTAAGCCGTCAAACAGAGAATGTGGCCTTCTCGACAACTGCTGACAGTATGGTACCAGGTGCTGATTGTAGAAATTTGGAAACTGCTCTATGCGACGATAGAGCGGCTCTTCGAAGTGCGCCAGGTAGTGCAAGATCAGCGTGAGCCGCCAGTCCAGCAAATCCTCTGCCGCTAGTTTGGAGAGCATCGTAATATAAATCTTCCACGACGCGACAAACGATTTGAGTTTCCGTGGGTTATGCGGAAGGTTGAAGTCCAGTGTCTCCACGACCTTGGGCCAGTCGTCATCTACAAAACCATTGATATTTAACCCGAATAATTGCCTCAACTGGTCATGAAATCCCAAGTCGTCTTTGTTGAGCAGCATGCTGATGTAGGCGCTCGCATTTCGGGGCACAGGGAGTGGAAATGTGGTTTGAAGCATTTTCCCCAGGTAATCGCGCGCAAGCGGACGGTAGCGCCAGGTCTCCTTTTCGCCCGACAGAACACGAGCAATCGAATTTTCGAGATGCTGTTGGTCGAGACCCAGCATATAAATGCAGTTCTTTGCATTGAGGTACAGCTTTAGCGCTTCCAGTAAACGGTACGAGGTTTCACCCTCGCATCGATCAAGGTCATCTATAAAGATGACCAGCAATCCCCTCTCCCCAGTTATGGACTCAATGGCCGCCTCAAAAAATTCGCGGAAACGTTGTGAGCCTAGCGCGCTCGAGAAGTGCTCAGATTCATATTCCTGGCCGCGTTCCATGATGGCCTTGGCCGACGGGAGTGGCATTGTGAGGTCCTTGGCAAACTCTGACATAGAGTTAAGGGTGGCGTGGACTGCGACGTCGCCCAGCTTTCCAACCTCGTTGAGCAGTTTCCGCTTGAGGCTGAAATACTGCCGAATTTCGTTGAGCAGAGCCACCAGAGGGCTCGACTCAAACTGGTGTTGCCATGGATTGAACCAAACCAGTTCGAGCTTCTTCCCGCGGGCGTGAACCTTGAAGGCTTTTTCGTCCTCCTTAAACCAGGCTTGGCGCTCTCCTTTCTTGCTGATGGTTGCGACGGTGCCGTCATCCCACTCGATCTTACCGTCCAAGTACGCCCATAATTTCCGCAGGAAGCTTGTCTTTCCTGCCCCCCAGGAGCCGCAGATGCCGACAACATAGGGCGGCTGGCATGCAAGTAGCCGGTGTCCCATATTGCGAACCAAATCATAATGGCCGAGCGCGTCAGCGTAATCCCACTCGTCGTTTTGTTTGATTCCCATGGTGTGGACCTGACAGATAGATGATACCCGCCAATCAAAAGAAAGGAAAGGGTTGACCCTCAGAGCTGTCGCCGAGAGCACAGAGCGGATCCCCTCGTCAGGGGGGCACCAACACAGCATGCAACGCGCATAATGGGACATAGCCAGACGATCCGCCGTGCGAGGCCGCTTCAGTACGACCGCCAAAGCGGTATTGATCGACCTCCAAGCGCTGGTGTTCGACGGTCATCCGTCAACGGCGCACACTTTGCAGATTCTCCGTCACCTTGACGATATGTCGGCATCCCGCCCGTATGATCTCGCCGGAATGGTTGTATACCCTTGTTCAATAGCAAGCGCAGACGTCCCGGCGGTTTCAGTCCGGTTGTCTGCGCTTTTCTCACTTCAATTGAGCCCCCAACATCCCGACTACAATCGTCCGGACGGATGCGCCGCCACAGGGGGCGTACTCCGGTTCCCAGGCCGGATCGGACTTTCTGATCTCCGCGCATTTTTCGCTTGACAAATGCCGCAGCATAGGCTAGAATTGTCGAGTATCTGGGCAGGCGGTTAGGCCCTGCCCGGATAGGTTATGCTGGGAAGCCTGCCTCGGTTTTCGGTTCCTGCCGGTGGTCCCCATCCGCTGTTTTCTCTCCTTGCCCGCCGCACACGCGGTGTCGAATCCGTTACAGACATAAAGTCTAGGAGTCAAGGCGTCGAGGAGTTAAGAAGTCCAGGAGTCGAAAACCGGGAACTGACCGCGACCCCCACCCCCGGGCCGTCGGGCGGAAGGCTGTTGGCAACTCCTCGGCTTCTCGACCTCTCATCTTCCCTACCTCGAGATTTAACGACCGAACCGGGGAGGCAGGGACTCCAAAAAAGTACAAAATTATACGACCGAACCCAGTATGTCATTGAAAACAAAGAAAGGCACATTGAAAACGAACCAAGAACGAACTCAATTTTGAGCGTATTTTGCGCAGATCGAAGCCAAAAAGTGCGCTCTTCTTTGAAAATCGTGGCGCGGGCGTCCCGCCCGCTGTCGCGGGAGCGTCCCGCTCCCGCGCACGGGCAGGATGCCCGTGCCACAGCGGGCGAGACGCCCGCGCCACGTCCGTCCACTGTCGGCCCATTTTCATGGTTTCTGGGTACCCGTCAGCAGACGGGCATGAGCGACCGCTCTGAAGCACGTGCCGGGACGGGAGGGTTGCGCCCGGAGGTGCCGGAGGATTCGGAAGTGGGCTTGGACCAGAGAAACCCGCAGGATCGCGAGAAAATACAAAAATCGTGGGAACGAACTCAAGGAGTCGTTGAAAACAAAGGACATCACCTTTTATTGCCATGCAAAACGAACTCAAATTTGAGTGCCAAATGCGCGCATTGAACCCCAAGAGTGGGCTTGGCAGTATCTCACGCGTCGCGACGGCAGGGCGGCACCTAAGGAAAGCGGCAGACTTCGAAATCGAGCCGCTGGCGGAAGCTGGAGGGACACGAAAAACGCAAAAATCGTGGAAACAAAGCCAGGAAGTTTCTGAAAACAAAGGAGTTGACTTTTTGACCATGCGAGAATGAAGGCGCTTGCGGACCGAGAGATGGCACAATCGACGCTTGAAGTGGCTCAGCATGTAGAAGTCGCCCCGGCGGGGCGCGTCGGGAGGCCCGTATGCGGCGATGTGACGATATGGGGCGGCGTGGAAACAGAAGGATCTCTGCCCGTGCTGGCCGGCAACCGGGTGTGAGGCGGTGCCGCCTGCTACACTCGAATCGTGACGGTGCGCAGTTGCGGCGAAGGTTTCCAGTCTCCGGCAGCAGGACTCTCAGCCCTGTAGGACGGCGGCGGGCCGGGCACCGAAACACAGTTGTCTAGGCTATCAACGCCGCAAAGGCCATGACCCCTCCGCGCCAGCCACTCGGCTAGCCTCCTGCTAGGTTTTGATGCTGCGCGACGCGGCGTCCCAGAACACCGGCTGCTTGCGGAAGTACGATTCGTTGGCCATGTGGCACGCGATGGCGGCGTGGTTGCCGAAGACCGCATCTTCAACCACCGGCTGGCGCGACTTCACCGCCTGGAAGAAGTTCCACAAGTGGGGTCGCACGTCATCCCAATCGTTGCCGTGATAGACGGTGTCATCCGCGAGCGGCTCCTGGCCCGGCGGGACGTCATGCTCGGCGTGCCACTGCTTGACATACTCGTCGCGCATCTTCTGCGGGAAGCTGCTGGAATAGTAGCTGGGAGCGGTGTCCACGCCCCGCTGCGGCGAGTGGCGAAGTTCGAACTCTCCCGCATCGAGAATCCCCTTCGGGCCCAGGAAGCGAGCCAGTTCAGGCGTCTCCGTACCGAGACCCAGCCGGACATAGACAGGCACGCCATGGTAATCGAACAGCACCAGGTGAAGGTCCGGCATATTGCGGCCGTCCTTCCAGCGGAAAATGCCGCCCAGGGCGGAGGCCGAGCGCGGCGCCTCGTTCCAACCGAGCGTCACCAGCATGCCGCTGACGAGATGCACCATCAGGTCGCCTCCTACGCCCGTGCCATACTCTTTCCAGCAGCGCCAGCGTGCGAACCGGTACTTATCGAACGGAATTTTCGGGGCGTCGTTCAGCCAGGTGTCCCAGTCAAGATTCTCCGGCGAAAGATCGGAGGGCGGCGGATACTCCCACGCGCCGGTGGGATCGTTGCGTCCCAGGCTGAGCTCCACATGCTCCACCTCGCCGATGGCGCCGCCGTGGTAGAGTTCGCGAGCCTTCGCGCACAGCACGGAACTGACGCGTTGCGAGCCAATCTGCACAATGCGGTTGTTCCGCTCCGCCGCTTCCACCATGTCGAAGCCTTGCCCCGCGGCGTGCGACATCGGCTTCTCGCAGTAGATGTCCTTGCCCGCGTTGCACGCATCCACCACCACTCGCCGGTGCCAGTGATCGGGCACCGCCGCCACAATGCAGTCGATGTCCTTGCGGTCGAGCAGTTCCTGGTAGCGGCGCGTAGTCGGCAGGCTCGGATTGCCCGTAAGCTCTTTGGCCAGCGTGTGGCGGCCGTCGTACAGGTCGGCGGCGGCGACGCACTCGATGCCGGGAAGTGATATGGCGGCGGGCAGCAACCCCGAACCTTGCATGCCGATGCCGATCATCCCGAAGCGCACGCGGTCGCTGGGCGGCACCGGCCTGGGCGCGGACGCAAACGCCTCGCCATCCAGCAAAACCGCTTTGCCGGCAAGCAGGCTCCCCGCCCCGGCAGCGCTACTCTTTAAGAATTGTCGCCGTGA
>Ga0326727_10008270_pt1 | contig 26575 bp, 26 predicted proteins | sample MB2enrmetagenome_FD_207643 | JGI IMG/M metagenome (GOLD analysis project Ga0326727, IMG submission 207643) | Lab enriched peat soil microbial communities from McLean, Ithaca, NY, United States - MB29MY | ecosystem: Environmental > Terrestrial > Soil > Wetlands > Peat | place: USA: New York...
CCAAAGCTCTCCGCAGGCGCACTGCCGATGATCGGCCCGTGCAGAGTTTCCAGGACTGGCTCAAGGACCTTGCCACCATCGTGAGGAGCCGCATCCAGCCGCGCCTGGCTTCCCTGCCAGGGTTCGAAGTCATCACCCGCCCCACGCCCTCTCAGCAATACGCACTGGAACTGCTGCGAGTGAAACTGTAAGGCCAGGTGTAGTCAGCAGCCAACCCATTCCTGCCACACAACCTGACTATTATCAACAACAGCCTTCGCTGCGGGGGTGGAACTTCGGGCTAGGCGATTCTGATCGACGCTCAGGAGGTCTTTCAGCCAATGAACCCCGGCGACGGTCTGATCACGAAGTTCCTGGTCATGGGCCCCGCGGCTGAGCCGGTTACGGCAGGATTCGGGCGGCCTCCCTTGCTCGAAGGGCTAAGCTTGAAGGTCATACCCAACTTCGGCGCGCAGGGCGGCGATGAGTTGATCATCGAGTTGCGCAACACTGGTGACACGAAACGGGAGATCGACACAGATGCTCTGGCGCCGACACTTCTGGCACAGAAGAAGGGACCCGTCGAGTGCTTCAACGCGTCCGATGGACCTTCTTATGCCGTGATTACGCGGACGAATGTCAGTTTCCTGAACAGTTACCCGGCGGCTGGTTCGTGTGGGAGGGGAAGGACTTTTAATCTATGGCTGTTGCCGGGCCTCGCACTCTCACCAGAATTCATTCTCGATCCCGGCCAGAGCATCGAGGTCCCGTTGCGATTCACACTGTCGGCTGGCGAGTATCAGTTCCTAGCGGGCTACGGCGGCGGAGTGCATCAGGCACGGGCACTGGCGAGCAACCTGCTCAGTTTCGACGTTGATGAGACGGGGAAACCACACCTGGTCGGGGCAGCGACGACGGATGAAGCGGCGAGGCGGCCCCGCCGTGTTGGAGCGGTCTGCGGGAAGGTCGTCCTGGAGGATGGGAGTGCAGCCGCCAACGCGAAAGTGTTCCTTTGGCCGGCTCCGATAGCCAAAGCCGAACCTCGCGCCGCGAACATGACAGTGTCGAGTGGCGCCGGAGGGTTTCGGATGAAGTCCGTCCTCGAGGGGCAGTACGCCCTCAGCGCGATTCTGCTTTCGCCGAATGGCGTCCTCACCGGCGCCTCCGGAGATCGACACTTGTCCGACGCGACGGTGCTCTCGTTGCCCAGTCTGCCACAGGATTGTTCGCTTCGACTGACCATCAGGCGGGCACCAGCCTACACGGTTCGTGGGCGGACGCAACCGGCCGACCCAGGGGCGGGAACCAGGATCGCGCGTCTCATCCTAAAGAGCGGAGACGCCTTTCCGTTCGAGTCAACGGCTGTGATCCAAGCCGACGGGCGCTATGAGTTCCGCAATGTGCCAGCAGGACGCTATCAGTATCAGTTCTTCGCAGGCTGGACCGGATCCGGATTCGACGTCATGAGTGACATCGATGACCTCAGGATCAGCATACGATGGCCGGATAAAACATCTGCCGCAACAGACAGGCACGCCATGCCAGCGGAGTTCAACGAGGAAATGACGGTTCTGGAACTTAGGGCTCTGGATCAAGCGGAGCACACCTATGCGAAGACGTATAACAAGGGCTTCGCTGGGAATCTGGACGTTCTTGGGCCGCCTCCCAAGTGGTATCACGAGACTGAGGATCACGCCGGCCTCCTCGGCAAGATAGGCACCGCCTTTCTTACGGATGAGGACGCCACTCACTTTACCGAATCAGGGTATCGGTTTACCTACAGCATCGGTGAACCCGACGCTGACGGGAAGATCACGCACTACACTGTCTCCGCCCGCCCAACTCAATTCGGCAAAACCGGCAAGCGAAACTTCCTTATGAACGAGGGCGGCGTCATCCATGCCACAAACGCGGAGAGCCCTGCAACGAAGGATGACCCGGTGGTAAACGACCATCCTTGAGCGTCTTGTCGAGCATTTGGTGTTTGCCACCCGCACGGTGCGATATGGGGAATTGACGTGCGGGTAACTTCTGCCAGGCGGATACTACCCGAAATCCGTTGCCCATCGCGAACGTATTAAGATGTGGAAGTCCTCCATGCTACGCATCGCCATCGCACTCCTCACGCTCGCGTCAGCGGCGTCCGCGCAAACTATCGTCATTCGCCTGGGCACGCTGGCGCCCCGCAACTCCCGCTGGCACCAACTGATCCTCGACATGGGCGACAAGTGGAAGAAGGCCTCGGGCGGCAAGGTGGAGCTGAAGGTCTATCCCGGGGGCGAGCAGGGCGACGAGCCGGAGATGGTGCAGAAGATGCGCATCAAGTCGCTGCAAGCCGTGGCCATTTCCGGCGCGGGCCTCAGCGGAATCGACGCCGCATCGGCCGCCCTGCAGATCCCCATGATGTACGACTCGTGGGACGAGCTCGACTACGTCCGCGACCGCATCGGCCCGGATCTCGAAAAAGGTCTGGCCACCCGAGGTTTCATCGTGCTGAACTGGGCCGACACCGGCTGGATTCGCTTCTTCTCCAAACGGCCCGCCACCACGCCCGACGAGTTTCGCCACATGAAGATCTGCGTGCTGATGGGCGATACCACCAGCTTCGAGCTTTTCAAACGGAACGGCTTCCAACCGGTGTCCCTGGCCACCACCGACATACTCATCGGATTGCAGACCGGCCTCATCGACTCGTTTCAGGCGCCGCCCATGGTGGCTCTCGCCAGCCAGTGGTTTGGCGGAGCCCGCAACATGCTGGATGTCAAATTCGCGCCGCTCTCCGGCGCAACCCTTGTCGCAAAGGATACCTGGGAGCAGATTCCAGCCGCCCTTCGCCCGCAGTTGCTTGCCATCGCGCACGATTCCGGCGCCGAGATTCGCCAGGAGATTCGCCGCCTGGAAGACACCTCCATCGGCATGATGCAGACGCTCGGTCTCAACGTCGTCCACGCCGACCCGAACGCGGTGAGCCAGTGGCGAACCATCGTCGAACAGCAACTCTGGCCGGCGCTGCGCGGTGGCGGGATGCCGGCGCCACTCTTCGATCGGGTGAAGCGCCTGCGTGACGAATACCGGGCGGCGCACTCCGGCGCGAAGCCGCCGCCAAAGGCCAAGCCGCGCGCGCACGCCACCTCCCGGTGACGCCCGAACTACAGCCCGCTGACGCCACGCGCCGAACCTGGCCGGTGATCGCCGAAGACGGCCTTTCGGTGATCGCGCTGCTGTTGATGATGTTGCTGCCGGTTTCCGAGATGGTCACGCGGATGCTCCACCTGCCTGGCATCCCGGCCTCTCCCACCCTGGTGCAACAACTCACTTTGTGGGTGGGCCTGCTGGGGGCGGCGCTGGCGTCGCGAAGCGGCCGGCTTCTGGCGCTTTCTTCCAGCACCTTTCTGCCCGCGCGCATCCGCCCGTCGGTGGCCGTGTTCAGCGCCTTCATGCTGGCCGCTGTTTCGTCCGCGCTGGCGTCGGCAAGCTGGACGTTTGTGGAGAGCGAGCGCCTGGCCAGCGGCATGCTCCTGCCCGGACTGCCCAAGTGGTGGTTCATCCTGATTATGCCCGTCGGGTTCGGCGTCATCGCGTTGCGCGCCATCTGGCTTGCGGGAGGTTGGCGGGCCCGGGCAATCGCGCTGCTCGGACTGCTGGTCCCGGTGGCGCTCGGCTACTGGATTCCGGCGGGGCAGCCGACGGTCTTCTGGCTGGGCATCGGCGTGATGTTCGCCGCCGCTTTGCTGGGATTGCCGATCTTCGCCGTGTTCGGCGGCTTCGCCCTGCTGCTGTTCTGGAACGGCTCCATACCCGTAGCGTCGGTGCCGGTGGAGATGTACCGCCTGGTGGCCTCGCCGCTGCTGCCCTCCATTCCGCTGTTCACGCTGGCCGGCTATTTCATGGTGCAGGGCGGTGCCACGAAGCGGCTGTTGCGCGTATTCACGGCGCTGTTCTCGTGGATGCCCGGCGGACTGGCCCTAGTCACCGTTCTCATTTGCGCCATGTTCACGTGGGCCGGCTCCGGCCTCACCATTCTCTCCATCGGCGGATTGCTGGTGCCGGTGCTGGTGCGCACGCGCTACCCGGAGAAGTTCTCCATTGGCCTGGTGACCTCGTCGGGCTCGCTGGGCCTGCTGTTCCCCACCAGCGTGCCGACCATTCTCTACTGCGTGTACTCGCAAACGCCCATCGACCAGCTTTTTATCGGCGGCACACTGCCTCTGCTGCTGATGGTTTCGCTGGTGGCCGCCATGGGCATTCGCAAGGGCCTGCAGTGCGACGCCGTGCGCGAGCCTTTCTCGCCGCGCGAGGCCGTCGCCGCGCTGTGGGAGGCGAAGTGGGAGCTGCTCATCCCGGCCATCATGATTGTGGGCATCTTCGGCGGCTTCGGCACGCTCACCGAGGCGGCCGCGCTCACCGCGTTCTGCGCGCTGGTGGTGGAGGCGTTCGTCTACCGCGACCTGAAACTGCTGCGGGATTACGACAAGGTTTTCGTCGAATGCGCCACCATTGTGGGCGGCGTCCTGTTGATTATGGGCGTGGCGCTCGGATTTACGAATTACCTGGTGGACGCCGAGATTCCCGCGCGCATCATCGACTGGGTGCAGAGCAGCATTCACTCGAAGATCCTGTTCTTGTTCGTGTTGAACATCGCGCTTCTGGTGGTGGGCGCGCTGATGGACGTCTTCGCGGCCATTCTGGTGGTGGTGCCACTGCTCAAGCCGCTGGGCGTAGCGTACGGGATTCACCCGGTGCAGATGGGGATCATCTTCATCGCCAACCTGGAGCTGGGCTATCTGCATCCGCCCGTGGGCATCAATCTGTTTCTGGCGGCCTATCGGTTCAAGAAGTCCATGGTGTATCTGATGTGGGCCACGCTGCCGTTCCTGGGGATTCTGTTCGTGAGCGTGCTGCTGATCACCTATCTGCCGTGGCTGACGGAAGCGCCGCTGCGCTGGTTCGGTAAGTAGGGCAATCACCGGCCAGTTCTGAAATTGAGGCGCATCGTGAGAAAGCGCCTGCTTTATAAGTAAATAGTAAGTATACTTTGAACAGGAAGAGTGCCAAACCGCAACTTCAAGGAAAGGAAGGCAGCGCATGACCGAGGTGACGGGAACCCCCGCAATTATGGCGGACAAGAAGATTCGTATCTCGCTGGACCTGAGCAGGCCGGCCTTTGAACGTCTCAGCGCGTTGGAGCAAACCACCGACGCTTCCTCGAAAGCGGACCTGATTCGCGACGCTCTGCGCCTGTACGAATACCTCGTGCGGCAGTCGCTGAAAGGCGCGAAGGTCCAGTGCGTCATGCCCACAGGCGAGACCATCGAGGTGTTCGCAACCTCGTTTCCAACACCCGCGGACGCGGACATGGTGCATGCCTGACGAATTAGGTCACATCACCGACGACCTCGTACGCCCCGGATCTCCGCAAGCACTGCTGCGCGCCATGAAGGAGCTGCCACGTGTGCGCCCGGCGGATGTCGACGCTCTCGATGCCGCGATCGCCAGCGGCCGGTTGCCTGTCCGCGATGGGGACCTCTTCGAAGAAGATAGCCTGATAGAGGATGTACCTCTTTGACCTCTTCCGCTCCTTCCTGCCGCTGCACAATCCCATCGGCTTCGGCGCGAGCGACTTCATCGAGCTGACACTCGCCGCTCTGCTCGTCCTACTGGTGCTGGCGCGAGCCCCCATTGAGCCCCTCGCCGGCAAGCTCGCGCGAAAGACCGGCTGGTGCATGCTGTTCCTGGCCGGGCTGACCATCGCGCTTCGGCTCGCGCTGCTGCCCGCGCACCCGGTCCCCATCGCGAGGGGCGCCGACGATTTCAGTTACCTGCTGCTGTCCGACACGCTGGCGCACCTCCGCCTGGCGAACCCGCCGCATCCCCTGCACCAGTTCTTCGAAACGAATTTCGTTCTGCAGGAGCCGGCTTACAGCTCCATTTACCCGATCGGGCCGGCCCTCGCGCTGGCTCTGGGCCAGGTGGTTTTCCACATTCCCTGGGCGGGCGTGGTGCTCTCGGCGGCGGCATTCTGCGCGCTGTGTTACTGGATGCTGCGCGGCTGGACCACGCCGGGATGGGCCCTGCTCGGCGGGCTCCTCGCGGTCTGCGAGTTCGGCCCGCTCAGCTATTGGATGAACTGCTACTGGGGCGGCGCGGTCTCGGCGGCGGCGGGCTGCCTGGTGTTCGGGGCGCTGCCGCGGCTGCGGGAACACGGCCGGATTCGCGACGCCATCCTGCTGGGCCTCGGCATTGGCGCGCAGATGCTCTCGCGCCCTTATGAATCGGTGATTCTGGACGTGGCCGTCGTTCTGTTCTTTCTCCCGGCGCTGCCGAGGTTCGTAAAGGTAGCGCCTGCTGTCGTCATCGCCATCGTGCTCTCTGTGTCGCCCGCCATCGCCCTGCTCGCTTTTCACAACCGCGCCGTCACCGGCAGTTGGACCACGCTCCCCTACATGCTCAGCCGCTATCAGTACGGCGTACCCACCACGTTCACGTTCCAGCCCAATCCGGTCCCGCACGCGCACCTCACCGCGGCCCAGCAGCTCTACTACGAAGAGCAATCGGCCGCCCACGACGCGACGCCGGGTTTCTTCGGCCGGCTGGCCAGCCGCCTCCCGTTCGCGCGTTTCTTTCTTCTGCCTCCGCTGTTCCTGGCTCTGCCGTTTTTCCTGCTTCTGGTTCGCCAGTTCCGCTTTGCCTGGGTGGCGCTCACGCTGCTTCTGTTCGCGCTCGGCTCCAACTTCTACCCGTACTTCTTCCCGCATTACGTCGCCGCGGCGGCGTGTCTGGTGGTGCTGGCAGCGGTGGCAGGATTGGAGCGGATGAGCAGATTCAACAGCCTCGCCGCGCGATGGATCGTCATCCTGTGCGGCGCGCATTTTCTCTTTTGGTATGGCGTACACGCGCTCGGCGACGAGAGGATTCTGAGCGCCCTGAGCCCGTACGGCGCCTGGGATGTGATCCCCCACGGCGACCCCGAGCATCGCATCGCCATCGACACGCAACTGGCCGGGGCCCCCGGCAAACAGCTCGTATTCGTGCGCTACTGGGCCAGGCATGGCCCCCACGAGTGGATCCACAACGCGGCCGACATCGACGGCGCTCGGGTGATGATGGCGCTGGATCTCGGTCCCGAAGAGAACCAGAAGCTGGAGCGCTACTACCCCGGCCGCGCCGCCTGGCTTCTGGAGCCGGACGCGCTTCCTCCCAGGCTGACACCGTATCACGCGCGGGAGGAGACGCCGCCGGCGCCCCAGCCTGCGTCGAATGTCCCGAATAACGGCATAGTGCTGGAGCAGGTGCGCTGAACCCGCCCCCGCCGGGTGCTCAGGATCGCTACTTCCTGCCTCCCTTGCACTTTGAGCCGGAGTGTCCTCCCGCACCGTTCTGGTGGGCCGACAACGCGGCCTGGGCGGTCGGGCTTAACTGAACGGAGTCCGTTTTGGGGGTGGACGATTCCTGGTTATTCGGCTTCTGGGTTGATGTTCTTGTGGACGGGGCCACAGGTTGGGCTTGCGTGACGTTCGATATAGCACTGACCATATTGGAGTCCTTGACTACGCATATCGTCCGATCGGACTTTTATGTGAATCGCTTGTCCGCTTGGTTGTGCGAAACTGGCAGGAACGCCGTACGCGCGGGATCTGGCCAGGAGAATGACGTGGCAGACATTCAACACGCCATTCAGATTGCGTCGACACCGGAAACAGTCTATCCGTTGATCGCGACGGCCGGCGCCTTCGGCCAATGGTGGGCGACGGACATAGCGGAGATCGAGGGTGCGGTCGAACTGGGCTTCTTCGACCGCGCTACGGTCTACCGGCTAAGGCTCGCTATCGATAATCCGCCAGTCCAGGCGGAATGGATATGCGAGACGGGCGACCAGTGGAACGGCACGCACATCATTTTCCGGCTGGAGGCCGGGAGTTCCGGAAGCCTGCTGCGCTTCTACTTCGTCTCCTGTAACACCACCTGTGGCGAACTGATGTTTCGGCTAAAGGCGGCCGCGGAGGGCAAATCGCCCGGACCGCTGTTTCTCGCCAGCGGCACGGCGTATTAGCGCGGCTCGGTTCCGGCGTTTCCGAGCCGCGACAGTAATGGAGCGGATGCGCCGACACTAATCACGCCGTGTTTAATCCTGAAGCGGGGCCCTCAGTCGTACCGCAGCGCCTCCATGGGGTCCACTCGGAGCGCCCGGCGGGCCGGGAGGTAGCTGGCCAGCACGGCAATCGCCAGCAAAGCGCCGGGAATGCCCACCAAAATCAGCGGATCGTTGCTGCTGATGCCGAAGAGAAAGCCCTTCAGAATGCGCGCGACGCCCAGCGCCCCCGCCGTGCCGAGGGCGACTCCGATTCCCGCCAGGATCGCGCTGCGGCCCACGATGTGACGCAGAACGTCGCTGTCCCGCGCGCCCAGCGCCATGCGCAGTCCGATTTCATGGGTGCGCTGGCTCACCGAGTACACGGTGAGGCCGTACGTGCCCACAGTGGCCAGCACCAGCGCGAGAATGGCGAACACCCCGATCAGGCCCATGGCCACGCGGCGCAGAATGGTGGACTCCGCGACGACGTCCCGCATCGGGCGGACGTCGGCGATGGGCTGCTCCGCATCCAGCGACAGAACCTCGCGGCGGATCGCAGCCGCGAGCTGCCCCGGGTCCGATCCGCTGTGCACCACCAGGCTCATGGACTCGAACTCATTCGCCTGCTTCTGCGCGTACGGCAGAAACACGGCCGGCTCCACCTTCTGGTCGAGCCCGTACAGCTTCACGTCCGCCACCACGCCCACGATCTCGCGCGCCGGCTCGTTCCACGGCGGAAACTGCAGCCGCTTGCCGACGGGGTTGCCGCCGGGCAGGTGTCTCCGCGCCATGGCCTCGTTGATGATGATCACCCCGGGGGAGCTGCCCGTGTCATGGGCATCGAAATCGCGCCCGTGGTGCAGCGGAATGCCCATGGCGGCGAAGAACCCCGGCGTGATCACCCGCAAATCGGCCAGGGGCTCTTGTCCCTCGCGCGGAACCGGCTGGTCCGGCACGCGGAACGGGTCCACCTCGACGCGGGTGGTCAGGAAGGTCTGCCGGAAGGGCAGGAACGAGATCGCGCCGGCGGATTCGACGCCCGGCAACGCTTGTACGTGTTCCACCACGTCGCGGAAGTACCGCTTGCGCTTCTCCTCTTCCGGATAGCGCGCTCTGGGCACCGTGAGCTGCATGGTGAGCAGGTTTTTGGTGCGCAGGCCCGGGTCCACCGACATCAGCCGGATGAAACTGTGCGAGAGCAGGCCGGCCGCAACCGCCAGCACCAGCGCCAGCGCGATCTCCGCCACCACCAGGCCGTCGCGGATTCTCTGCGTTCCGCCGCTGGCCGGCGTGCGGCCGGAGGCGCGGAGCGCGTCGTTGAGGTCCGCCTTCGATGTCCGGATGGCCGGCGCGGCGCCGAACAGGATCCCGGTCAGCAGCGCCACCGCGAACGTGAACGCCAGCACGTTGCGGTCGATGCTCATCTGCTGCATGCGCGGGAGCGCGTCCGGCATGATGCCACGCAACAGGCCGATCGACCACTGGGCCAGCAACAGGCCGCACGCCCCGCCCAGCAACGCGAGGATGACGCTCTCGGTGAGCAACTGCCGCACAATCCGCAACCGCCCCGCGCCCAGCGCCGCGCGGATCGCGATCTCCCGCTGGCGCCCGGCCGCTCTGGCGAGCAGCAGGTTGGCCACGTTGGCGCAGGCCAGCAGAAGCAACAACCCCACCGCGCCAAGCAGGATCATCAGCGGCGGTGCCAGAAGGCCCGTGACCAGCCGGTTCATGGGGATAACCACGACGCCCCACCCTTCATCCGCCGCCGGATACTGCCGCGCCAGACGCTGCGCGATGCCGGTCATCTCCGCCTGCGCCTGGGCCACGGTGACGCCCGGCTTCAGGCGCGCGAATACGGCCCGGTTGCGGCTGTTGCGCTGGGCGCTGTTGGGGTCCATGGCCATCGGGGTCCAGATGTCGATGCGGCCCAGGAACATGGCCTTTTCGCTGGGCAGGACGCCCACCACGGTGCGCGGCAGGCCGTCAATGGTCAGGCGCCGGCCAATCGCCGACGGGTCACCATGCAGCTCGCTCCGCCAGAACCCCTCGCTCACCAGCGCCACGCCAGGCCCGCCCGGAAGGTCCTCCTCGGCGGTGAACTCGCGGCCGAGCAGCGGCTTCATGCCGATGATGTCGAAGAACGCGGCGGAAGCCTTGCCGGCGGGAACCCGCTCGGGCTCGCGGCCGGCCACCACGTTGACGCCGTATTCGGGGAAGGCAAAAGCAGTCCCGGTCTTCTCGAAGGAACGGCTCTGCCGTTTCCAGTCGAGGTAGTTGGCTTCGGAGACTACAATCAGCGGCAGGTCGATTTTGGCGGTCTTTTCCCACAGGCTGACCACGCGGTCGGCATCGCGCAGCGGCAATGGGCGCAGCAGCACCGCGCTTACCATGCTGAAGATGGCGCTGTTGGGGCCGATCCCCAGCGCCAGCGCCAGAACGGCAACCACGGCGAACCCCGGGTTGGCGAGCATGGTTCGGACGGCGTAGCGGATGTCCTGGATCATATCTGTTACTACGGTATCCGATGGCGCGGTGTTCAGACGTCAATCGGCGGCGGTCAAAGCTCCAGCCGGGCCATGACCGTGTCGCGGGTCAGCCTGGCCAGGTCGAACAGCGCCGTTTCCTGGCCGGCCAGCAGTTCGGGGAAGTCACCCGGATATCGGATCCCGACGCCGAAGGGGCTCAGCGCACCGATTCCACCAAGAGTCACCGCCACCTCGGGCATGACCGGCGCCAGCAACTCCAGGAGCTGGTCGAGATCGTGGGTCCGGGGAAACTCGATCGGGACGCTCACGAGCAACGCCTTCAGATACTTTTCGGCAGCCTGCTGGCAGTGGAAAGCGATGACTTCGTGAATCGGGTCGGTATCCCGAAGCAGACTCTCCGCCGCGCGGTAATCCAGCTCGGCTTTCCTTATCCACTGCTGCGCGAGATCGCGTGCGACATCTTCAGGCGGCTTCATAGATCACCCGGCCATACTTATGTGCCGGGTAGGCGATACCACCGAAGACGTTCTTCGATTCCTCGAACTTCCCGGTCGCGATGAGGAACACGTCAAACGGGAACCCCAGGCCGCGCAGAGCCTGACGCAGCCTGACGTATTCCTCGATCGTGTTGGCCGGCGCCGGAGAGACAACCAGCAGATCGATGTCGCTGTCGCGCGTCATGGTGCCGGTCGCGGCTGATCCGAAGAGGATGATGCGGTCCGGCAGGACGACATCCAACAGCCGCCGGACGATCTCCTGAACCAGATGGTCATCGACGCCCATCACTGCCATCCTACGCAACGCGCCGGGGCATGTCCACTGGCCCAGCAGAGTCGTTGGCGGCCGAGTATCTGTTACCCCCGTTTCGAGATGAGGCTGCCCACCGGGGAACACGCCATCGTGGACATCCCGGCTGCGCCGGAATCACCGGCGAAACCGCTACCATGATGGCCCCAGGGGCGAGACAGCATTGTGCCCTGGTCATAAACACCGCCAAACCTGAGGATGAGCCGGCCGTCCGGACGACGCCGGACATGGCAGGCGGCCCCGCCGCCGATTCATCTTCGTCGAGCCATCGCCGATAAGCCGGATGTGCGGAAGACAAGTGGGCCACGGCAATGCGGGCCGCGCGAGAATCTGCCGCTGGTCGGACGGCCGCCAGCGTCGTCTCATCGAGAATTATTCGGGACGCTGAGTACTACTAATAGCAGCGAAGGACGATGCCCGTAACCCTCCAGCGGCACGACTCCCACTGGCTGATCAGGCTGGAAGGTCAGGTCACCATCGCGTCCGCGGCGGAGCTGAAAACGCTGCTGCTCGAGTGGCTTGCCGCCGAAAAGGATCTGGAGCTGGATCTTGCGGACGCCGAGGAGATCGACATCACCATCATGCAGTTGCTCTGGGCCGCCGCGCGAGAGGCTGCGCGAACGGGCGCGGGATTTGTGGCCCGCGCATCAACTGCGGCCATCCTCGCCATGCGCGACGCGGGCTTTGCTCAGATACCCGGGTTCCCGGGTCCGGGGTGACGAATGAGTAAGGCGATTCCCTTAGCCGACGATCCCGTTACCAGGCGGCAGATGGCCAACTCCCCCCGGCCGCCGCCTGCGCCGCAATCGATCCCGCTGATGGCTTCCGGCCTGCGGAGGCCTGCGGATCATGATGCTCGCCGGGAATCGCTCCGGCGGGAAGGCGGAGCGGCCGGCGCGACAGGCCGGATCGTGAAGCCCTGCCGCGGGCGGCGAACGTTGGCCGTCGTGAAAAGGACCATGGGGTGACGGACAGATTCAAGCAGGGTTTTCACGAGGAAGCCCGCGAGTTGCTCGGCGAACTGGAAGCCGCGCTGCTGGAGCTGGACCAGAAGCGCGACGATCCCGAAATTGTCGGGCGGGCATTCCGGGCGCTGCACACGATCAAGGGATCGGGCGCGATGTTCGGCTTCGACGACATCGCCCGCTTCGCTCACAAGCTGGAGGCGGTTTTCGACCAGTTGCGCAAGGGCGAGCTGGCGGCCACCACCGACCTGATCAATCTGTCTCTTGCCGCCGGCGATCAGATCAGGATCATGCTGGACGCGGCTGCCGGCGGGGGCGCTGCCGATCAGGACTGCACCTGGCACCTTCTTGCCGAACTCAGCAGATTGACCGGCTCGCCGGAGCCTCACCGCGACGCCGCGCCAGTCCTGCCGGCAGAGGCTCTCGCCGCCGAGCCGGGTCTGTCGGCGGAGTGGCTGGTCCACTTTCGGCCCGGCCCGGACGTGTTGTTGAACGGGACCAACCCGCTGGTCCTCCTGCGCGAGATGCGGGAACTGGGACAATTCCTGGTGCAGCTCGACACCGCCGCGATTCCCCCGCTCGGCGAGATGGATCCGGAGCGCTGCTACGTCGCCTGGGACATGATCCTGCGGACCGCCGCGGGGCGGGACGCGATCCGGGACATCTTCATCTTTGTCGAGGATGACTGCGAGCTGCGGATTGAGCCGGCTTCCGGCGATGCCCCGGGCGCCCTCGCGCCGGCGGCGGCAGCAAAGCCGCAGTCGGAGGCCGCTCCCGGCGCCGGCGGGCCGGGAGCGGCCTCGAGCATTCGAGTTTCGGCCGAAAAGCTGGATCAGCTCGTAAATCTGGTGGGCGAGCTGGTCACCGTGCAGGCCCGCCTGAGCGAGGTCTCCGCGCGGCGGGACGATGCGGACATTGCGGCCATTTCCGAGGAAGTCGACCGGCTGACGGCAGAGTTGCGCGAGAACTCCATGAGCATCCGGATGATGCCCCTGCGCAACACCTTCGAACGATTTCGCCGGCTGGTTCACGATCTCGCTATTGAACTGCACAAGCAGGCCGATCTGGTTACCGAGGGGGCGGACACGGAACTGGATAAGACGGTGATCGATCGGCTGAACGATCCGCTGGTCCATCTGATCCGCAACAGCATGGATCACGGCATCGAGACCCCGGAAGCGCGCCGCGCGGCAGGCAAGGACCCCACCGCCACCATTCGCCTGTCCGCCCTGCACTCCGGCGCGCAGGTGTTAATCCGGGTAAGCGATGACGGGCGCGGTCTGGACGCGTCGGCGGTGCGCGCGCGCGCCATCGAGCAGGGCTTGATCGACGCCTCGGCGCAGCTCCCGGAATCCGAACTCTTCTCCCTGATCCTGACGGCCGGCTTCTCCACCGCCCGCGAGGTCACCGATGTCTCCGGCCGCGGCGTCGGCATGGACGTAGTCCGCCGCAGCGTGGACGCTTTGCGCGGCTCCATCGAGATGAGCAGCAAGCCGGGAGCCGGCCTCACCGTGACCCTGCGCCTTCCCCTGACCCTGGCCATCATCGACGGGCTGCTGGTACGCGTCGGCCACACCCATTTCATATTGCCTCTGGCCAACAGTCTGGAGTGCCTCGAGCTGACCCGCCAGGACATTCAGGACGCGCACGGGAATTGTCTGGCCAGCGTGCGCGGCGAAACTATTCCCTACATCCGGCTCAGCGAGTATTTCGAGATGGACACGCCGCCGCCGGAACGCGAGCAGATTATGGTAGTCGAAACCGAGGACGGGCGCTACGGGCTGGCCGTGGACGAAGTACTCGGAAACCATCAGACCGTCATCAAGAACCTGGGCCGGTTTTATCGCAATGTTCCGGCGGTATCCGGAGCCACCATCCTCGGCAACGGAACCGTAGCCCTGATTCTCGATTCGCACCGTCTGGTGCAGCACGCAGTCCAGGCAGCGTCTCAGGACCGCCGCTCGGAAGCCCGAAAACCCCAGCGGAATCACAGTCTGCGCAGCCAACCGTCCACCCACGCGAACGCATTCATGCGAAAGGAAAACAGAATCCATGTTACAGAAAGCAAACGGTAAGAGCAGGCCGCACGGCGCTGGCAACGGCGGCGCCGCCATCGCCGAATATGACGCGCCCGACGAGCGCGTCGCCCGCGGCAGCTCGGGAAAAGCGGGAGACCAGGAGATGCAGCGCGTATCTCAGGAGGTCCTGCGCCTGCTGGACGCATCCCGCCAGGGGCGTCTGGAAGAACGCGCCAAGCCCGATCAGTTTCAGGGGGTTCACCGCGAAATCGTGCAGGGCATCAACGATATGCTCGATGCCATTCTCGTCCCCCTGGGGGAAAACACCCGCATCCTGGCCCAAATCTCCAACGGTAAGATCGACGAACTGATTACCCAGAACTACAAGGGCGACCACGAGAAGATGAAGCAGGGTGTCAACAACATTGCGGTCGCCCTGCAGGCCCTGCAAAAGGAAATGGCGCGCATGAACGACTTTGCGAAGGAAGGGCAGCTCTCCGAGCGCGCCAAGCCGGATCAGTTCCAGGGCGCGTACGCGGAGATTGTGCGCAGCGTGAATGCCACGCTGGATGCCATTCTCGTCCCGATTGGCGAGGGGAACCGCGTGCTGGACCAGGTCGCCAACGGCAAGATCGACGAACTGATCACCCGGAACTACAAGGGCGATCACGACAAGATGAAGCAGGCCATCAACAACATCGCGATCGCCCTGCAGGCTCTGCAGAAGGAAATGGCCCGCATGAGCGACTTTGCGAAGGAAGGGCAGCTCTCCGAGCGCGCCAAGCCGGATCAGTTCAAGGGCGCGTACGCGGAGGTTGTGCGCGGCGTGAATGCTACGCTGGATGCCATTCTGGTGCCGATTGGCGAGGGGAACCGGGTGTTGGACCAGGTCGCTAACGGCAAGATCGACGAACTGATCACCCAGAACTATAAGGGCGACCACGAGAAGATGAAGCAGGCGGTCAACAACATCGCGGTCGCCCTGCAGGCTCTGCAGAAGGAAATGGCCCGCATGAGCGACTTTGCGAAGGAAGGGCAGCTCTCCGAGCGCGCCAAGCCGGATCAGTTCAAGGGCGCGTACGCGGAGGTTGTGCGCGGCGTGAATGCCACGCTCGATGCCATCCTGGTGCCGGTGGGAGAAAGCATTCGCATCCTGGACCAGGTCTCCAAAGGCAAGATCGACGAACTGGTTACCCAGAACTACAAGGGCGACCACGAAAAGATGAAGCAGGCCATCAACAACGTGGCTGTGGTCCTGCAGTCGCTGCAGAGGGAACTGGCTCGCCTGGCCGAAGCGTCCAAGGCGGGAAAACTGACGGAACGCGGCAACCACGAGCAATTCCAGGGCGCCTACGCCGCCATCGTGCGCGGCATGAACGCCATCCTCGACGCTGTTATTATTCCACTCAACTTCTCCGCCGGGTACATAGATCGCATCAGCAAGGGCGACCTGCCGCCGCAGATCACCGATACCTATCATGGCGAGTTCAACACCATCAAGGACAACCTGAACGCGCTCATCGTCGCCCTGAACGATGTCACGCGCGCGGCCGAAGAGATCGCCCAGGGCAATCTGATGGTTGCCGTCAGGGAGCGGTCCGCTCAGGACAAGCTGATGCAGGCTTTGATCGGCATGATGGCCGGTCTCACCCGCACGGTGACCGAGATTCGCAGTATTGCCGGCGAGGTAGCTTCCGCCAGCCAGGCCATCAGCACGTCCTCGGTGCAGGTGTCCAACGGCGCCAGCGCGCAGGCGGCGTCGGCCGAGGAAGCCTCCTCCTCGATGGAGGAAATGGTCTCCAACATCAAGCAGAACGCCGATAATGCGCAGCAGACCGACAAGATCGCCACCAAATCCGCGATTGACGCGCAGGAGAGCGGCAAGTCCGTGCTGGGGGCGATCGCGGCAATGAAGGAAATTGCCAGCAGAATCTCCATCATCGAGGAGATTGCGCGGCAAACGAACCTGTTGGCCCTGAATGCGGCCATCGAGGCGGCCCGCGCCGGCGAGCACGGGAAAGGGTTCGCCGTGGTGGCCGCGGAGGTGCGCAAGCTGGCGGAGCGCAGCCAGAAGGCGGCCGGCGAGATCAACCAGCTCTCGGGCACGACCGTGAAAGTGTCGGAAAAAGCCGGTGAGATGCTGGAAAAGCTGGTGCCGGACATCCAGAAGACGGCGGAGCTGGTGCAGGAGATCACCGCCGCCAGCAAGGAGCAGGACACCGGCGCCGAGCAGATCAACAAGGCGCTGCAGCAACTGGAGAAGGTCATTCAGCAGAATGCCTCCGCGGCCGAAGAGATGGCCTCCACGACGGAGGAACTCACCGGCCAGGCCGATCAACTGCTGACGGCTCTCGGATTCTTCCGCACGGGAGATACCGGACAGGGGCCCGCCGCGCACTCCGTCGCCGCGAAGCCCGCCTCCTCGGTGGCAAAGCTCCGGGAGGCGGTGGCCCATGCCGCCCCGCCATCCGCGTCGAAGACGGCTCGCAAGACCGGAGTCGCTCTGAAGATGAGAGAGACGGGCGATTCGACGGATAAGGACTTCGAGCGCTACTGAACGGGTGCGGCGCGGGTCCCGGACGAGCCGCGCCGCAACTGCAAGCTGCGAAAGGAAGACGAATCATGAGCGTTACCGAAATCACTGAAACACGGCAGTACCTTACATTCCGGCTGGGCAACGAGGTGTTCGCAACCGACGTCGCCAAAGTCCGCGAAGTGCTCGATTTCACCACCATCACCCGAATCCCACGCACGCCGGACTTCATGAGCGGCGTGATCAACCTCCGCGGCAACGTGGTGCCGGTAGTCGATCTCCGGCTGTGCTTCGAAATGTCGAAGACGGAGAAAACGGTGAACACCTGCATCGTGGTTGTGGAGATGCTGGTGGACGGCGAGTCCAACGTGATCGGCGCGTTGGCCGACTCGGTGGAGGAGGTGATCGATCTGGAGCCGGAACAGATCCAGCCTCCGCCCCGAATCGGCACCAAGATCCGGACCGATTTCATCAAGGGCATGGGCAAGCGCGATGCTCAACTGATCATGATCCTGGACATCGACCGCGTTTTCTCCACCGAGGAATTGTCGGCGTTCCACGGCGCCGAGCTGGGCAAACCCCTGGCGGAAGTGACCGCGTGACCGCGAGCGGGGCGCGTTTCGATACCGCCCCGCTTCGCCCCGTTCGGGCAATTCGGGGACAGGCGACGAATTTCCGCGCCGGGAAGCCACTGAAGACAATCCACCGGCCGCGGCGGAAACTTCGTGCCTGTCCCCGAATCGGACGAGCAGATACTTCTACCGCCTGCTGACGCGCGCGGCTCGATAACATCCTGCAAACTCAGGACATCGGGACCGAGCCGCGACGGTCACGGAGCGGTCCGGTTAATTCCACACACTTTCTGAGGGAGTGGAAAACGAGAGCTTGTGCAAGCAGGTACCAGATGCATATCGACATCCCCAATGAGAGTCTGTCGGCTGCGGATTTCGACCGGCTCCGCTCCCTGATCCACGCGGAATCCGGCATCACTCTGAACCAGGAAAAGAAGACCATGCTGGAAGTCCGGCTCAGACGCCGGCTCCACGGCCTTCATTTCTCCTCGTGCGCCGAGTACTGCGACTACCTTTTCGCGCCCGCCACCAGAGAAAAGGAACTGGTCCATCTAATTGACGCCGTTACCACGAATAAGACCGACTTCTTCCGCGAACCGGACCATTTTGAGTACCTCACCGGCAAGGCGCTCCCGGACCTGGACGCGCGCAATGGCCCGGACAGAAGATCGCTCGTCTGGAGCGCCGGATGCGCCACGGGAGAGGAGCCCTATACGCTGGCCATGGTGCTCAGCGAGTATGCGGAGGGCCGGCCCGGCTTTCAGTTCAGCGTGCTGGCAACCGATATCAGCACGACGGTGCTGCAGCGGGCCGGCATGGGCATTTTCAAGTCCGATGTCGTGAGACCGGTGCCCCAGAGCTTGCGCAAAAAATATCTCATGCGCAGCCGCGATCCGGGCTCCGATTTGGTTCGTATCGTTCCCGAGCTTCGCGCGAAGATCGAGTTTCGGCGCGTGAACTTCATGGACGCGGACCACGGCCTCTCCGAGTCGCCGGAAATCATCTTCTGCCGAAACGTCATTATTTATTTCGACCGGCCAACGCAGATTCGGCTTCTCCAGAACCTGGTCCGGCGGCTCACCCCCGGCGGGTACTTCTTTGCGGGTCACTCCGAATCCCTGCAAAACATGGACCTGCCGCTGGTTTCGGCGGGACCGGCAGTCTACAGGAAGCGCGGATGATGGCGGATCTGCCGGAAATCAGTGTCCAGCCCGGGCAACTCTATCTGGCGCGAAGCCCCATGATCCTGCAAACGATTCTCGGATCGTGCGTGAGCGTCACCTTCCGGAGCGCGCGCCTGGGCGCTGCGGCGTTGTGCCATGGCGTACTGCCCAAATGCCCTCGGGGAGCCGGCGCCCCGGATGGCTACCGCTACGTGGATTTCAGCATCCGCTACCTGGCCCGGCAGTTTGACGCGCTGGGGGCCTTCCGGCAGGAGGTGGAAGTAAAACTTTTCGGCGGCGCGGATGTGCTCTCCGTTCCTGCGGCCAGGGCCCACAAGGCGACTGTTGGCGCCCTGAATTGCCGGACCGCGCTGGAGGTCCTGGAACGGGAAGGCTTCAGGGTGGCGGCATCCGATCTGGGCGGACTGCGGGGCCGCACCATCCGGTTCGATACCGAAACCGGCGAAGTGCTGGTGCACCGGCTGGGCGCCTTGAACGGTCCCCGGTTTACCGGCGACGATGGCGGAGCGTCGTTGGAGAATCGGAGGACCGGGGTATGAGCAAGCCCAAAATCCGCGTCCTCATCGTGGACGATTCCTCGGTGGTGCGTCAGACGTTGAGCAGGATTCTCTCCAGCGACCCGCTGATCGAGGTTATCGCGACGGCGTGCGATCCCTTCGTCGCCGCCGAGCGAATCGGCGAACAAGTCCCGGATGTGATCATGCTCGATATCGAGATGCCGCGCATGGACGGGCTGACGTTTCTGCGGAAAATCATGACGCAGCACCCCATACCGGTGGTCATCTGTTCCAGCCTCGCCGAAGAGGGCGCCCAGAGCACGCTCAAAGCCCTCGAGTATGGGGCGGTGGATATTATCGCCAAGCCGAGGCTGGGGAGCAAACAGTTTCTGGAAGAGGCGCGCGTAATGCTCTGCCAGGCCGTCCGCGCCGCCGCGGTGGCGCGGTTGCGCGCACCCGGTCCGAGCCATACGGTTGAGCCGAAGCTTACCGCCGACGCCATTCTCTCCCGATCGACCACCGCCATGCTCGAAACCACGGAGAGGGTAGTCGTAATCGGCGCATCCACCGGGGGAACCGAGGCGCTCCGGTCGCTGCTGGAAGTCCTGCCCCCGGATGCCCCCGGAATCGTAATCGTGCAGCACATGCCGGAGATATTTACCCGCGCCTTCGCGGACCGCCTCGACAGCCTCTGCCGGATTTCCGTGAAAGAGGCGGAACGCAACGACACGGTCCTGCGCGGGCGCGCGCTGATTGCGCCCGGCAACCATCACACGCTCCTCAAGCGAAGCGGCGCGCGATACTATGTGGACATTAAGGACGGGCCCCTGGTCTCCCGCCATCGCCCTTCGGTGGACGTGCTGTTTCGCTCAGCCGCGCGCTACGCGGGACCCAATGCGGTAGCCGTGATCATGACCGGGATGGGCGACGACGGCGCCAGCGGGATGCTCGAAATGAAGCAGGCCGGAGCGGCGACCATCGCTCAGGATGAAGCGACCTCGGTGATTTTCGGCATGCCCAAGGAGGCCATTGAGCGCGGCGCCGTGGACACCATCCTGCCGTTGCCGGAGATCGCCGGAGCGATCCTCGCTTACGCGCACTGAGAGCGGCGCGCGGGACACGATTCCGGCTGTCCGCGGCGCCGCACGGAAATGGCGGACTCCAGCCACTACTTCGCCTTCCGGTGCAGGGGAGCGTCCCGGTTCACGGCGCGGATGGGAGGATGGCGTCAACCAGTATCATTTGCCCGGCGCCAGCTTCCGGCTGAGCTCCTCGTCTTCCATCGCTTCGCCCATGTCCAGCGCTTTATCCCAGCGAAGGTCCTGTGCCGCTCCCAGCGAAAACGATTTCTGCGCAAACCGTCCAGCGCGCTGGCGCTTCTCGCCGAGCGAGCCCTTGCGAGCGGGTTCATTAAGCGCTTCCCTGGCGGGAGAGCGTGGCATCATCTTCACGCTACGATTCTGGCATCTGTCATGATGCGGCTACCGGCTGGCCGCCTGCGCCCGCGCGTCCGACGCGTCCAGAAACTCCCGCAGCTTCCGGCCCAGCGGCTCCGCGTTGCGCGTCTCGCACTCCCAGATCACCAGCACGCTCCAGCCCGCCGCCTCCAGCGCGGCCAGATTGCGCCGGTCGCGCGTCGCGTTCCCATCCCGCTTGTTCGCCCAAAAGGCGGCGTTGGTGGCGGGCTTCACGCGTCCGTGCGGGCAATCGTGTACGTGCCAGAAGCAGCCGTGCACCAGGATCACTTTGCGGCGCGCCGGAAACACCAGGTCCGGCTTGCCCGGCAGCTCCCGGCGATGCAGCCGGAAGCGATACCCCATGCGGTGCGCGAGCGAGCGCACAATTCTCTCCGGCCTGGTGTCGGCGCCGCGGATGGCCGACATGTTCCGGCGGCGCTGTTCCGGCGTGAGGACGTCCGTCATGCCCGCTCAGCATCAGCATAGCTGATGGCCTGCGAACAAGCATGGACACAAGCATATCGAGGATGCTGGACGAAGTCCGGCAGCAGCCGGTGGCGCGGGCGGTGGGTTTCCGCTTTGACGGCGACGCGGGGGACGTTGACTATGTCGATAACCACTAAGAGGAACCAGCCCGTGACCATGAAAAACCCGCCTCACCCCGGCCTTGTCGTGTTGCAGGAATGCATTGAGCCTTCAGGCTTGACCATCACGCGAGCAGCCGAGGCCCTTGGCGTCACGCGCAACACGCTTTCGGAACTTCTAAACGGGAAGCGCGGCATATCTCCCGAAATGGCCGTGATGCTAGCGAAGACTTTCGGCGGCACCGCCGAAGGCTGGCTTGTGCAACAGGCCCAGTATGATCTGGCCCACGTTCGCGCCGACTAGATGAAGCTCAAGCGGATGGAACTCGTTTAACCCAGCACCGGATATTCTCCCCCGAAAGCGAGGGGGTTGATTTCACTTCAAACCAGATGGAAGCGAAACTGGTTTCAAGGATGCGGTCATATTGTAATTGTTGAGATCAATATGGATCGGCTTTGTGTTTATAACCGAGATCGGAACTAGCCAATACGCAGCAGACGATGGCGTCCAGTTCGTGGCGCAGAGGAGGTGTTCCCCGGGCGGGATGTCCTGAATCTCGAACTTGCCCTCGACGTCGGATCTCACGACTTTGATGGCCGTCTTAGCCGCGACCATGTCCAGGACTTGCAGATCTGTCTTTTCGGTGTTGTAGCACATGGATGGGGCTATCTGACTGAACTTCATTAGCGACAGCAACTGCAAGGACACCAAACCACCGGACTGGATAAAAGCCAAGTTAATGTTCCCTTGCGCCTTTTCAGTGGAGGCCTGACACGAGGAGAATCTCTCTAAAGACGTTGCTACTTCGGACTTGAAGGTGGGCCGGCAAAGTGCAATCTGCAGACCACGAAGGATCTCGGATTTGCCTGGGGACTCACTGAAATAGGCACCTCCGGTGATCGTACCCGTCCGCTCGAAAAGGGCATGCAGAGAGCGCGAGCCTCCCTGAAAAAGCAGAGCAACGACGATGCCTGCCACAAACGCTAAGCCTACACAGATCAGCGAAATTATGGTGAATGACTTCCTCGTCACTTTCTCGTTCCTCAACAGGCAGTGTCGATGATAGTCAGCTCGTGCGTTTTGAGGTGCTCTGGATCGAGTTGATTATGTTTAGAGTTGCAGTTTCCGTCCATATTGCCTTCTCCTTCCCGCTTGCATCGCGCTCAATACTAAGGTCATCAACCCGTCGCGCATAAAGACTTGGTGGATCGTGACCACAGAAAACCTGTCCATCCCACTGGGCGCCATTCAGTGAGCCGAATCGGGCGAGATGGGAATTGCCACCCCTGGCCCAGTGCATTTGTTGACCTAATGAGTAAAAGTGTGTGACGTAAAGAAGCTCGACGAATCGGCGGACGCTCTCACCTGAGCGACGCGTATTAATGATAGCGGCAACTCTATCTGTATCTGTGTATTTGTCGAAGTCGTCTACGCCCCACTGCCAAGTCACTAGCCACGCTTCCATCTTGCGGGGTGTCTTCAAGCGAGAGTCTCCTCTCTGAAGGGGAGTCTACCATGTTTCCCGATATAGCTGACGTGGATCGGATTTCGCCAGCCACGCGGCAGGCCCACATCCCTGCGGCGGAGCCTCTTCTACTCCGAACTCCCCGCCCCCACCGCCACCGCCCGCGTCCCCGAGCTGAACCGCTTCACCACCGCCACGCCCACAAAAATGATCGCCATCCCCAGCGCCTCGCGCGCGCCGAACCGTTCGCGGTAGACCAGCCACCCCAGAATCACCGCCACCACCGGGTTCACGTAGTTGTAAATACTCACGACGGAAACCGGCAGCTTGTCCATCACATAAATGAACGCGCTATATCCGACAATCGAACCGAAAACCACCAGCCATCCCAGCGCCATAACGCCGCGCATGGTCAGGTGCGGCACATGCGGACTGAGGAAAAACGCGGGAACGGCGGCGGCGAAACCGGTGGCCAGTTGCTGCACCGCGCCGCTCACCACCGGATGCGCGGCCGTGACATAGCGCCGCTGCAGCACCGAGCCAACCGCCCACCCGCAGCAACCGAGCTGCAGCAGCAGAAACCCGCTCAGCAGGCCGCCGTGCGCGCCGTGTCCGAAGGCATCCTGCGACACCAGAACCACAGTCCCCGCAAGCCCCACCAGCATGCCGACAATCGCAGGCATGCGAAGCCGCTCGCCACTCGGAAGCGCCGCCTCCACGCCGGTCATCCAGAACGGCGACGTGGTGATGAAGACGCTGGCCATGCCGCTGGGAACCCACGTCTCCGCGAAAACCAGCGCGCCGTTGCCCACCGCCAGCGTAACCACGCCGTACAGCGCCGTGAAGAACAGCTCGCGCCCGTAGGGGATGCGTGCCCGCGACGCTCGCGCGGCAATCAGCAGAATGGCGCCCGACAACGTGTAGCGAAGCGACAGCAGCGTGGCCGGGGGGAAGCACTCCAGCGCCATGCGAATGGTCAGATACGTGGTGCCCCAGAACAGGCACACGGCGCCCAGCGCAATCCACGCGCGGTAATTGGAGTGCCCTGGCAACATTCAGGGTAACATTGAGGTTTGATCGTCACTCTTACCGCAAATCCTGCCATTGACAAGACTGTAACCGTGGACCGGCTGGTGTTCGAGGATCGTGCCTACATCCTCTCCACCACCGAGTCGGCCGGTGGCCGCGGCATCAACGCCTCGCGCGTGCTGCATTCGTTCGGAGCCGAAACGCTGGCCATTCTGGTGTCCGGCGGACCCGGCGGCGAGCGCCTGGAGGAACTCCTAGCCACGGCCGGATTCCCCACGGAGGTGGTCCGCATCAGCCACGAAATCCGCAGCAATCTGACCATTTCCGACCAGCAGGGTCTCACCGTGAAGCTGAATGAGCGGGGGCCGGCCGTCAGCGCGGAGGAGATCGGGGAGCTGGAGCGCGCGGTAGCGGCCCGGCTCTGCCAGGCCCAGTGGCTCATGATCTGCGGCAGCGTCCCGCCGGGCGTGGACCCGGAGTTCTACCGCCGGCTGATCGAGATGGCCCGCGCACAAAACGTGAAGACGCTGCTGGATACCGATGGCGATGCGCTGCTGCACGGCATCGAAGCCGGGCCCACCGTGGTGAAGCCCAATCAGCAGGAGGCCGAACGGCTGCTCAATCGCGCCCTCATCACGCGCGCGCACTTCCGCGAGGCGGTGATGCGCATCAAGGCGCTGGGGGCCGAGACCGTGATGCTCTCGCTGGGCAGCCGCGGTGTGGTGGCCACCAAAGGCGACCAGATCATAGAAGCGGTGCCGCCGAGGATTGACGCGCTGTGTCCGATCGGCTCGGGCGATGCCTCCGCGGCGGCCTTCGTCTGGGCGGACACCAACGGAAAGGAGTTTGCGGAATGTCTGCGCTGGTCCGTGGCGGCCGGGACCGCTTCCGCCAGTCTCCCCGGGGTTGCCCTGGCCACGCTGGAGCAGACCCGCGAGGTGTTCCGCGCGGTGGAAGTTCGCCCCGTCACCGTGCCGGTTTGAGTCCCGGCCGGATGGCGAAAAGGTCGCCTCTCCTCCGACCATGGTAAACTATGCACTTCAAGGACAAGGGCTTCGCTTTGTGAGTCGGCCTTGGACCAATGGCTAGCGTGTCCACATTCAACGATACCGGCGCAGATGATGCTGCCGTTCTAACAGAAGTGATTTCTGCACTCAGGAGAGTTTCTCCTGACTCCCGGCAACGCCTAATCGAGACGATCTGCACCTTCTTCAGCGCGAAACTACCATATTCGGGCCCTATCTCCAGTGTGTCCTCGGGGTCAGGTTCCACCGCGTCGAATTTCAGCGGAGCTAAGCCAATCACAGCCAGAGAGTTCGTCCTTGAAAAGGAGCCTCGGACCGATGTCGAGCGGATTGCTTGTCTGGCGTACTATCTCACTCACTACGCCGAGACATCGCATTTCAAGACATTGGACCTGAGTAGGCTCAACACCGAAGCGGCACAACCGAAGTTTTCAAACCCTGCGGTTGCTGTCGAAAACGCGACGAAGATGGGTTATCTTGTCCCGTCAATCAAAGGGCACAAGCAACTGAGCGCAGCGGGCGAACGTTTCGTTCAGGCACTTCCTGACCGCGAAGCCGCCAAGACCGCCATGAACTCAGTTCGTTCGCGGATGAGGAGACGGACCTCCGGAAGAAAGGTGGAGGAGTCTTAGCGTGGCCACTCCGCCACGACACCCAGCAAAGCGGCTCGCTATCTTCAATCACAAGGGCGGCGTCGGAAAGACCACTTTAACAGTCAATATCGCATCCGCGATTGCGTCATTGGGAAAGAACGTACTACTTGTCGACTCTGATCCTCAATGTAATTTAACCTCGTACTTGGTCGAAGAGTCGGTGGTCGATGATCTACTCGACAACTCGGACGGACACGCAGGAAGGACAGTCTGGTCAGCGGTGAAGCCAATTGTCGAGGCTACAGGCGAATTGCGGGACATCGAACCGTTTCAACTCAGCAAACCACGTCTTTTCCTCCTTCCGGGCGACATTCGACTCTCCGAGTTTGAGGTTGAGCTGAACCAGTTTTGGTCTGATTGTTTCCAACGTCGCCTTAAGGGATTTCGAGGGACCATGGCGCTTAGCGCTTTGGTCGATCACGTATGTAACTCTGCAAACATCGATGCCGTCTTCTTCGACTCAGGTCCAAACATCGGCGCGCTCAACCGTGTGATACTCCTCGACTGTGACTATTTCATCGTTCCAGCGGCGTGTGATGTCTTTTCGGTCCGCGCACTAAAGACGTTGGGCCACACGCTAGCGAATTGGATACAAGACTGGAAGACGGTGACCGATCTCGCCCCCGACGGTATTTATCTGATGCCCGGCAAGCCGGATCTCCTTGGTTACATACCGCAGCGCTTCAAAGTGTATCGGGGAGCCATCACTGCGGCTCAATCAACGTATATTTCCAAAATCGAGCGTCACATTGGCAGCGATATCGTGGGTCCGCTTCGCGCGGTAGACCCGAAACTCGCCGCGGGCTCGATAACGCAGCTCCGACTAGGAATGATCAAGGATTTCGGTGTCCTCGTCGCCCCTTCCCAAGAGGAAGGCGTACCCATCGCAGAAGCGCATGCAGGCAACCCGGCACAGAGGGAGGAAGCGCGTCAAGCATTCTCGCTGATTGCGAAGAAAATAGCGGCGCGCTTGCCCGGCAAATGAGCCAGCCACCTCGGATTGGCAACCGCGACCGCAAGAGAATCGGTGCGCTCGTTCAGCATTTTAAGGATAATCGGACAACATTTGAATCGCTGCTGGAGCAATTGATCTCGAGTCTTCGTAGCGATCAGGTCCTCGCCATGGGGTGGCCCCCTGGGCTGAGACAAGCAGTTAAGACACTGGTTACCGTTCGATGATAATTGCTTCCCATCGATCCGGCAATGGTTTTATGCTGATGATGCCGGTGAAGCGGAGACGGGCTCTGGT